>Ga0070727_10003497_pt1 | contig 14184 bp, 9 predicted proteins | sample tdAd472_FD_66722 | JGI IMG/M metagenome (GOLD analysis project Ga0070727, IMG submission 66722) | Marine sediment microbial communities from the Atlantic coast under amendment with organic carbon and nitrate - tdAd47.2 | ecosystem: Environmental > Aquatic > Marine > Coastal > Sediment | place...
GTGACCACCGCGGGCGCGCGCTCGTCGATGGCGGCCGCGGTCTCACGGGCCGCCCGGGTGATTTGACCGGCGCCGAGGAACAGGGCCACGTCTCCGGCCTGCAGCACCCCGAGGGCGGCGTCGGCGACCTCCGCCGGCGGACCGACCGCCCGGGCGAGGGTCGCGGGGTCCTCCCGCAGCACGGCGGCGGCGAGGTCGGTGGAGTTGACCGCGTCGACGTCCTCGGCCTTGTCGCGGCAGACGTAGACGTCGGCGAGCAGCACCCGATCGGCGGCGGCGAGGGCGTGGGCGAACTCCTGGAACAGCTGCCGGGTGCGGTTGGCCTGGTGCGGCTCGAAGCACACCACGATTCGGCGGTGTGGGTAGCGCTGGCGCGCGGCCTCGATCACCGCGCGCACCGCGGTGGGATGGTGCGCGTAGTCGTCGACCACGACCACGTCGGGGCCGGGGCGCACGATCTCGAACCGGCGGCGCACCCCGCGGAAGGCCTCCGCCGCCCGGGCGGCCTCGGCGGGGTCGACCCCCAGCCGGATCGCCGCGGAGATCGCGGCCAGGGCGTTGCTCACGTTGTGCAGCCCGGGGACCCGCAGGCGGACCCGGGCGACCGACTGGCCGTCGACGACGAGGTCGAAGGAAGGCAGCCCGCTCACGACCTGGACGTCCTGGGCCTGGACGCGACCCTCCCCGCCGACGGAGAACGTCTCTACGTGGACGTCGGGGCGCGCCAGACGCACGGCCTCGCCCACCCGCAGCGCGTGGGGCCAGTCGGCGCACACCAGCAGGGCTCCGCCCTCCTGGATGCGGGTGGCGAAGTCGACGAAGGCGTCGACGATCTCGTCGATCCCGCCCTGGTAGCAGTCGAAGTGGTCCTCCTCCACGTTGAGGATCACGGCCAGGCTCGGCACGTAGTGGCGGAACGAGCGATCGAACTCGCAGGCTTCGAACACGAAGGCCTCGCCGGTGGCGATCCGCGCCTGGACGTCGAGGTCCAGGGGGACCCCGCCCACGACGTAGCTGGGGTCCCGACCGCAGCGGTCGAGGACGAAGCTCAGGAGCGAGGTGGTCGTGGTCTTACCGTGGGTCCCGGCCACGGCGACCCCGCGGCGGGCGGCGACGAAGGCGCCCAGGGCTTCGGCGTACTTCACCACCGGGATCCCCTGGCTCTGAGCCGCGACCAGCTCGGGGTGATCGGCGGGGAGGGCCGCGGTGGCCACGAACACGTCGCAGGGCTCGGCGAGGTTCTCCGCGCGTTGGCGGGTAGCGACCTCGATCCCCGCAGCGGCGAGGGCGCGGGTGGCGGCTGACCCGCGGCGGTCCGACCCGCGGACCTCGTGCCCCAGGTCCCGCGCCAGCCGGGCCAATCCGCTGAGGCCGGTGCCGCCGATCCCCGCGCAGAACAGCGCCAGGGGCTCGTCCCCCGCGGGCCGGGCGAGGCGCGCCAGCAGGCTCCGCCGCTGCTCGTGTAGGTTTCGCTCGATCACCCTGTCCCCCATGGCCGACTGGCCTCAATCGACCTATCGGCAGAAGTGGGGTCAGGGTTTACACCTTGGCCAGGAGCGAGGTTTTGCCCCCGAACCTTTGCAAGCAGGGGCCTCAGGGGCTAGATTCTGCGCTTGCGGAGGATTCCCATGGGTCAGCGAAACAAGGCGAACATCAAGCGCAAGCGCAAGAAGCTCTACCACAAGCGCCGTAAGATTCGCCTGCGCGAAGCGATCGAAGCGCTCAAGAAGCGCTAGTCAGCCTCCCCGCCGTGTCGGCGGAGCCTGACGAGACGACCCCCAGCCACCCCACGCCTCTCGACGACCCGGGAGCAGCGGGGGAAGGTGTAGCCTCGGCCCACTCGAACCCCGGCCAGGAGGCCGACTCGGAGGACGCCGCGCCCGACGACCGCTCGGGGCGAGCGCAGATCTGGCGAATCCTCGACGGAGAGCCGGACAGCTCGGCGGCCGTGGTGGTCAGCCTCGCGATCCTGGGGCTGATCGTGCTCAACGTGGGCGCGACCATGCTCGAGACCGTGGAGTGGATCCATGCTCGACACGCGATGGCGTTCGAGGTGTTCGAGATCCTCAGCGTGTGCGTGTTCACGGCGGAATACCTGCTCCGCCTCTGGAGCTGCTCCAGCACCCTGGAGTTCCGCCGGCCGGTGGTGGGTCGCCTGCGCTGGGCGCTGACCCCGATGGCTCTCGTGGACCTGCTCGCGGTGCTGCCCTTCTTCCTGCGGGCGCTCGCCGTCGACATGCGCTTCCTGCGTGCGCTGCGCCTGCTGCGCTTCTTCCGCCTGCTCAAGATCGGGCGCTACGCCCGCTCGCTGCGGATCTTGCGCCGGGTCGTCACCTCCAAGAAGGAGGAGCTGCTGATCACCGGCTTCCTCCTCGTCGTGACCCTGATCCTGGCGGGGAGCGTCGTCTATTACGTGGAGCGGGACGCCCAGCCCGACAAGTTCTCGAGCATTCCCGAGGCCATGTGGTGGGCGGTCGCCACGCTGAGCACCGTGGGCTACGGCGACACCTACCCCGTGACGACCCTCGGGCGGCTGTTCGCGGGGATCATCGCCATCGCCGGGATCGGCCTGTTTGGCCTTCCCGCGGGGATCGTGGCCTCGGGCTTCCTCGAAGAGGTCGAGTCCGAGAAGCAGCGCAAACGCCTGGCGACCGCCAGGCCGGGGTCCACCGGGCACGCCTGCCCGCACTGCGGGGGTCCGATCGAGATCACCCTCCGCTGAGGCCGCCCTAACAGCCCGTTGAAGAACGGCTAGTCTTCAACGGGCTGCTTGCTAGTCGGACTCGGGGGCTGCCGGAATGCGGAACACGTGCACCGACTCGCGGGCGTGTTTGGCCGCCTCGAGGGGTGCGTTGGGGCGGTCGGAGACCACGACCACCCGCTGCGTGTCGAGCCACGCGACGCCCTCCATCACCGGATAGCGGGTCGTGCTCCCGTCCTCGGGGAAGCGGAAGGAGTGGCCTTCGTCGACGAACTCGAAGGTGTCGGGCTTCAAGGTCCCGACCCACAGCTGCGCGGAGGCCTGGGAGATCACGACCACCCGGTCGTCCCGCACGTCGATCCCGGCGTAGTCGGCGAAGAACGCCCGCTCCGGGAGGTCGATCCGTCCGGCCGGGCGGTACTTGCCCTTGGAGCGACGGAAGATCTCGATCCGGCCCTTGCCGCGCTCGCGGCCGGCCTTGCGGTCGCGCCCGTCGTTGCCCTCCATCAGCGCCAGCAGGTAGTCCTCGCCGTCGCGGTGGACGTGGGTCAGGCCCTCTGCGCCCTTGCGCACTCCGTCGAGCTCGAGGTCGAGCCAGTCCTTGTCGTCGACCTCGAACTCGTCGTCGAGCTCCCACAGGCGCGGGGTGTCGTCCTTGCCCTTGCGCTTGACGCCCTCTTGCACGACGAGGAACCGCCCCCTGCGACGGTCGACGGTGATCCCCTCGAAGTCGGAGCTGCCCTTGCCCTTGAGCTCGTAGGACCTCACGTCGTCGGGGTCGAGGTCCGCGGGCACCGAGAGGATCGTGTGGGCGTTGTCGCAGACGATGAACACACGCTGGTCGACGAGGACCACGCCGCTAGCTTCGTAGCGCTTGAGCTCGTCGCCGAACAGGTCCTTCAGCCGGGCCTCGCGCTCGAGGATCAGCGCTGGACCCTCGCGGTAACCCTTGGCGACGCCGTCGTCGTCGCCGTGCTCCCAACGCTCGGTGACGGAGCCGTCCTCGTTGAAGGTGTAGGTGGCGTTGAGCACCACGTCCTCCCCGCCGAGGTTCCCGACCACCCCACCGGTGCTCTTCACGTAGGCGACCTCGATCTCGCCGTCGCCGTTCTCGCTCGCGCGGGCGGCATAGATCGTTTCGGTCTTGGCGCCCTCGTGGTCGGGGCCGCTCGTGCGCTCGATCCGCCAGCCCTGGGGTGAGTGCTCGACGAAGATCCGGGTCAGCCGAGGCTCGTCGTCGACTTCGCCGAACAGGCGGTAGCTGCCCTCTTGTGCGAATGCGCTGGCCATCACGACTAAACCCAGATAGGCGAAGTGCTTCATATCAACGACGAGGGTAGCAAACCCGTTGCCGTGGGCTGCTGAGCACCCACAGCCGGTTACGTGCGATTCGCGGGGGAGTCGTGCGACCTATCTGGACTCTGGTCTGCTCCCGAAACGCAAACGAGGCACCGTCCTGAACAGGAAGGTGCCTCGGTTGGGCGATACAGGACTCGAACCTGTGACCTCCACGATGTCAACGTGGCGCTCTAGCCAGCTGAGCTAATCGCCCGATCGGGTAAAGCTACCCGCTCGAGGGCCGGGGGTCAATCCTGCTCGCGCAAAGCTGCGACCTGCTTCTCGAGCTTGCGCACCTGGGTCCGCAGCTCGGGCAGCTTTTGCAGGCAGAGCTGGATCCGCTTCGCGCGCACGTGCCCGACGGCGCCCGAGGCGATGTCCATGACCTTCCCCCCCTCGGGCACGTCCTTGTAGAGCACCTTGGCGGCCGAGCCGATGATCGAGTTCTTGCCCACGGTGCGCCCCTGGCCCACGGCGGAGTCCTGGAGCATGTAGGTGTCGCGCCCGATGGTCGCGCTGCCTCCCATGCGGGAGTAGCCGATCAGCATCACGTTCTCGCCCAGGTGGCTGCCGTGGGCCACGTGGCAGTGGTCGTCGAGCTTGACCCCGACTTCGAGGACCGTGTCTTCCAGCGCGCCGCGGGCGACGGTGGTCATCGCGCCGACCTCGACGAAGTCGTCGAGCCGCACCCCGCCGATTTGGGGAATGCGAATGTGGCGGCCCTCGCGCTGGAGGTAGCCGAACCCGTCCTTGCCCACCACGGCGCCGCTCCACACGATCACGCGGTTCCCGAGCACGCAGTGGTCGAGCACGGTCGCGTGCGGGTGGATGACGCAGCGCTCCCCGGTGGTCACCCCGCGGCCCACGTAGGCCAGGGGCATCACCCGTGTGCCAGCGCCAAGCTTCGCGCCCGCGTCGACGACGGCGCCCGCGCCGACGCTGACCCCTTCGCCCAGCTCCGCGCTGGGGTCCACCGAGGCCTGGGGGTGCACCCCCGGCTCCGGGTCCGGGTGTCGCTGGCGGTAGACCTCGCCCAGCAGGGTCAGCATCGCGCCCTGGGCGTCGGCGACCACCAGCACGGGCGCCTTGGCGCCGGGCAGAGCCTCCTGGGAGATCACGACACCGGCCTGGGATTGGAGCGCCGCCTCGCGGTATTTGGGGTCCCAGAGGAACGCCAGGTCCTTGGGACCTGCCTTGTCGAGGGGCTGGACGCCACCCACGATCGTCTCGGCTGCAGCGGGGTCGCTGAGCTTGCCCCCGAGCAGTTGGGCCAACATCCCGACGGGAATCTCCTGATCCATGATCGCTCCTTCGACGTTACAGCATGGGGCAAATGCCCCGCGGATCAACCCGCGCCTATACTGGAAGCATGTTCAGCCAGCACCAAGCCCGAGCCAATCTCTACCGCCGCCTCGCGGTCAGCCAATCTGCCGGGATCCCCCTCGCGCAGGCGGTGTCGCGCCACGGGGGCGGCATGCTGAACGAGGTGGGGCAGCTGATTGGCGAAGGCGAGAGCGCTGGGGCGGCCTTCGGCGCTTTGCCTGGGATCACCCAGCTCGAGGCTCGGGCGATCGAGGCCGGCGACAAGGCCGGCGCCCTTCCCGATGTGTTCAACCGGCTGGCCGACCTGCACGAGGAGCGGCTGGCGAGCAAGCGCCAGCTGATCGCGGCCATGGCCTACCCGGTGATCCTCCTGCACCTGGCGCCGCTGGCCGCCTCGGTCCCCGCGCTCGTCCGCCAGGGAGGCGGCCTGGGGGCGTTCATCATGGAAGGGTTTGGGACCATCGCGTTGGGCTACCTCGTGGCGGGGGTGGTCTACGCGGGGATTCGGGTCGCGCGCCGGGTGCCGGCCTTCGAGCCCATCGAGCTCGCGCTCCCGCTGTGGGGCAAGTTCGTCAAGCTCTCCGAGTGGGGCAACGGGTTCCGCGTGTGCGGCATGCTCTACACCCACGGGGTGGGGGTGCTGGAGGCGACCAGCGCCGCCGCTCAGACGTCCAACCGCGAGCTCTTTGCCGACGCCTGGCGCAAGGTGGAGACCCACCTCAAGGCGGGCGAGTCGCTGGCTTCGGCCTGCGCTGCGGTGCCCGACTTCCCCAACGACGCGTTGGAGCTGATCCACAGCGGCGAGACCAGCGGCCAGCTGGACACCTCGCTCAAGCAGCTGGAGAAGGACTACGAGGGACGCCGGAGCATGCAGCTCAAGGTGTTGATTGGCTTCGCCGCGGGCGCCACGTTCCTCCTGGCCGCGGGCGTCGTGGCCTTCACGGTGATCTCGTTCTACGTGGGGCACATCAACCAGGCGCTGAACGTCCTCGACTCGCGCTAGCCGTAGCTCCCTTCCGCGGCATCCGATGGGTCTGACATCTCCGGATGGCTTTCCTCGCAGAGCGGATTTTTGGATTTTCATAAGTCCATATAATACTGCTCCGTCCAGCCTGGACGCAATATGTATGGTGTCTCCCGCAACTAGAGGCACCATATCTAGTTTCTTCTTGTAAGTTACTCAAGAAGTAATGGTTAAAGAGCTATCCATTCGGCTCTTGAACCGAACGCAAACCGAACGGATACGGGAGCGAGCCGTGGATGAACGGCCCCTCTTCGCTGGATCCGGTCTCAGCCCCGCCCCCAAGGCGCCCCCAGAATCCTTTTGTCAAGAATCAAGGGCGTTTGAAAGCCCAAGAAATAGAGGGATATAGTTCAACTGTGCTGGGGAGGTGACCCTGGGGCGAGGACGAAACGAACGACCTGAGAGACGAGTCAAATCGACACCGCAGGTTGCTCGAGAGGCTGAGAGGGACTACAAGATATAGGGTATCTGCTGGAAGCCACCCACTACTTAGTGGTGCATTGCGGGCTCCAGACGGTCCTGGCCATGGCGCGAGTCGCCACCGAAGCACGGCAGAAGAGTTGTAAAGACATAAGGGTCAAGGGGATCGCCGCACTCCTCGACTGATATCGAAACGCGCGGCACGCAGAGGGAAGCAAAAGGGGGAACACATGAGCCGCAGCACGCGCTACCGCAGGGTCTCAGGTCGCTGGAAGACACAACGCACGGGTCGGCCCGACCAGGATCCGATTGTGCTGTGGGAGGAATACAAGCGGACCGAGAGCCTCGAGCTGCGGAACCAGCTGATCGAGTACTACCTGCCGATCGTTCGCTACACCGCCGAGCGCATCGCCGCCGGACTTCCCCACAGCGTGGACGTCGACGATCTGATGAGCGCCGGGCTGTTCGGCCTGATCGACGCGATCAAGAGCTTTGACCTGCGCCGCAAGATCAAGTTCAAGACCTACTGCTCGTGGCGCGTCCGCGGCGCGATCCTCGACGAGCTGCGCGCCAACGACTGGGTGCCCCGCCAGGTGCGCAGCAAGGCCACCATGCTCGAGAAGAAGATGCGCGAGGCCGAGAGCATGCTCGGGCGCCCCGCAACCGACCAGGAGCTGGCTTCGCTCCTCGGCCTGTCCCTCCCCGAGCTCGACAAGCTGATGCGCGACGCCTCGGCGACCACGGTCTGCTACCTCTCGGACACCGCCGGCGACGGCCCCGACGCGTCCCCCCGCTCGGAGCTGATCGAAGACCCCACCTCTCGCGACCCGATCGCTGACATGCAGCGCAAGGACGTGCTCGAGGTCCTGACCAAGGAGCTGACCCTCCGCGAGCGCCTGATCGTGATCCTCTACTACTTCGAGGAGCTGACCATGCGCGAGATCGGTCTGACCCTCGACCTCTCCGAGTCCCGCGTCTGCCAGCTCCACAGCCGAATCGTGGCTCGCCTCAAGTCCAAGCTGGTGCGCCGTCAAGACGAGCTCACCGTTTAGTTCCCCGTTCCCTACCTTTGCCTGATCGAGAGCGCGCCCCCACTCCCCTGGGGGCGCGTTTCCTTTGCTTCGGTTCGCGCCGGCGAGGAGGGAGGAGGGAAGAAGGGAGGGGTCGCCTCTACTTCTGCGCGGCGACCCAGGCGGCGGGGATCCGCCAGGCGTTGCCTTCCTTGACCGCGCCCGGGATCTTCCCGGTGCGGGCCCAGCGGCTGATGGTGGCCGAGGTCACGCTGAGCTGGCTCGCGGCTTCGCTGGTGCTGAGGAACTCGGCGGCGGCCGGCTCCTGGCTGTCTTCGTCGGGGTCCAGCACGTCCACGATCCCCGTCTGCGTCCCGCTGGGCTCGAGGTAGCTGCGCAGGTCGACCGGCGAGCCCTCGGGTCCCTGGAAGTGCAGGTTGCGGTCCCAGGCATCGAAGAAGCGCGCGCCTGTGAACAGCGGGTCGACACCGTCCAGCGGCTCGAGCAGGGGGAAGGTGTAGGCGATGAACTCCTTGACCTCCGCGGCGGTGACCTCGCGGTCGACGACGTCGATGTCCGAGAGGTACTCGGGGACGGGCTCGCCGTTGGCTGCCATTTCTTTGGCCTTCAGGCCCTGGAGCATGGCGATCCGCGCCTTGTATTCGGTCGTGGTCGAGCTCTTGCGAACCCCCGCGTTGTAGATCTCGGTCAGGGCGTCGATGTCGAGGCTCAGCGCCTGCTCGAGGCGGGCCTTGACCTCGGCGAAGCTCAGCTCGCCGTTGCGTGCCTTGGGGTCCTCGAGCATGTCGATGGCCTTGCGGCGAGCGGCGGGGGACTCCTCCAAGACTTCGTACTGGGGTTCACCCTCGAAGGTCTTGAGCCCCTCCAGCTGCCCCACGTCGCCGTAGAGCGGGTTCCCGCCCACGAACACGAGCTGGACCTGGGTCTCGGTGGCGCGGATCAGGTTGCGGTAAGGGTCGGGGTCGATGGCGTCGACGATCACCAGGTCGGCGGCCATGCCGGGGCGGATCCGACCCACCTGGTGCTCCCAGTTGAGGATCTTGGCCGGGTTGACCGTGACCAGCTCGACCAGCTGGCGGTCACTGAGCTCGCTGAGCTCGTCGGCGACCTTCAGCTCCCAGAGCAAGTTCTTGGTCCCCGAGGGCGCCCAGTCGGTGCCCAGCGCCAGGGTCCCGCCAGCGGCGAGGACGTTGTCCAGGTTGGTCGTCTGGCCGTAGAGCAGGAGGTTCGAGGCAGGCGACCACACGACCTTGGGGCTCTCGCCGGTGAGCTGCCTCCACTGGGCGAAGTCCTCGGCGTGGAGCGCCGTGCAGTGGACGCCCACCAGCCCGGGCCACACCAGGTCAGCCTCGACGAGTCCTGGGAGGTTGCGGGAGGTCGGGACGTCGTCGAAGGGCTTGCTGGGGTCGAAGGCCGGGTCGGACCACTGGCTGCGGGCGTAGTCGTCGATGCCCTCGCCGAGGTGCACGATCCAGGCGTCGAGCTTCTTGAGCTTGGGGACCTCGGTGTCGAGGCGCTCAGCCATGCGCAGGTTCATGGTCAGCGCGCTCTGACTGACCTTGTCGACCCCCCAGTTCTTCTGCTCGACGTTGCGCACCAGGCTGGTCTTGATCGCCGGGTTGCCCGGGGCGCCTTGCAGCGCGGTCGTCCCGCCGACGATGGCGCGCACCTCGGCGAACTTGAGCGCCTCGTCCATGCGCCCGAAGAACTTGCTGTGGGTCACCGCGACGCGAGGGTTGTTGATCTCGCGCAGGTAGGCGTCGCCCTTGTTCCAGTCGTGGCTGTTGGTCGCGTGCTCGGGGAGGTCGTAGAGCGAGAGGAAGTTGTAGCTCGGGTGGTCGTGGAGGTTGATCAGCCCTGGATACACGTAACCGTTGGTCTTGACCAGCAGGCAGCCGTCGGGGAGCTGAGCGCCGGCGTCGAGGAAGGCCTCGATGCGTCCCTCCCGGATCAGGAGTAAGCCCTCGACGACCTCCTGGGGTGACCCCACCTCCTCCATCGTCACGAAGCGGCCCTGGATGGCCACTGGGGTCTCCGGCGTCCACTGCGCTGCGGCGAGGGTCGCCGTAAGTGCTGCAAACAGGAGCATGAGGGAAGCGAGGCGGAAGGCGCGCATAGGGATCTCCACTGCCCGGAAGGAAGCAAGTCTCTTGCCGTGACCCCCCTGGTTCACCCGCAGGGTGCTCCTGGGTTTGCGGTCACGCAGATCAAGAGCTTAGAAAGACAGAGGTTAAGTTGAAACGCTAATCCCGGAATCGGACGCTCCGAGACCTGGATATGAGCCCCTTCTGACGCGCTGGGCGACGACCGCCCGTCGTGGACGCTGCGCTCAGAACTCGAGGGAGGTGAAGTCCTCGCTGCCCGGATCGAAGGTCGGTTGGGGCAGGGGTGCGGGGGCCGGGCTCGAGCGGGGGAGGCCCCCCGATTCGGAACGGCGCAGGCGCTTGGTCAACGTGTCGATCTCGTCTTCCTTCTGGATCATGTCCTCGGTGACCGCGTCGAGCTCGGCTTCGCGCTCGCGCACCGTCTGCTTGAGCTGTGCGACCTGGGACTCGAGGTCCGCGACCCGCCGGGCCAGGCGGCCCAGCTCGCGATCGCGGAGGGCGTTGGCGGCGGCGTGCACCGCCTCGGGGTTGGACTGAGAGGCGGCCTCGAGCGCTCCTCGCAGCCGCCGGACTTCGTCCTCCAGCCGGGCGCGCTCGAAGGCGAGGGTCTTGACGTCGCCGGGTACCTGGCCACCTGGGAGGCCCGGATCTACGGCGCTGCGCGCGAGGGGTTGGGTGGAGGCGATGCTCGAGTCGTCACCCACGGCGCCAGGCTCGGAGTCGGGGAGCGGCAGCGTGCGGGCGTTGCCCAGGTCTTCGCCTGCGTGCCGCTGGTAGTCCGGCACCCTCGCCGGGGAAGGGGTCAGCGCGCGACCGTCCCCGAGGATGTCATTCAGGTCGTCGAAGCTGTCGAGGCTGTCGCTCTCGGAGATGAGGTTCGCGATCTCGCGCGGGGAGGGCGCAGGGAGGTCGAGGTTGTCGTCGCTCTGGATCTCGCTCAGGTTCAAGCGCGGCTGGCTGGCGCTGGAGGGGATGTCGCTCTCGGGGCGCGTCTGGCGCAGGGCGCTGGCGCTGCGCGCCGCCGCTGAGGCGCGGTTCCAGTCGAGGTCGTCTTCGTCGTGCTGCGGGTCCGACGAGAACGGATCGACCGAGCTGTCTTCGAAGGGGTCATCCCTCGAGCGCTCTCCCGACCAGCTGTCGCCCTTCAGGGGATCCTGGGAGCCCGAGCCCTGCAGGAAACCCGCTGCAGAGCTCACGCGCAGGGGGGCGCCCAACGGGGGGCCTCCGAGCGGGGGCGGACCTCCGAGCGGGGGCGGACCTCCGAGCGGGGGCGGACCTCCGAGCGGGGCGCCCGGGGGCGGCGTCTGCGCGGAGCTGGGCGAGGAGTGTTCGAACAGGGTGTTGGAGTGCTCCTCGACCGGGGAGAGGAAGATCACGTGGGTCTTGCCGAGGAACACGATGTCCTCGTGGCGAAGCTGTTCGCGCTTGACCCGCTCGCAGTTGACGAAGGTCCCGTTCGTCGAGCTGAGGTCCTCGATCCAGCAGGTGGCGTCGCTGAGGTCGTAGATCAGCTTGGCGTGGTCCCAGCTGACCCACGGATCATCGATGGTGATGTGGGCCGACTGGCGGTGGCCAATCACCATCTCCTTCGCGGGCTCGATCTCGAAGATCGCGCCCTGGCGTTTTCCGTTGAGTACTTGCAGCCGAGGCAAGGCGTGGACCCTCCCCCCTAGGTGGGGCCGTAACTGCTCTCACTCTAGAGACATGAGCGCGGAGGCGCAAACCGTGAGGGGCGGAGATCCTTGCCCTCCCGGCCAGCTACATGCCGTCGATGATCCCGTTGAGGGTCGCGCTGGGGCGCATCGCAGCATCGATCTTGGCTGCGTCAGGCCAGTAGTAGCCACCCATGTCCACCGGCGCACCCTGCACACCGTTGAGCTCGCCTACGATCGCGGTCTCGTTCTCGGCGAGGGTCTTTGCGACCGCGGTGAACTTGCCGGCCAGCGCCGTGTCCTTGGTTTGCTCGGCCAGCGCCTGCGCCCAGTAGCGGGCTAGGAAGTAGTGGCTGCCGCGGTTGTCCAGCTCGTGGACCTTACGGGACGGCCCCTTGCGGTTGGCGAGGAGCGTGGTGGTCGCGTCGTCGAGGGTCTCGCCCAGCACCGCGGCGACGGGGTTGTCGTAGTTCCGGCCGAGGTGTTGGAAGCTCTCCGCGAGCGCGAGGAACTCACCCAGCGAGTCCCAGCGCAGGTGGTTCTCCTTGGTGAACTGCTGCACGTGCTTCGGCGCGGAGCCGCCGGCGCCGGTCTCGAACAGTCCGCCGCCGTTCATCAGGGGCACGATGGAGAGCATCTTGGCGCTGGTCCCAACCTCGAGGATGGGGAACAGATCGGTGAGGTAGTCGCGGAGGACGTTTCCGGTGACCGAGATCGTGTCCTGACCCTTGCGGATGCGCTCCACGGAGAAGCGGCAGGCCTCGACGGGCGAGAGGATCTTGATCTCGAGGCCGTCGGTGTCGTGGTTGGCGAGGTAGGTCTCGACCTTCGCGATCAGTTGGGCGTCGTGGGCGCGCTCGGAGTCGAGCCAGAACACCGCAGGATCGCCGGTCGCGCGAGCCCGCGTGACCGCAAGCTTGACCCAGTCGCGCACCGGAGCGTCCTTGGTCTGGCAGGCTCGCCAGATGTCTCCCGCCTCGACCTCGTGGCTGATGAGGGTGTTGCCCGCGGCGTCGACCACGCGCACGGTGCCGTCGCTCGGGACCTCGAAGGTCTTGTCGTGGGAGCCGTATTCCTCCGCCTTCTTCGCCATCAGCCCCACGTTGGACACTGAGCCCATGGTGGTCGGGTCGTAGGGGCCGTGCTTCTGGCAGTCCTCGACCATCACCTGGTAGAGCCCGGCGTACGAGCTGTCGGGGATGACCGCCTTGGTCTCCTGCAGTTCGCCCGCCGCGTTCCACATCTGTCCGCCGTCGCGGATCATCGGGGGCAGCGAGGCGTCGATGATCACGTCGCTGGGGACGTGGAGGTTGGTGATCCCCTTGTCGGAGTTGACCATCGCCACGGCGGGGCCCTTGGCGTAGACCGCCGCGAGGTCCTGCTGGAAGGCCGCTTGCTCCGCGGCGGAGAGGCTGGCGACCTTGGTGACCGCGTCGCCGAAGCCGTTGCGCTCGTCGACCCCCAGCTTCTCGAAGGTGTCGGCGTACTTCTCGAACAGATCCTTGAAGTAGACCCGCACTGCGTGGCCGAAGATGATCGGGTCGGAGACCTTCATCATCGTGGCCTTCATGTGCAGCGAGAACAGGATCCCCGACTTCCGCGCGTCCGCGACCTGCGCCTCGAGGAACTTCACCAGCGCGGCCTTGCTCATGAAGGTCCCGTCGATGACCTCCCCGGCGAGCAACTCCAGGCCTTCCTTGAGCGGCGTCACGGTGCCGTCCTTGGCGACGTGCTCGATCCTGACTGTCGTCGCCTCGGGGACGCACACCGACGCCTCGTTGGCGCAGAAGTCCCCGCCGTTCATGGTTGCGATGTGCGTCTGGGAGCCGTCCTTCCAGGGCCGCATCCGGTGCGGGTTGTTGCGCGCATACTCCTTCACCGCGCGGGGCGCGCGGCGGTCCGAGTTGCCTTCGCGCAGCACGGGGTTGACGGCGCTGCCCTTGACCTTGTCGTAGCGCGCCTTGGCCTCGCGCTCGGCGTCGCTGCTCGGCTCGTCGGGGTAATCGGGGAGGTCGTAGCCCTTGGACTGCAGCTCGGCGATCGCCGCCTTGAGCTGAGGCATGCTGGCGCTGATGTTCGGCAGCTTGATGATGTTGGCCTCGGGCTTGAGGGCCAGCTGTCCCAGCTCCGCGAGCGCGTCCCCGACCTTCTGCTCGGCGGTCAGGCGATCGGGGAACACCGCCAGGATGCGCCCCGCGAGGGAGATGTCCCGGAGCTCGATATCGACCCCCGCGGTGGACGCGAAGGCACGCAGGATCGGCAGCAGCGAGTGGGTGGCTAGCGCCGGAGCCTCGTCGGTCATGGTGTAGATGATCTTGCTCATCGGTACCTCGTGCGCCTCGGGGCGCGGGTGGGGTCCCGCTCGGATTCGGGACCCGTGAGTCTGAGTGTGTCGCCGCGGCGGCGCGGCGGGTGAACCTGTGTGAGGGTGCTAGGTGGCCTTGACCCCGCGCTCCTCGAGCACGCGCATCAGGGTCGAGGCCATGTCGGAGGGCTTCTGCGCCACGGCCACCCCGGCGTCGCGGAGGGCCTCCATCTTCGCCGACGCGGTGCCCTTGCCGCCGGCGATGATCGCGCCGGCGTGGCCCAT
>Ga0070727_10003498_pt1 | contig 14182 bp, 13 predicted proteins | sample tdAd472_FD_66722 | JGI IMG/M metagenome (GOLD analysis project Ga0070727, IMG submission 66722) | Marine sediment microbial communities from the Atlantic coast under amendment with organic carbon and nitrate - tdAd47.2 | ecosystem: Environmental > Aquatic > Marine > Coastal > Sediment | place...
GACTGGATGGCACTGCGCCGGGGCCTGCCGTTATCGGTGACCAGGCCGGGGTTGGTGGCGAGCGGGGCGGGCAGTTTTGCCCAGCGTTGGACCCGGGCGTAGTCTGGCAGCCGGCGGTTGACATCATTGATCAACGTTTGCAGTTGTGTGTCGTCCATCTCCCTGTTGCGGGGGCACAACAGTGCAGCGCAGTAGGGACGGGCATCGCCGAAAACCACGATCTCCGCAAGGGCAGGGTTGGCGAGAAACTCCGACTCTACCCATTCGGGATTGATATTGCGTCCGTAGCTGGAGATCAGCAGGTTTTTGCGCCGGCCGCTGATATGCAGAAAGCCATCGGCGTCGAGATAGCCGAGATCGCCGGTGTGAATCGCCTGGTTGCCCCAACTGTCTGGATCGTTGACGTAACCCAACATGGGGTTGCCGGTGACGGTTACCTCGCCATCGACAATGCGCACACCCAGGTGGGGCAGAGGGCGGCCACAACTGCCAGGCAGGTGAGAGTAGGCGGTATTAAGGCTGACCACCGAAGCGCACTCCGAAAGGCCGTAACCCTCATAGGCGGGGAGACCCACCTGCCAGGCACGGCTGAGTAGGGACGGGGAGACGCGACTGCCACCGACGGCGACGAAGCGCAGGGAGTCGGGCACAGTCCAGCCGCTGTCGGCGGCGGCCACCAGTAACAGCAGTAATTGCGGCGTGAGGATCAGGCTGTCGGGCCGATATTGACTGATGACCCGGGCCATTGTCCCGGCATCCACCGAAGAGCTGCCGCAGAACCCGAGTTCCCTCAGGGACGGGACAACCACCTCGCCTTCCGCCAACAGCGGTGTGTAAACGCCGGCGACGTTTTCCAGCAGTGTGCTGAGAGGCAGCAGACAGAGGTGTCGCGGTCGCTTGAGATTGACGGCATTGGCCAGCACGGCCGCCTGTTCCAGCAGTTGATAATTGCTCAGGCAGACGCCTTTGGGTGTGCCCGTTGACCCGGATGTGTAGGTGATTTTCCCGGTATTTTGTGGCAGCAGTGCAGCGGGGAGTGAATTGTCCAGCAATGTGAGCTGCAGCGTGTCGACACCGGCTGTCCCCTGTGTGGCTATGCTGTGATCAAACAGGCCGGCGATCGCGGGATTGTCGCTGATTACAGCATCCACCGGTGTTTCCTGTAGTGCGTGCTGCAACTGGCCGATAGAAAAAAAAGTGGGCAATGGCAGCAGGCAGATATCCGCCATTTGGCAGGCGAGATCGACAATCACCCAGTCGGGCCCGTTGTCCGCATGGAGGGCGAGGGTGTGAATATTCTGCTCGGTCAGAGACGTCGCCAGTTTTTTGCAGGCACTGTGAAGTTGTGCGCCGGTCAATGCTTTTTCAGCACCCCGGACGATGATGCGCTCCGAGGTGCCGAGATGCTCAAGCTGCGAAGCTATGTTCGCCATGGGGAACTCCGTATTGGATTTGTGCTGCCAGGGTATCGATACGGTTGCAGTACAGAGCGAGAATGCCGCTGAGGGAGCGTTTGCCGGCGATAACCCCGACCGCGTGCTGTAGGTCTCCCGCCACCACCAGAGGACGACTCTGGTAGTAGCTTCCCCACTGTTCCAGGGCGCCTTTGCCCAGGCGTTCGGGGTCGGCTTCACGGATGATCTGCAATTCAAAGCCCAGACGATTGATGGTTTTTCTCACCTGCGGTGTCGCGGTAAACGTGATCCAGCGGAAGCCCGCCCGTTGCAGGGTGGCCGCCAGCAGAACAAACAATAGCTGACTGGAACCCCGCTGGGTCGCCGCCAGGTTGCCGATTTCCACAACGCTGAGCCGGTTGACAGCGGCATCAAACGCCCGGCCAATGTCGAACTCTATTGAGTGGTCCAGGTACTGTTCGAGAAACAGGGGCTGTTCTTCCACCGCTCGGATACCGGTAACGGCACTGAGGCTGTTGTTGCAGCTCAGGCTCAGGAACAATGGCATAAAATCACTGATGCTCGCTCCGTAAACGGCCTCGAACTGTTTGGCCACGTAGGTTTCCACAGCTTCCCGTTCCGCGCTCTGACTGTCATGCAGCGACAGCTCGGGACCGGGGCTGAGCAGCTGATAGAGGCTGCGCGGCGCCTTCTCCGCGGCGGCTGGAACGTTATGGCTTTCCAGGGTGGTATGAGCCATTGCTTAACCCTTTGCTGATTGATTATTGAGCAGGTTAGCTGGCAATACTTAAGAAACTCTTAACGTTAAAAAAATGTAAAAATTTTTTTCTGCCCCGGGATACCGGTCGCGCTGATGTTGTTATAATTGGCGGCGCGAGGGCCCTGTTAATAAGGCCTCTCGCGTGCGCCTTGCACTCGCCATTACTCGGGATGCCCTGTTGATTCATTCGTTGATTCTCGCACTTCTGGCCGCGGTCATTTCGATGGCCAGTGTCGATGTGTTAGCGGAATGGTCTCCCGATGATCACAACTCCATCGATGCCCGGGCTGTATTCCAGCCCTGGGATCTGGATGATGGCGACAAACCTGTCATTCTGCCTTCTGGCACAATCGGCTTTCCTCTGAAATACGGTGTCTGCGACAGCTCCAACGCTGTTCAGGCAAACCACCCGGCCGGTTTTTATTGCGCCAACGGTATCCGCGCGCCACCGCGCTAGGGTCGGCGCCGCTCCGAGCGTCTATCAACAACCTGTTCAGGACCCTGCGGGGCTCTTCATCGCACTGCGATGTAGGAGACCTGGCCGCGCGCGTCCACGCCATCGTTGTTTTACTTTTTGTCCGGTCACCGCAGGGCTCGCGGTACCGATGTGTCTACCCCCTTAAATCAATATGGAGAGTTATCCCATGCACGAATTGACAGAACCCATGATCGTCGCGGGGTCGATTCTGGTCCTCACTTTTCTGGGCATTTTTACCGAACACGTACACGGTTATAACCGGGCCAAGTTTGCCATGGCCGGCGCGGGCGCCATTATCATCGCCGGTCAGATTTACGGTTTTTATTCGCCGGAGCTGGCCCTGCACGCCATCGACTGGAATGTGGTATTCCTGCTCGCCATCATGATGATCGTGGTCTCCATCATGATTAGCACCGGCGGTTTTGAGCACCTGGCGGAGTATCTGGCCAACCAGAGCGGCGGTTCGCAGATGCGGCTTCTGGTGTTCCTGGGTACGGCGGTGACAGTGATTTCACTGTTGCTGGACAACGTCACCACGGTGATTATCTTCGGTCCGTTGATCATCCTGATCTGCCAGACCATGGGGGTGTCACCGATTCCCTACCTGTTGGCGGCAGCCCTGCTCTCGGACACCGGCGGTGTGGCCACCCTGGTGGGTGACCCGCCCAACCTGATGATCGGTTCCGCGGCGGGAATCGACTTCAATACCTTTATCATTCACATGGGGCCGCCGGTGGCATTGGCCTGGGTGGCCATTCTGCTGGCCATGAAGTTCCTGTTCCCGAGGGAGATGTCCATTCCCTGTGGCACGTTCGAGCCAGTGGCCCGCTACAAGAACAAGCGCCTGTGGCAAAAGTCATTGCTGGTGATGGCATTGATGGTGGTGCTGTTTATCTTCCACACCAAGCTGGGCTGGGAGCCCTGGATGGTGGCGGCTATCGCCTTGACCATCCTGGTATTCCTGTCCCGCAAAGTGGACCTGGACAAGGTCACCGGGCATCTGGAAACACCGCTGCTGATGTTCTTTATCGCCCTGTTCATTCTCATTGGCGGGGTTGAACAGAGTGGCCTGCTGGAATTGATCGGCGAGCAGTTCAAGCCGATTATTCTGGATCACCCCCTGGGGGCGGCGCTATTGTTGTTATGGGTGGCGGCTATCCTCTCCGCCCTGATCGACAATATCCCTTTTACCGCCGCCATGATTCCGGTGCTCGCGGGACTGCAGCACCAGGGCGTCAATGTCAGCGTCATGTGGTGGTCGCTGGCCATGGGTGTGGGCATGGGGGGCAACGGCTCCCATATCGGTTCCACGGCCAACGTGTATATCGTCACCATTTCCGAGCGCCTGGCGAAACAGACCGGCAATCCGGCTCTGGCCATCACCCCGGGATTGTGGTTCCGCAAAGGGACGCCAGCCATGCTGCTGACGCTGTCGCTCTGTTCCCTGTTTATCTGGTTGGGGTATGACTATTTGCATGTGAATCAGTTGGGCCAATGACTTTCTGACAGTCGATAGCACTTTCTGGCTGGAGGCTGTCCACAGGGCGCCTCCAGCTTTTTTATGCCTGATAGTTTGATTTGTCATGTCCGACTGTCCTTGATAGATCGAACGATTATTTCTCCCCGCTGGGCAGGGGGAGCAGGGGGGCTATACTGATTAAGTACAGTATTATTTACCCATGAAACAGAGGTGCTGAATCATGAGTGTCTCTCCCGTACTGGCTGATTACCTCAGCCAACATCATGTCAATTATGAAATTCTCAAGCATGCACAGACCTGCAGCTCCATGGCGACTGCTCGCGAGGCCCACGTGCCGGCGGACAAACTCGCCAAAGCGGTGGTCGTACGACAGGAGGACCGTTACGTCATGTGTGTGATTCCCGCTTCCAACCAACTGGTTGTGGAGTGGCTGGAATACGGGCGACAGCATGGCTATGAAATTGCCGATGAGTCGGAGTTGCAACAGTTGTTTCCGGATTGTGATCGGGGCGCGATCCCCTGTCTTGGCGATGCCTTTCATATGGATGTCATTGTCGACAGTTCGCTGCTGGAAAGCGATATGGATGTGTATATCGAGGGGGGAGATCACAGTCATCTGCTACATCTCAGCCACAAGGACTTCTCGCGCCTGATGGCCAATGCCTGGTCGGCGCCTATCAGTTGCCTGCGCGGTGGGCAGGGCGATAAGCCGTTTCTCTGGGCACCGCCCGAAGACGGCTGATTCGCGCCGTTCACCTGCCACCACGGGAGAATGACTCCCCATTCCCATTCTCCCGTTTTTTCTTTTTTACTTCATTCAAACGGTTTTTTTGCGTCCCCGTTCGGGTATGGTTTATGCCGGCCAATCAATGGTTGAATGGCCCTGGTTGACTATCCGGAGAACCCCATGACACCTCAGCAACTGCGCCACCGTATTCGCTGTGGCGAGTTTGAAGCCAATACCTCCGGACAGTGCCCGGGATTTGTGCAGGGCAATGTGGTGATTCTGCCCGCGGACTGGGCGTCGGACTTTTTGCAGTTCTGCCAGTTCAATCCCCGCCCCTGTCCGCTGATCGGCATGTCCCGAGCGGGAGAAACGTCACTGCCGGATCTGGCAGAGGATTTGGATATACGTACGGATATACCCCGCTACCGTCTCTTCCGCCACGGTAAACTGGTCGAGGAAATGAGCGATATTCGCGGCCATTGGCGGGACGATCTGGTCACGTTTGTTCTCGGGTGTTCATTTTCCTTCGAAGAGGCGTTGCTGGCGGATGGGCTGGAGGTGCGCAATATCAGTGAAGGGGTCAATGTGCCGATGTATCGCACCCATATACCCTGCCGCTCGGCGGGGCATTTTACGGGTAATATGGTGGTGAGTATGCGCCCGATGCTGGCGGCGGACGCCATTCGCGCCATCCAGATCTGCAGCCGTTTCCCTTCCGTTCACGGCGCGCCGATTCATCTGGGCGATCCCGCGCAAATTGGTGTCAAAGACTTAGCAAAACCGGATTTTGGCGATGCCGTTACCATACGGCCCGGTGAGTTGCCCGTGTTCTGGGCCTGTGGTGTCACCCCGCAGGTGGCCCTGGAACAGGCGAAACCGCCCCTGTGTATCACACACAGCCCGGGCTGTATGCTGGTGACGGATCTCCCCAATAGCAAGCTGGCGGTTCTGTGAGCCGGACGGTCAGGAGTGAGTGGTTATGCCATTGATGTTAAATGCCGATCTCGGTGAGGGCATCGGCGCCGACGCAGCGGTGATGCCCCATGTTCATCAGGCCAATATTGCCTGCGGCTTTCACGCCGGGGATCAGGTCACCATGCATAAAACCCTGCGTCTGGCCGCCCGGCACGGGGTGATGATTGGCGCCCATCCGGGTTACCGTGACCTGGAGGGGTTCGGTCGGCGCTCTATGTCCCACACGGCGGAGGAGATCATTGCCCTGCTGCACTACCAGATGGCGGCCCTGGATGGCATGGCCCTGTCCCAGGGGCTGTCCCTACAATACGTCAAACCCCACGGCGCACTCTACAACGACATGATGTCTAACGATGCCGTGCGCTGGGCCGTGATGGAGGCGGTAGCCAGCTTTCACCGGCCGCTGCGATTGATGATTCAGGCCACGCCGCGCTCAGAACAGCACCTGCGCGAGGCGGAGCGCGTGGGTATCGATCTGTGGCTGGAGGCCTTTGCCGACCGCTGCTACAGCGATGAGGGACTGTTGTTGCCCAGATCCCAGCCCGGCGCTGTACACAGTCGGGAACAAACGTTGACACAGGTGGCACAATTGCGGCAGGAGGGCAGTGTCATGACTGCCGGTGGACAACGCCTGCCGTTGCTGGCTGATACCCTGTGTGTCCACGGGGACAACCCGGACAGTATCGGAATCATCCGCCAGATCAGGGAACTGGTGGGGTGACTCAGCAGGTGGTGAAATGAAGATAGTCCCTGCCGGAGAAAATGCCCTGATACTTTACTTCGCCGACCATATGGACCCGGAGGTTTCCGCCCGGGTGAGGCGGGCCGAGCAGGTCCTGGAGCGGGAGCTGGGCAAGTATTTGATCGACCTGGTGCCGTCCTACGCCTCACTGCTGGTGATTTACGATCTCTACCGCACGGACTTTGATGCGCTGTCGGCTGAAACTTCCGCCTTGTTGACGAGCGCGGAGGCCACCGCTGCCAGTGGGGCGGGCAACTTGATCGAATTGCCGGTTTACTACGATTCAGAAACCGGTCCGGACCTGGACGCTCTGGCGCGTCGCACCGGGCTTTCACCGGAAGACGTGGTGACGCTGCACCAGAACCGCGAATATCATGTCTACGCCATCGGTTTTGCCCCGGGGTTTGCCTACCTGGGCGCGGTGGATGACCGCATTGCCGCACCGCGCCTGGCAACCCCCAGGCCAAAGGTGGAGCAAGGCAGTGTCGGTATCGCCGGACGCCAGACAGCGGTCTATCCGTCCGCTTCTCCGGGGGGCTGGAACCTGATTGGCCGCTGCCCTCTGCCCATGTTCAATTTGCTCGAAACCCCGCCTATGCCCATGCGGGTGGGCGATCGGGTACGCTTTTACGCGATCAACCGGGAACAATATCTGGAGCTGGGAGGTGTGCTGTGAATGGCGCCGGCTTTCTGATACGCCGCCCGGGTGTGATGACGTTGATACAGGACAGTGGTCGTTTGGGTCATCACCGCCTCGGCCTGACCACTGGCGGCCCCGCTGATCCACTGGCCTTTGATTGGGCCAACCGCCTGTGTGGCAACGAAAGCGGAGCGGCTGCCCTGGAGATGGCCGTGGGTGGTCTGGAGCTTGATGCCGAGGTGGCCACGCAAGTGGCCCTGTGTGGTGCCGATATGCCCATGACGATTAACGGCAGCCCGGTGGAAGGTTGGCGCAGCCATAGAGTCAATCCGGGGGACCGGCTGGCGTTGGGCTTTGCCCGCAGCGGGGTGCGCGCCTATCTGGCCGTGGCCGGCGGCTTTCAATTACAGAAGACCCTGGGGAGTGTCTCCACCGTATTGCGGGAGGGGTTGGGTGGCCTCGCCGGCCGCCAGCTGGAAAGCGGTGACCGCCTGCCTTGCCCCGGGGCTTCGGAGGAGGCATGTCTGATGGTGCCCAGGGGCTACCGGCCCGTCTACAGCGGGCGGGCGTTGCTGAGGGTTGTGGTCGGCTATCAGTACGAAGCATTTTCGGAAAAGGCGCGGCGGCAACTGTTCAGCGCCGAATACCGGGTCTCCGCGCAGAGTGACAGGATGGGCTATCGCCTCGAGGGACCACCCCTGCAGGTGGCCTTGCCCGTGTTATTGTCCGAGGGAATTTGCGCCGGTGCAGTACAGGTGCCTCCTGACGGTCAGCCCATTATTTTGTTGTGCGATCGCCAGACCATTGGCGGCTATCCCAAGCTGGGGGCCGTGCTGTCCGTGGATTTGGGGCAGTTGGTACAACTGCCCGCCGGCGGCAGGGTGACCTTTGCCCCTATCGACGTGGCGGAGGCCCGGCAGATTCGCCTTGCGGCGACACGGCAGTTTCAGGCATTGCAGCCGGAGGTGTGTTCGTGATGGGCCTTTCGGAAGGCGGGAGAGGGGCGTGAAGACGGATGTCGACATGCTGCTCAGCCTGCGCATTGAGCAGTTACTGGTGGAGCGCAACCTGCGTGGTATGGCGGATCTGCAGGGTCATTTACTGCCCGGTTACTGCCTGCGTGCCGCTCAAAAATTGAGGAGTTGTCAGGGCCCGGTATTGATCGGTACCGGATTTCCCGTGGGAGAGACGTTCGAAACCGATGGCCCCGCCGGGGCGATCGCGCTGTACCGGGCGATGGCTGAACGGGGCGCCGAGCCGGTGCTGGTGACTCAGGAGCGACTGGCCATGTCCCTGGCCGGGGATTACCGGGTGGAGATCATACCCCCCGGGCGGTCAGCGGAAGCGACGGCCCGGGTGCAGGAGATAGTCAACGGTATTCGTCCCGAGTTGGTGATCAGTATCGAATTGCCGGGCAGAGCGGTCGATGGTCACTATTACAACATGCGCGGCGCGGACATCAGTGAGCAGGCTTTTTGTTTTGACGATGTTCTCGGCTTGGCAGATTGTCCCAGTATTGCCATTGGCGATGGCGGAAATGAGATCGGCATGGGCAATGTTCAGGGTGGCTTGGCGGCACTGGAGATTATTCCCTCGGCGACCACCTGTGATGAGCTGGTGATCGCCGATGTTTCCAACTGGGCGGCCCATGGGCTCGTGGCAATGCTCGGTTATCTGGCTGACAGGGACTATCTGTCGACCTGGGATAACCGCGAGGTGCTGGAGTATCTGGCCGTGAGAGGCAGTCTCGACGGGGTTACCCTGGAAAACACGCTGACGGAGGATGGTATGCCCTGGGAAAGCGGCAAACTGCTGGTGGAAGGCCTGCGGACACTGGTTTCGTCGGCCAGGGGAGGGGCATAGCGTGGTTATTGGCCTGCGTTTGATACCGAAGGGCGGGGGCTGAGATATGGGCACAGTTTTCCTCAACGGTGAATATCTGCCCATGGAGAAGGCACGTATTTCTCCCATGGATCGCGGTTTTCTGTTTGGCGATGGCATCTATGAAGTGCTGCCCTCCTACGGGGGCAGGATGGTGGGCTTCGAGCTCCACATGGATCGGATGAAGGCCGGACTGGCGGCGATTGGCATCGTACTGGACTGGACGACAGATGGCTGGCGGGCGGTGTGTGACCGGTTGATTCAAGCCAATGGCGGCGGCAACCTGGGATTGTATTTACACGTCAGCCGCGGTGCCGACACCCGTCGCTTTCACGCCTATCCCGAGCATGTCTCGCCGACGGTGTTTGCCTTTGCCTTTGATATTCCGGATGAGCCGGTGGCGGACAAATCCCGGGTAAAGGGGTATCGTGTGGTCACCGACCGGGATCTGCGCTGGGAGCGCTGTCATATCAAGTCCACGGCGCTACTCGGCAATGTGCTGCACTTCCAGCAGGGCTATCAGCGGGGCGCGGACGAGACGCTGTTGTTTAACGACGATGATGAGTTGACCGAGGCCAGTGCCTGCAACGCTTACATCGTCAGTCACGGCGCAGTGATCACGCCGCCGCTGGACAATTACAAGTTGCCGGGGATTACCCGGTATATTTTGTTGGATCTGCTGCGCCGGGATGGCCGTATCCCGGTGGAGGAAAGAGCTGTCCACAGGGACGAGGTGTTTGCTGCCGAGGAGGTCTGGCTGACCAGTTCCTCCAAGGAGGTCGTCCCGGTCGTGGAAGTGGGCGGCCGACCGATTGGCGGCGGCAAAATCGGCGATGTCTGGTTGCTGGCTCAGCAGATATACTCTGCCGGAAAATTTAACTATTGATCATCCGGCTGTAGAGGCCGTAATAGCGAACGAGAGATGTCCAGACCCGCAAAAGCCCTGATCGACCTCGATGCCCTGCGCCACAATGTTGCGCTGGCCAACAAATTGGCTCCCCAGTCCCGGAATATGGCCATCGTCAAGGCGAACGCCTACGGCCACGGGGTACTGCCGGTGGCGCGGGCGATCGAGGATCTGGTGCCGGCCTTTGGTGTCGCTTGTATCGAAGAGGCCCTGGAACTGCGGGAAGGGGGCATTGCCAAGCCCGTGTGTCTGTTGGAGGGCGCCTTTTGCGCCGATGAAATCGATATTGCCGCGGAACAGGGGTTCTGGCTATCGGTGGTCAATCGGGAACAGCTGGAGGCCATTCTTAACGCCAGGCCTCCCAGGCCGGTGCGGGTCTGGCTGTGGGTGGACAGTGGCATGCACCGTCTGGGTCTCCGTCCCGAGGAAGTTGTCGCCGCCTACGGTGCATTGAGCAGTTGTGCCCACGTCGATCCGCAAGTTGTGGTGGCGACGCATTTTGCCTGCGCCGATGAACTGGACAATGATTTTACGACCGAGCAGTTGGCGCGGCTCAACGCGGGGATGGCCGGGCTGGTCAGTGATAGCCCCGTTCCCCTCAGTCTGGCCAATTCGGCCGCTCTCCTCGGCTGGCCGGTCTGCCGCGCCGCATGGAATCGTCCGGGTATTATGCTCTACGGCAGCACACCCTTTTCCGGTCCGCATGAGACGGGGGATCAACTGCTTCCCGTGATGACCTTGCGCTCATCGGTGATTGCCCTGCGGGATGTGCCCGCCGGTGAGACCGTGGGTTATGCCGCCCGCTGGATTGCCCGCAGACCGAGCCGCATTGCCACGGTTGCCATCGGTTACGGTGACGGCTATCCAGTGCACGCTCCGGACGGGACCCCGGTGTTGGTCAAGGGGCAGCGTTGTCCGATGGTGGGGCGGGTCTCCATGGATATGATCACGGTGGACGTGACTGGCTTGCCGGAAGTCTCTGTGGGTGACGAGGTCATCCTCTGGGGGAGGGGTCTGTCCGTCAATGAAGTGGCGGACTGGGTAGGCACCATCAGTTATGAACTGTTGACGCGCATGCCGCGCCGGGTGCCCCGGGTTTACGTCGACGCCACCTCTGAGCTGTGGCGGTAGCCGAGCAACAGTCCCACGGCCAGGATCAGGCAGCCGACGATAATACCGGCCATCCCCTCGTACACTGCCTGATGCCACCCCAACCAGCGCCACAGCAGGGCGCAGGCGAGGCCCCCGCCGATGGCTGTCAGGCTCAGCAGTGGTTGCGGCCTCGCTCCGAGGCACAGAAACAGCAGCAGGGGCGCAAAGGCGCTGGCCAGTCCGGACCAGGCCATGACCACCAGGCTGAACACGCTCTGGCTGTTTCCCAGGGCCCACAACAGCGCTGCCAGTGTCACGCCGAGGGTAGCGGCCTTGAGGAGACCGGTGTGCTCAATGCGGTGCGGCAGCAGGTCGTGGGTGAGTGTGGCGGAGCAACTGAGCACCAGTGAGTCCGCCGTGGACATGGTGGCGGCAAAGATGCCCGCCAATACCAGTCCCACCAGTACCGGGGGGAACAGCTCCAGCGCCATGGTGGGCAGTGCCAGTTCGGCGTCAAAAGAGCCCGGGTCGGTCAGGTAAACCCGGGACAGCATGCCCACCCCGGTGGCCATGGCGTAAAACAGCAGGTACCAGAGGTAATACCAGCAGCGGGCGCGGTTCATCTGGCGGCTGTCTTTGAGGGTCATGAAGCGAATCATGATGTGCGGCTGGCCGATCACCGAAAAGCCGGCAAACATCCAGCTGACGGCAAACAGCACCCCTCCCAGCAGACCGGGAAAGGCCAGGTCGGAGGGGAACCAGTTGAGGAAACCCTGCACCTGAGACATGGTCCCGTAGGCGCCCTCCGTTCCCCCCAGCTCGGAGGTGGCGGTGATCAGCAGGATTCCCATGGCGACGATCATCACCAGAGATTGCGCGGCGTCGGTCCATATGGAGGCGCGGATGCCGCCGGCAAAGCAGTACAGTGTCACCAGCGTGGCCGACAGGGTGGCACCGGCCCAGGCAGGCCATTCGAACAATACCTGCAGGGCCTTGCTGCCGGCTACCAACTGGGCACTGGCGTAGGCCAGCAGGAAGACCAGGGAGATAATCCCCATGGTGCGCTGCAGCCCGTTGTGATTGTTCCCGTACCAGTTGCTGAGCACGCCGGCGTAGCTGACCTCGGCCGTTTTGGGCGCCTTTTCTCTCAGCCGGTGGTGCACATACTGTGAGGCGATGAAGTCACCGGCGACCCAGCCGAGCATCAGCCAGATAGACGAGAGGCCGACAGAGTAGGTGTAGCCGATCACCCCGATAAACATATAGCCACTGTTGTTGGTGGCCACTGCGGACAGGCCCACCAGCCAGGGCGATACGGAGCTGCTGGCCAGGTAATAATCCTGCTTGGTCCCACGACTCTGGCGGGCAGACAGCAGCCCGATCATCGTGAACATCAGCAGGAACGCGATAAAAGAAAGAATCACGGCGACATCACCGCGTGCAGCACCTGGCCACTGGCGATGGCCGGCAGTTCCAGACGGGTGGGTGTGAGCTCGACAGCGTAGCGGTGTGCGAGCTTTTCGGCCAACTGGTGGAAAGGGGGCCTGCCGCTGTCAGCCAGGATCAGCTCCCCGCCGCCCTGGTCGGCCAGGCGGTGGCAGAGACTTTCGAGATCGCTGGCATTGGTTTCTGAGTAACAGATGTCGGCGCCAATCATCAGGTCAACCTGCTTTAAATTTTCCCGGCACAATCCTGACAGGCTACATTGTTGAGTGCGCATTGCCACCCCGTTGTGTCGACAGAGGAGTTGCTGGTAGGGAAATACATCGGCATCGATATCGGTGGCGGTCACTTCCACGTCGTGCCATTTTTGCAGGTAGGTGCCTGCCAAGCCCCAGCCACAGCCAAGTTCGATCACGTCATTTGTGTCCTCGAAGGAGCGGTCGGAGAGGTAGTCGATCAGCAGGTAGCTGGAACGCCAAATGCGCGAGCCGAAGTCGCTGGGCTGATAACCCTCGCGCTGCAGTTGTGCAACGTCGGGATGGTTGGGCTTGAGAGCCTTGACGCCGTGAACGTAAAACTGACGGGCATTGCCGCGCAGGGATTGCGTGAGGGAAGGGTCTTCGTCACTCATGGCAGACGGTTCACTCCCGAATCTTTTCTGGTTGTTTGACGGTCCGGGTACCACCGGATATCTGTTGTGGCGGAAACGGGCAGTCGCCGCGCCTCAACTGTGTTCGACACCCAGCAGCGCCTGGAAAGATTTATTCTCGCGCAGCGGGTAGAGCGCCGGGTCGTTCTCAATGTCGGACCGATAACTGTCGCTGAGTTCGATTGCCCGGGCGAGGTAGTGCACCGCCTCATCCTGCTGGCCCAGCGTGGTGTAAGCGCAAGCCAGCTGGTAGAAAGCGTGGCTGTTTTCCGGGTCGACCTTGAGTGCCTGGTGGCAGAGGCTGGCGGCCCACTGGGGTTCGTTGAGTTCCAGCACTGCATCGGCCTTGTACGTGAGCGCCTCGCTGTCCTCGCCGCGCAATTTGAGTATGCGGTCGTATAGATCAATTTTGTTGGCCGGGTTGTTCTCCTGAGCCGAGCGCAGCCACAAAGATTGCACTTCCTGGGTCATCTCGATCTCTTCCCGGTTCTCCTCGATATGGCGGGTTTTCTGGCTCAACTGGTGCTCAATCGTGCGCAGGCGGTCTTCATACTGGCTGATCAGCCTGGCAATTTCTTCGTCGGCAAGGGAGTGCACACGCTCTTTGATTTCCCTGATGGACGACCAGCCCACCAACACCAGAATGGATGTCGCGCCGGCGATCAAATAGAAGAAATACGTGATGGTGTCGGTGGCGTAGGTGACGCCGCGGTCGACGGAAGACAGTTCCCGGTCGACGATCTGTTGAATCAGTTCAGCCTTCTGGCGTCCCATGTCTGTGCGCAGCTGTTTCAACTCGTCGAGCACATAACGTTCGATAAATGGCGAGTAGAGGGGCTCTTGCAGAGATTCCACCTGCGCTTCCAGCGCTTTTTGTTCCCCGTCCGTTGTCGTCGCCGTCTCCCCGGCGTATGCCGGGGAGACCAACAGACCCGCGAGCAGCAGACCCCGGATCAGGATGCGAGACATATGGCGCGACCGTGGTCGTGAACC
>Ga0070727_10003499_pt1 | contig 14177 bp, 12 predicted proteins | sample tdAd472_FD_66722 | JGI IMG/M metagenome (GOLD analysis project Ga0070727, IMG submission 66722) | Marine sediment microbial communities from the Atlantic coast under amendment with organic carbon and nitrate - tdAd47.2 | ecosystem: Environmental > Aquatic > Marine > Coastal > Sediment | place...
TCCAGGGACACTGCCACGTTGGCCATATGGTGCTTGACCGCCTGGAAGGCACCGATAGCCTGACCGAACTGCTGGCGTTCACTGGTGTATTGCACAGAGATGTCCACCATGCGCTGCGCCAGCCCCAGGGCCTGGGCGGCACAGCCAAGGGCGCCGCGATCCATGGCGCCTGTCACCAGTGCCTGCGCCTGTTCTCCCTCTGCGACAGCGGCTGCAGAGTCTGACAGCTCAACAGCGTAAAGCTTGCGCGAGGGGTCTACGGATTCGTTGTGACGCAGTTCAACCTGTTCTGGCGTCGCGGCGACAATGCTGCCGCCACGCTGCAGCAGCAGCAGGTCCGCCACATGCGCATCCTCCACCAGCAGGTTCTGCTCCAGGCCCACGATTACCTTTGCTTCGCCGGCGGCAATTTTCGGCAACCAATGGTCAGCCAGTTCGCCACCAATCTGGCCGAGCATAGGCACGGCCACCATGGCGGTATGCACCAACGGCTCAGGCAAAGCCACATAGCCGCACTCCTGTGCCAGCAACACAAAGTCCAACTCGTTCATACCCAGACCACCGTGCGCCTCGGGCACGGTGAGACCAGTCAGGCCCAGTTCCGCCAGCTGCTGCCAGAGACTGCTGTCACGCCCGTTATCTGTTTCCCAACCGGCACGAATGCGCTCGGGCGTCACTTCCTTCACCAGAAAATCCTTAACCGACTCCTGGAACAACAGCTGATCTTCGCTAAAGGTAAAATCCATAGTTACTTCCTCGGCATTCCCAGCATTCTTTCGGCAATAATATTGCGCTGCACTTCGTTGGTCCCGGCATAGATGGGCCCGGACTGGGCGAACAACCAGCCGTCCAGCCAGCTGCCCACGCCCTGCGCATCGGGCGCATGCGGCAGCAGTTCCGCGCGGGCGCCGAGAATGCTCATCGCCGTGGCGTGCATGTTCTGGTCCAGCTCGGACCAGAAGATCTTGTTGGTAGAGGACTCCGCGCCGATCTTGCCGCCCTTGTTCAGGCGGCAGGCGGTTTGGTAGGTGGTGAGGCAATAGCTTTCGGCGTCCAGGTAGGCGCGCATCACTGCGTCGCGCACGGCGGGATCGCTATCGGCTGTTGCCTGATTCTCGCGATACAGCTCGACCAGGCGACGGGCAGTCTCCTGGAATCGCGCGGGAGAGCGCAGCATCAGGCCGCGTTCGAAGCCGGCGGTGGCCATGGCCACACTCCAGCCAGCGCCCTCGTCACCGAGTCGGTTTTCCACGCCCACTTCCACATTGTCGAAGAAGATTTCGGCGAACCCGGGGAGGCCGTCCAGCTGCGGTATCGGGCGCACGGTAATCCCGGGCGTATTCAGTGGCACCAGAATGAAAGTAAGGCCACGATGCCGCTGGGAATCCGGGTCGGTGCGGAACATACCAAAACACCAGTCCGCCCAGACCGCGCGGGTAGACCAGGTTTTCTGGCCGTTGATAATGTACTTGTCACCCTCCAGCCTCGCGGTGGAACGTATTGCCGCCATATCGGACCCGGCATTGGGTTCAGACCAGCCCTGTGCCCAGACTTCCTCGCCGTTCGCCATCTTCGGCAGAATGCGTGCTTTCTGCTCCTCGGTACCATATTCCATCAGGGTGGGGCCCAGCAGGAAGATACCGTTCTGGTTTACCCGCAGGGGCGCTCGCGCCTTGTAATACTCCTCCTCGAAGATAAGCCACTCAATGAGGTCGCAGGCGCGCCCGCCCAGCTCTTCAGGCCAGGTGACCATGCCCCAGCGGCCTTCATTGAGCTTTGCTTCCCACTCACGGTGCGCCGCAAAACCTTCGGCAGTGTCGAATGTCTGCAATGCTTCGGCAGGCACATTGGCCGCCAGCCAGCTGCGCACTTCCTCGCGAAAGGCGTTCTGTTTGTCTGTGTAGGTCAGGTCCATGATGATCCTTTTACTGTTTGGCCCGCGGGAAAAGCGCGATCAGAACTTCGCATCGCGCTTCTGCACAAACGCATCGCGGGATTCCTGGGAGTCGCCCATGGTGTAGGCTTCCAGCGTAAAACCCTGCTCCCAGCGGTACTTGTCTTCCAGGTTGCCGTCTTCAATGCCGGTAAGGGCTTCTTTGGCCAACCTCACCATCGCCGGCGACTTTTCCGCGATTTTCGCGGCGATCTCACGCGCGGCGGGTAACAGTTCTTCCCGCGGCACCACGCGCTCCACCGCACCCAGGCGATAAGCCTCCTGCGCGTCTATAAACTCACCGGTAAAGTACATGTAACGCACTTTCTGCACCGGGAACATGCGCTGCAGGTGTGCGCCTCCGCCCATGGCACCGCGGTCGATTTCCGGTACCCCAAACCGCGCGCAGTCAGAGCACAGGATAATATCTGCCGCGCCCGCCATGCCGATGCCGCCGCCAAGCACAAAACTGTGCAGTGCGACTATGACCGGCTTGGGATTGCGATGGATGGCGCGGAAGGTTTCGTAGTTGCCTTTGTTTACATCAACGATCTTGCTACCGTCCGCAGCCAGTTCCTTGATATCAACGCCGGCACAGAAACCCTTGCCTGCAGCACCGATAATAATCACACGCACGTCGTCGTTCTCTCCCAGTGCGTCGATCTCGTCGGCGATGGCGAACCAGCCGGCACTGTCGAACGCGTTAACCGGCGGGTGATCAAGGATCATCTCGGCAATGCCGTTGTCGATGGCGGTATTAAATGGCTTGGACATAGTCAGGGTCTCGTCTGTCGGTTCAACCGGCGCGCTGCGCCAGCACAGCCAGGCGCGATTCCGCCTCGGCTACAATGGAGTTAATCAGGTCTTCACAGCTGAGCAGCTCGTCGATCACGCCAGCTACCTGGCCAGAAGGCAGCACGCCGTGAGCAGGCTGACCCTCCACCATGGCTTTCTGGATAATCATCGGGGCATTGGCCGACATGATGGCCTGCGCTGTGGTGATGTCGTCGTCCTTGTGCATCTGCCAGGCAGACTGCAACAGGCTGAGGAAGGTGGCGCCGGTATGTTTGCGGAACGCCATACCGTTGCGCATGGCTATCATCAGTTTCTTCAGCGGGCCGGCTTTCTCCAATTCGGTCAGCAGCTCGTTCATGATCATGCGCTGGGGGAGACCGTCCATGGCTTTGGAAACGATAATTTCACCCGGGTTTTTACAATCCACGTACCGCTGCAGAGTCTGCCTGGGCACCGGGCTTTCCTCGGTCATCAGGAAACGTGTACCCATGGCAATCCCATCGGCACCCCAGGCCAGGGCCGCCACCAGGCCGCGTCCGTCCTTGAAGCCACCTGCCGCGACTACCGGCACCTTGTCGCCCACCGCGTCGATCACCTGCGGGATCAGCAGAGTCGTGGGCACCGAGCCGGTGTGACCACCGCCCTCCCCGCCCTGCACCGTTACCACATCGGCACCCAGTTCTACCGCCTTGATGGCGTGCTTGGGCAGGCCCACGGTAGGCATACAGATCACCCCCGCATCCTTGAGCCTGGCAATAAACTCGGGACCGGGAGAGCGCGAATAACTCACCGCCCTGACGCCGTGGCGAACCACCATGTCAACGATATCCGCGGCGTTGGGCTGATACATATGAAAGTTCACGCCGAACGGTTTATCGGTGAGCTCTTTCACGCGCAGAATATCCCGCTCCATTTCATCAGCAGGTATGGTTGCGCCGGCGAGAAAACCGAAGCCGCCGGCATTACAACTGCCGGCGACCAGCCTGGGGTCGGCTACCCAGCCCATCGCTGTCTGCACGATGGGGTACTGGCAGCCCAGTAGTTCAGTGAGGCGCGTTGCAAGCATGGTCGTGTCCTCGATTCAGGCGAAGTCCGCCGCGGCGCGCACGCCGGGGGGATTATCCTTGATCTGGTAAGCGCGCTGGTTGTGCGGATCCATGGCGGCAATAACATCCAGCTGTGCCTGCGTGGGGGCTGCAGTCACAGGTATATCTCCGACAACGTGAACCGGGTAGCCGGTGTTCTCCTGCACTTGCTCTGCGGTGACACCGGGATGCAGGGAGACAAGGCGAATCTGGTGGTCGGGACCACCGAAGTCCATAACACACAGGTCGGTCACCACCAGGCGAATGTCAATATCGTCCAGGCTGTGGCCCTTGGGCAGACGGGCCGGGTTGTAGCCGATAGAGGAAACAAAATCGCACTCGCCATCCATAAACACGCGGGTATTGTGCGCCGGCACAAAGAAACTGTTCGGGTGTGAAATGGAGTTGCCGGGAAAACCGCGCGCCCCCAGCATCATCACCTTGGGGGCCTCGTAGGTGCCGCCCAGGGCCGAGGTGTTGGTCTGCCCGTACTTGTCGATCTGGGTCGGCCCAAGCATGGCGTGACGCTTGCCGCTCCATACGTTGTCGAAAATACGGGAGAAGCCCATCCAGCTCTCACAGGCCGGCTGGAACGTGTCATCACGCTTGCCCAGCGGATTGGGCTCGCTGAGCATCCAGGCCTCGGAGTCGGTCATCATCAGGTCCGGGTTGGTGGTTTTCATCGCCAGGCTGGCGGCCAGGCGGGGAATCACGCCAATGCCAGTGGCGAGCACTTCGCCGTCGTTCTCAAAAGCCTTGCTCGCGGCCACGATGCACAGTTCGGCGAGGGTGTAGTCAGTTGCTGCAGTCATTTGCTCTCTCCTTCGCCGCTCAGTATGTGGGCAGTTCAATGGCACGGATGGCGTCCAGGCCACCCACGTTTGTCTGGTACTCATCTTCCGAGGCGCCCAGGTACTGGTCCAGGTAACCCTGGAAGCCACTTTCCTCTTTCGCGGAACCGGTATAGGCCTTGAAGTGAGGAACGTCGAAGCCATAGAGAGGCGTGCAGGAACTGGGATGTGCGCCTCCTGGAATGTGCACCACACCAGTGGTCTGGCTGCGTTCCCAGTGCACCATGCGCGCCTGCGCGGGGTCGTGGAAGTAACCGGTCTCGACCAGCTCATCGCAGGATACATAGGTTTTCGCCGCAGCACGGGCGAACCAGTCATCCATATAATGATCCGGCCCGGCAATCTGGCAGACGCCACGCGCGTCGGCGCGGTCTACGTGAATCAGTGACGCATCCAGTTTCAACGCGGGCATAGCCACCCACCCCTTGTCGTCATAGGGGCTGTCTATCACTTTGATGTCGGGGTTGTGCTTGATGATGTCTGTACCGAGCCCGACTTCCGTTGGAATGTAGGGGACACCCCAGGCAGCGGCGCGCAAGCCCAGCAACATCATGCCCTCGTCGATCTCCATCACGTCAATCGAGCCTGACTGCCGCGCCTGGCGGAAGTACGGCTCCAGCGGGATAAAATCCAGCGAAACGAACGCGAATACCACTTTCCTGACCTTGCCGGCCGCGCAGAGCATGCCCACATCAGCACCACCGTATGCCACGATGGTCAGGTCCTTGAGGTCGGAGCGGAGGATCTCACGCACCAGCGCCATAGGCTTGCGCCTGGGACCCCAGCCACCGATGCCGATGGTCATGCCGTCCTCAAGACTGGCAACGACTTCTGTCGCCGTCATTTGCTTGTTCATCTGCCTTTCCTTTTGTTAGCTGACGATCCGCGCCATGCGGTAATCGTGTTTGACGAAATTGACTCCCAGCGTGCTTTCCGTTCTGCGCACGCCGGGGATGCAACTGATGTTGCTGTGGACAAAACGTGCAAGATGCTCGGTGTTGCGCACCATGGTGATTGCCAGGATATCTGAACGCCCCAGCATGACCGCCACAAAGCCCAGTTCAGGAATCCCGGACAGCGTCTGGGCAATCTGCCGGGCCTGGTCGGTGCGCTCCACCTCAATCCAGATGTAGGCCAGCGTCGCATTCTGCAGTCGTTCGATATTGGTGACAGCCGTGATGCGTATCTGGCCTTCTTCTTCCATTCGCTTGATGCGCGCACGCACGGTGCCTTCACTTACGCCCAGTTGACCGGCGATCTGGCTGTTACTGATACGCGCGTCCGGCGACAATCGCTCGACGATCGCCAGGTCCACGGAGTCCAGCTTACGCGTCATAAAATGGCACCCAATCGGGCTGGTTTTTCAGCACATCCACTGCCAGGGCCGGCGTCAGCCTGCGCACGCCGGGAATACCCCCCAGTGTCTGCGCCAGCAGCTCGTTGAGACTGGCCGGGTCGCGCGCCATGACCAATATTTCCACGTCATGGTTACCTACCGCCACATTCACAGAGAACACCTCGGGAATGCGCGCCAGATCCTCCGCCACCGCCTCGGGCGTGCGGTCTTCCACCTGCACACCCACCGCCAGCAACATATCAAAGCCCGCGGCCTGGGTGTCGGTCACCGCGACCACACGCATGGTGTCAGTGTCTTCCAGCCGCTTGACCCGTGCGCGGACGGTGTTTTCGGTGACACCCAGTTCACGGGCAATGGAGCGGTAGGGCATACGGCCATCACTGCGCAGCAGCTCGATGATGCCCTGATCAATCTCGTCGAGTTCGACCGGGCCGCTTGTCGTGGCTGCCGCAGGGCTGTTCACGACAGATCCCCGGCAGCAAGCTCACGCAACTGATTCTTCAACACCTTGCCCCCGGCGTTTATCGGCAACTCATCAAGGAAGCGGACCGTGCGCGGCACCTTGTAGTTGGCCATGTTTTCCCTGGCCCAATCCACCACTGCCTGCTCATCCAGCGCCGCATCAGCAGCCTTGACGATAAACGCCATCGCCACTTCGCCCATACGCTCATCGGGCACACCGATCACCGCTGCACGAGCCACTCCGGGCAGGCTGCAAAGGATGTTTTCAATCTCCGCGGGATAGGTATTGAATCCGCCAACAATAAACATATCCTTGATGCGGTCAGTGATACGCACATAGCCGTCCGCATCCATCACGCCCACGTCGCCGGTTTTAAGCCAGCCATCGGCGGTAATAGTCCGAGCGGTCTCCTGCGGGTCGTCCAGGTAACCGCGCATCACGTTGAAACCGCGAAACCAGATCTCACCCTCTGCTCCCGGAGGCACGGGATTACCGTCGGCATCAACGCACTGCATTTCAACGCCATCCATGGCGCGACCGGAGGTGTGGGATATGCGCTCGGCGCTGTCGTCGGCGCGGCAGATAGACACCACGCCACAGGACTCGGTCAGGCCGTAGGCGGTAACCACCACTTCAAAACCCAGCTCATTACGCATTTGCTCCACCAGTGCTACCGGCACCGGCGCTGCGCCCGTTACTGCAAGACGTAAACTGGAAAGGTCGTATTCAGCCCGGCGCGGATGCGCAAGTAATGACTGATAAATGGTGGGCGGCCCTGGAATCATCGAAATACGGTCGCGGGCAATCTGCGCCAGCACCGCGTCCAGATCAAAACTCTTCACCGGCAGGATGTGCGCGCCGCGAATGATCGCCGCCAGCCAACCTGCCTTGTAGCCGAAAGAGTGGAAAAACGGGTTGATCACCAGGTAGTTGTCGTCGGCGCGTAGATCGACGGTCGCGCTCCAGTTCTCAAAAGTGCGGATGTTCTGGCCATGGCAGGTGACCACTCCCTTGGGGTTGCCAGTGGTGCCGGACGTAAACAGGATATCGAGAGTGTCATCGGGTGTAATGGCCGCCGCGCGCTGGGCAACAGACTCTTCGCTGACGGCTTCACCGGCAGCCAGGAACGCATCCCAGTCCTCACATCCTTTTTGGCCCGCAGCGCCGCCCTCCAGCAGCACCGTGCGTTGCAGCGCTGGCAACGCCTGCCCCTGCAGCAAGTCGGGATAACTTACTCCCAGGAAGTCGCCCACAGTGAACAGCAGCCTGGCACCACTCGCCCGGAGAACATAGGCGGCTTCCGCCCCTTTCATCCGGGTGTTCAGCGGCACCAACACACCGCCCACGCTCTGCGCACCGATAGCAGCGATAATCCATTGGTAAATATTGGGAGCCCATATGGCGATACGCTCGCCAGGGGCGAGACCGGCGGCGATAAAGGCGCGACCGGCGGCGATGCGTGCCGCATCCAGCTGCCGGTAGGTAAGACATACGTCGCCATCGGTTATGGCGGGACGATCGGCAAAGTCCCGTGCAGACCGGGAAACCAGCTGCGGCAGGGTTTTTGCCTGATACGGTTCTGCTGCCATGCGTTGCGCGCCTTCCACCCACTCGAGAGGGGCTCATACTAGGCAGTCAGACGCCAACAAACAAGCAGCATTCGTAATTAATGGTTTAATATTTTACGAATAACGCATTTTTTACCTAGGACAACCAGCTTTATGCGTAGCAGCGGAGCTGTTGCGGGAAACGCGTGCGGGGCTGCCAGAAACGCGCCGCAGCCAGGGCAGGGCGCCGGGATGCCGGTGGAGGAAAGTTCCTGGCCGCTAGATTTCGACCAGCTCCCAGGTCTTGTCCTGCGGATGCTGCAGGGCACGATTCTCCTGGTGCAACTTGATCAAATGAGCACTCATGGACAGCTTGGCCATCTCATGCAGCCCCTCGTCCACGTCGTCATAGACCACTTTCACCAGGGTATCGAGGTCCGCCCGGCCAGTGTGGCGCAGCCCCTTGATGACCTTGCGCTCACGCTGCAGACGATGATTGACCAGCCACTCTACGACCCCCCGAGAATCCTCCATCAGCTCCCCATGCCCGGGCGCTATGAGGTGCAGGTCGTAGCGCAACAGCAGTTGCAGCGATTCGATATAGGCTTTCATGTCGCCACTGGGTGGAATGATCACCACCGTGGAGCCATTCATTATGTGATCACCGGCAAACAACATGCGCTCCTCCTCCAGGAAGAAGCAGAAATGATTGCTGACATGCCCAGGCGTGTGCACTGCCCGCAGGGTGAACTCGTCCGTTGCCAGCACATCGTCGTGGGCGAGCTTCCAGCTGGGGCGGAAGGTATCGTCCTGGAACATATCGTCCGCAGGCAACGCGCCCAGCACTTGAGCGCCCGTGGCCTCATGCACCGCCTGCCAGGCAGGGGAATGATCAGGGTGCGTGTGGGTGCAGACTATCCATTTGATACGCCCTGCGCCCGCGTCGAGGATAGCGTCAATATGCTCAGCGATCGCGGGTCCGGGGTCGAGTACCGCGATCTCCTTGTCGCCAAGCAGGTAGGTGTTGGTGCCGGCGCCGGTCATCACTCCGGGATTCGGGGCCACGATGCGCTGCACGCGAGAGTTCAACCGGAAGGGAACGCCGTGATCAAGCATCGCTCAGACCATACCCTCGATCGGCACCACCGGGTCCACTTCAGCGTCGTAGTCCACCCCCTCCACCTCAAAGCCGAACAGTTGCAGGAACTCACGCTTATAGCCGGCGAAATCCGACAGCTCGTGCAGTGTGTCGGTATTGATGTCTTCCCACAGCGCGGCAACCGCAGCCTGCACCTCCGGATCCAGTTCCTTACCGTCAGCGCGCAGCCTGCCCTCCTCGTCCAGCACGGGCGACTCGCCATACAGGGAATCACGGAAGAGCCCATCGACCTGCTCGATACAGCCTTCGTGCACACCGCGCGCTTTCATTACCTTGAACAGCAGCGCCAGGTAAATGGGCATGGCAGGAATAGCGGCACTGGCCTGGGTGACCACGGCTTTGAGCACCGAGACGCGGGCATCACCACCCTTCGCCGCCAGACGCTCACGTATCGCGACCACCCGCTTGTCCAGGTCCTTCTTGGCGGCACCAATAGTGCCGTGCCAATAGATATCCCAGGTGAGTTTTTCGCCAATGTAGGTATAGGCCGTGGTCCTGGCGCCTTGGGCCAGCACACCGGCTTCATCCAGGGCCTCAATCCACATCTGCCAGTCTTCGCCACCCATCACCGCCACGGTGTTATCGATCTCTTCGGGTGTGGCGGCTTCCAGATGAAAGTCCTGAACCTCTTCCTTGTCGGTATTCACGCCCTTCTGCGTGGCATCGCTGCCGATGGGCTTGAGCGTGGAGTTGTAAACAACACCGGTATCAGGGTGCTGCCGCCGCGGCGCTGCCAGGCTGTAAACCACCAGGTCTACCTGGCCCAGGTCTTCCTTGATGGTTGCAATGGTCTTCTGCTTGATCTCATTGGAGAACGCATCGCCGTTGATGCTTTTCGCATAGAGGCCATCCTGTTCCGCATACTTGTGAAATGCCGCAGAGTTGTACCACCCGGCTGTACCCGGCTTGCGCTCGGTGCCCTCTTTTTCAAAGAAAATGCCCAGTGTCGAGGCGCCCGCGCCAAAGGCGGCGCTGATTCGCGAGGCCAGGCCGTAACCGGTTGACGCGCCAATCACCAGCACGCGCCTGGGACCGTATTTGATCGGCCCCTGCGATTTAACGTAGTCGATCTGGTTGCGAACATTGGCGTCACAGCCGCCGGGGTGGGTGGTAATACAGAGAAAACCGCGTACGCGAGGCTTGATGATCATGTGCTGATTATTCCTGGCTTGTTCAGTAGGTACACCGGCAGACTCCGGTCAGAGGGAAGTCTACCACAGGCCAGGCAAAGTCAGCAGACGGGTCAGACCGCAGCGGCGTTGGTAATCCAGAGGGTCTGGTAGGGGCGCACTTCTACCACTTCGTCACGCGAATGGAAGCGCTGCGCGCCAATCAGGTCCACCCACTCGTCGGTGCCGATCAGGTTGATATCGGAAAGCGCCAGCGGCAGGGCCTGGTCGCTGACATTGCTGATGCAGAAAACACTCTGCCGCCGGTCCATACTCTGACGCCAGTACCCGAAGAGGGCCGCACCCAGGTGCAGGGTGAACTGGGTAGCGTTGGGGTGGAAAGCCGGCTGCTGGCGGCGAATGGACAGCAAATTCTTGATGCGCCTGAAGACTTCGCTATGCGTGGAATCCTCCCGTTCAAGCTCCTCCTCCAGCTGCGCATAGTCCCACTGATGCCGGTTAATGGCCCGGTAGTGACCGCTGTTTTCCACGCGGGCATGGTCATTGCGCGTGCCCAGCAGGCTGTGCAAATAGATACCGGGCATACCCTCCAACCCCAGCATGATCGCGTGTGCGCAGACAAAACGCGCCAGGCCCCAGCTGTCCGGCCCTGCGGTGGTGCCCTGCAATGCGTCGAAAAGAGAAATGTTGATTTCGTAGGGCTTACTCTGCCCGTCGTCGAGGGCGCGATAGGACACGTGACCACCAAAATGACACATCGTGATTACCAGCGCGTCCAGCTCCTCGTCACTGAGCAGGCCTTCCGCCGGGCGCAGACCGATTCCGTCATGCGAGGCGATAAAATTGAAATAGGTCGTGCCGTTGTGCGCCGGTGGCATGCTCATCATCCACATTTTGAGATGACTGCAATCACCCGTCACCAGCGTATTTACCAACAGCGGCGGCAACGAGAAGTTATACACACAGTGGGCCTCGTTGGCGTTACCAAAGTAGGACAGATTCTGCTGGTTGGGGATATTGGTCTCGGTAATCAACAGCGCGTCGGGGACGGCATGCTCTACCAGCGTTCGCAACAAGCGCACCACTTCGTGCGTCTCTTCCAGATTCAGGCAGTCGGTGCCCGGCACCTTCCACAGGAACGCCACCGCGTCCAGGCGAAAGATGCGCACACCGTTATCCAGGTAGTGACGCACAATAGACACGAATTGCAGCAGTACCTCAGGGTTGCGAAAGTCCAGGTCTACCTGGTCATGACTGAACGTGCACCATACGTAGCGGACCCCATCGACCGTCTCAACTTCCCGCAGCAGGTCCGAGGTGCGTGGCCTGACCACCGCCGACAGATCAGCTTCCGGTGAAGCAGTGAAGAAATAGTCTTTACCCGGAGACTGGCCGCGCAGGAAGTTCTGAAACCACAGGCTACGACTGGAGCAATGATTAATCACCAAATCGGCCATGAGATCATAATCACGGGCTATCGCATTGATGTCGCTCCAGCTACCCAGTGCCTCATTGACACTGGAATAGTCGAGCACCGAAAAACCGTCGTCGGAACTCCAGGGATAAAAAGGCAGGATATGCACCCCGGTCAGCAGACCGTCGGTGTGCTCGTCGAGAAAATGCTTCAGCGTCACCAGGGGCTTTTCACCCTCCCTCAGCAGGCTGTCACCGTAGCTGATTACCAGGGCGTCGCGCTGGCTCCAGTGATTCACATAAGGTTGCAGGGCAACCACACTTTCTTCATCAACACGCATCAGGCGCAGCATCTCGGCGGCCAGGTCACTGTAGGCGACCTCTATGGGCGTGTCGTGGTAAATCGCCTCCACATGTCGCAGGACTCGTTCCAGCAACGCGCCGCTGTCGTCAACGCGCTGCAGCATCGACCGTGTCTCCCGAACCATATTCTTCGTGGTCTGCCGCAACCGCCTCCAGCAGTTGCTCCAGAATATCCGGTACCGCGCTGATCACGCGACTCCAACTGGGTATAAAGGGCCGCTCCATGGGCCTGTCCAGAAAAGCCTCCCCTGCTTTCATGACGTTTTCAGCAAACAGCTCAACCGCTTTCTCTTCACTGTGTATATCAAGGGAAAGCCCGTTCATCACCGCGTCGTTGTGGTAGGTCTCGACAAAGTCCAGGGCGATGCGGTAATAGGTCGCTTTGAGCGAGCGGAAGGTTTCCGTATTAAACGTAACACCCCGCGTAGCCAGCTTGCGAAACAGCGCCTTGGAAATGTCGATAGACATCTTTGACAGTCCGCCCTGATCATCATCAGCCGAGAGATCCTGGTGCTTATGATCATAAACATCAGCAATATCTGCCTGGCACAACCGGTTATTGGCATAGTTGCGGTACATCTCGGACAGCACACCGATCTCCAGCCCCCAGTCGCTGGGGATAAGGATGTCGTTCAGCACGTCTCGGCGGAAGGAAAACTCGCCCGCCAACGGATAGCGGAAACTGTCCATGTACTCCAGATACTCCATTTCACCCAGCACTTTCTTCAGCGCGCGCAACAGTGGCGTCACCAGCAGTCGACTGACCCTGCCGTTGATTTTGCCGTCAGCCACACGTGCGTAATACCCCTTGCAAAACTCGTAGTTAAAGCGCGGATGCGCCACAGGATAGATCAGGCGCGCAAGCATGGAGCGCTCATAGGTGAGAATATCGCAATCATGCAGGGCAACCGACTCCGTGCGGTTGGACGCCAGCGAGTAGCCCATGCAGTACCATACATTCCTGCCCTTCCCCAACTCGCGCGGAGCGAGATCGTGGCTCTGTAACTGCTTGTCCAGGGCCTGCAACCTTGGCCCATCATTCCACAACACGCGGTGATGCTGCGGTAATGCACCAAAAAACCTGAGGGCCTGGCGATATTGCGAGGCATCAGCCCGGTCCAGCCCGATAACAATTTCCGACAGGTAGCTGGCCGGTTTCAGCTCCTCAATAATCGCAGGCAAGGCCGCACCTTCCAGCTCGGAATAGAGCGAAGGCAGTATCAGTCCCAGCGGACGCTGTTGCGAAAACGTCTGTAGTTCCTGCTCCAGCTCCGGTAGCGGCCGGTTCGACAGGTTATGCAGTGTCGTTATGATTCCGTTCTGGTAAAAATCGCCCATTGGTCAAACTCCTTTATCTTCATTCCGCACCGGTCTTGCGCAACCACTGTTCCACGCCCTCGGCCCAACCTTCCGGCCCGCAGTGGACACTGTGCATGACCCCCTCAACGCGCCCCAGTTCCGGGTAGGGGTGAACCGGAGAACGTATCAGTAACGCCGTGCCCGCCGCTGCAAGCATGGCGACATCATTGCCACTGTCACCGATGGCTATATCCACAACCCGCGGCACACCCCAGGCCTGCTGATAAACCTGGCGCAACCAGGTCAGCGCGCGACCTTTGTCACAGTCCCCGGACACAGAAAGGAAGCGCCCACCCTGCAGGGCACAGGCTCCTTCCGCGTTCAATGCGCGGATGAACGCGAGCTTGCCCGCTTCATCGCCCAGCCACTGCACTGGCTCACTGTATTCACGCTGATTGGCCAGCGTAGCGGCCTGTTCGCTCAAGCCGGTCATGGCGACGATCCCCGGGGGTCCGGCGCGGTGAAAATTATCGAATTCACCCGCAAACCGCGGGCGCAAGGTCGACAGCACGTCCAGCCACTGTTGCCGCGGACCCGACAGTTCCTTTACCCAGTAACCATCGCGTAAGAAAGTACCGTCTGGCGCGGCATCGAAATATCGATCCGGTATGAACACCGCCGCACCGTTCTCAACAATGAAGGGGTGACGATTGTCCAGGCGGGCGCGCAGTTCGGCAATTTCAGCGCGGGTTTTACTGCTCACCGGTATCACCGGAATACCC
>Ga0070727_10003501_pt1 | contig 14173 bp, 13 predicted proteins | sample tdAd472_FD_66722 | JGI IMG/M metagenome (GOLD analysis project Ga0070727, IMG submission 66722) | Marine sediment microbial communities from the Atlantic coast under amendment with organic carbon and nitrate - tdAd47.2 | ecosystem: Environmental > Aquatic > Marine > Coastal > Sediment | place...
GTGACCAGACTGACTACGGCGTTATTGTGCTCTGCGATCCGCGTTTGACGTCGAAAAGCTACGGCCGCATGTTCCTGAAGAGTTTTGAACCGATGCCCACGACCGCATCGTTCGATGACGTGGCTGCGTTTCTTGCAGATCACGAAAAAAAAGGCGCGGTCGCGTGAAGCTGCTGGCCCTCGATACCTCATCAGTGGCCTGTTCTGTTGCGTTGCAGATCGACGACGACGTTGTTGAGCGCCATGAAGAGCAACCGCGAGAACACACGCGCCTGTTGATGCCAATGATCGAATCGCTGCTGGCGGACGCCGGCGCATCATTGCCGGATCTCGATGCGATTGTTCTGGGCAACGGTCCAGGCTCGTTTATCGGCATGCGAATTGCCGCCTCTGTCGCGCAAGGCCTGGCTTTCGGCGCATCACTGCAAATCGTCCCCGTTTCATCGATGGCAGCGGTCGCAGCTCGTGTCATCGCCGAGCACGATGCCGGTGAAGTCATCGTCGCGCAGGACGCGCACATGCAAGAGGTCTATCTTGGCATATATCTGCGGGGCGAGAACGATCTGCCGGAGCCATCGGTATCGGAACGGCTGCACGGACTTTCTGTGATTGCCGAGCTCGAATCGTCTTCTGACCGCAGCCGATTTGGTGCTGGCTATGGTTGGCAGCGTTACCCGGAACTGCTCGTCGCCAACCGGGATCGTGTGACCAACGTTGTGGATATTCTACATCCACACGCGAGTGACTTGCTCGGCCTGGCGACAATCGCACTCGAAAAGGGCGGGGCCATTGAACCGCAGAACATCTCTCCCGCCTACTTGCGCCACAAAGTGGCCGAGAAACCGGGCCCGGCTCCGTAACAGAACTGTAATATAGTGCTGATGTAATGCCGCCATCGTGACCACCCACTGGGCTGGCCTTTGCAACCTGTTATGACCGCAAACAAGATACTTGTCGTGGAAGATGAGACGCCCATTCGCGAGATGATCGTCTTCCATTTGACTCGTGCCGGTTTTGAAACGCTGGAGGCTGGTGATTGCGGGGTCGCGCGGCAACTGCTGGCAGACGAACGTCCCGATCTGGCCCTCATTGACTGGATGTTGCCGGACATGAGTGGCCTCGAACTGACCCGGCTCTTAAAGCGCGACAAAGAATACGATGACCTGGCAATCATCATGCTCACGGCCAGGACCGACGAGTATGACAAGGTTGCCGGGCTCGACGGCGGTGCCGACGACTACATTACAAAACCTTATTCGCCACGCGAACTCATCGCGAGAATCCAGGCAGTCCTGCGGCGGGCAGGTTCGGACAGTGATGAAACGGTTAATTCAGGAGTTCTGTCGCTTGACACGGCAGGTCATCGCGTCAGTGCAAACGACACAGAGATCCGGCTCGGCCCGACCGAATATCGACTGCTCAAGTTCCTGATGACACATCCCGGCCGAGTCTACAGTCGCTCGCAATTGCTTGACCGGGTATGGGGTGCAAATGTCTACGTTGAGGAACGAACTGTTGACGTTCATGTACGGCGGTTGCGCAAAGCGCTGGCCGTACAATCCGCCGATAACTACATTCAGACTGTGCGCGGCGCCGGATATCGATTTTCGAGGGGCGGGGTATAGTTGCTGGGATCCAGCCGAAAATTCGTCGTAGGCCTGCTCATGTTCCTTGCTGTGGGTACGCTGATAGGCTGGATGTATGACGTACCTCTGATCGGCCTGCTGGTCGCCGGGCTCCTGGCGCTGATCTGGCAGGTCAGGCAACTCCTGTCATTCAACAGGGCACTACACACAGGCGATTTCGATGCCTTCCGTTATGGCGAAGGCATCTGGCAGCAGATGTTCTCCCGATTCAGTTACGAGCATGAGAGAGGCTCCCGATACAAACAGCTGCACCGCCAGGTCCTCAAGGAAATTCGAAAATCAACCAACGCGATGCCGGATGGCGCTGTCATTCTCGACGATGTCAATGAAATTGAAATCTGTAACAGGGCAGCGAAGACTCTGGCAGGCCTGAAGCGCAAAAAAGACCGGGGTCAGCGTGTTGACAATATTTTGCGGGACCCGGCACTGACCAGGCTCCTGGAAGTCAACGACGCTACACAGACGGTCGATATTCTGTCGCCGGTAAAGGATGGAGCCTGGCTAAATTGCCGTGTCGTTCCGTACGGCGTAAACCAGAAACTCCTGCTATTACGTGACGTTACTAATCGCATGGCCGTCAATCGTATGCGGCGCGATTTCGTGGCAAACGCGTCGCACGAGCTTCGATCGCCGCTTACTGTCATGTCCGGATACCTGGATACGATGGCCGATGACGAGGAGTTGGTCGAAACCTGGGCACAACCAGTCCGGCAAATGCAGGATCAGGCGAGGCGCATGACAAAGATTGTAGCCGAACTGATCGAGCTTTCGCGGCTTGAGGGTGCAGGCAGTGCCAGTACTGAAGAGATCGTTGACATTGCAGCCTTGCTGTCGAGTGCTCGCAAGACCTGTGTGGGGCAAAAAGATAGTCCGACCATCGAATGTGAGCTTGAGTCTTCAGCGCAACTGCGCGGTAATCCTGGTGAAATCGAATCGGTCGTAACCAACCTCCTATCTAACGCGGTCAGGCATACGGGAGCCGATGGCAAGATTACGCTGACCTGGCAACTGGGCGGTGATGGCGCTGACCTCGTGGTCAGTGACAACGGAGAGGGCATCGCTGCGGAGCATATTCCGCGACTCACCGAGCGCTTTTTCCGGGTCGACCGCGGCAGGTCTCGCCAGGACGGCGGGGTAGGTCTGGGGCTGGCGATCGTCAAGCACGTGCTCGGTCGCCACGAGGCTGATTTGCACATATCGAGTACGCCGGGCGGCGGCAGCAAATTCCGCTGTCATTTTCCGGCTGGCCGAGTTGTCGCATAGGCTCGATCCAGTGTCACAAAAGTGCAATATTCTTGTCATTCAAGCGACACACAGTGTCGGTAACTTGCCGCTAATACAACGTTAACAACGGGCTTACAAAACAATGAATAGAATCCTCTCCCTGATGTGTGCTATTGGTTTCGTCGCCATGCCAGCCGCTCACGCGGCTGTCAGTGATGAAGACTTCCAGCAGCTCCGTGAGCAACTCGCTGCAGTGTCGCAACGACTCGATGAGCTTGCTGCCGAAAACGCGGAGCTACGGGCGGCGCAGGAGCAGTCGGTCACGGCAATCAGTGAAGTGCAGGCTACAGTTACCAAAATCGAACCATCGGTTGCTCAGGTGGCAGTAGAGTCTTGGTCAGACCGCGTTGTCCTCGACGGCGATTTTCGTTATCGCTATGAGCGTATCGATCTGGAAGGCAGTGATGCGCGTTCCCGCAACCGGATACGCGCGCGGACCAATATCAAGGCCGAAGTTGCCGACAACATCGATGTCGGCTTTGGCCTCGCGACCGGCGGTGATGACCCGGTTTCGACCAACCAGACGCTCGGTGGCGGCGGTTCTTCGAAAGGCGCCGTTCTGAACCTCGCCTACGCGGATTGGGAAGTGACAGAGGATTTGCACCTGATCGCGGGTAAATTCAAGAATCCGCTGATGAGGGCCGGTGGCCAACCGCTCATGTGGGACGGAGACTGGACGCCGGAGGGCCTGGCGCTCAAGTACAAGCGTGACTGGTTTTTTGTAAATGCGCTTGGCACGCACCTTGAGAGTGATAGCAAAAATAGCAACCACAACTTCGGCTGGGGCGGTCAGTTTGGCGCCAGTGGTACGTTCGGAAATATGAAATTGACAGGCGGTCTCGGTTACTACTCGATTCCTAGCCAGGGCAAAAGCACGACCTTTGGTGACCCGACCGATCCGGGCGATTTCTTCGGCAACACAGCTGTGGAAGCTGGTGGGGCGGCTTGCGGCACGACACCGGATGCTACCTGTGTCTATCTTTATGATTACGACCTGACTCAGGTATTTGCAGAGGTGTCATTCGATATGGGTGAATGGCCGATGCTCGTGTTTTTCGATTACATCAACAACAGTGACCCGTCGGAGAACGACACGGGCTGGACGCTGGGTACGAAGATCGGCCAGGCCAAGGATCGCGGCCAGATGCAATTCACTTACTACTATGCGGACAAGGAAGCCGACTCGATGCTGGGTCTTGTCACGGATTCGGACTTCGGCGGCGGTGGCACCGATAGCAAGGGCCATTGGCTGCAGTTCAACTACGGTGTGAACAAGAGCTGGACGGTCGGCGCGCAGTACTTCATCAATGAAGTCGATCTTGCTTCGGGCAGCAAGAGTGACTACAACCGCCTGATGATCGACATGCAGTGGAAATGGAAGTAGGCTTTTGACAACCAACAAAGGCGAATGAATACGATGGAAGCCTCTGACCTGACAGACCATATATCAAGTCGTTTCAACAAAGACATTGAAGACCTGCGCAATAGTGTTCTCGCGATGGGCGGCGTTGTCGAGGCACAGCTCGCACGCGCCATCACGGCGATTGTGACCGGCGACAGCGAGCTGGGTCTGCAGGTCGCTGAAGACGACTACAAGGTCAACGAGCTCGAAGTCAGCATCGACGAAGAGTGCAGCCGGATTCTTGCCACACGTGCTCCGGCTGCAGGCGACCTGCGCCTGATCGTCGCAATTATCAAGACGATTACCGATCTGGAACGTATTGGCGACGAGGCCGAGAAGATCGGCTTTCTCGCGTCCAAACTGGCTGGCATGGATCGGCCAGCGGATTCGTACAGAGAGCTCAAGACACTCGGCACACATGTCTCACACATGGTTCGAGATGCCATGAATGCGTTTGCCCGTCTTGATGTTGATGAGGCGTTCGAAGTCGTTCGCGAAGATGATGATGTCGACCAGGAGTACAATGCGATTCAGCGTCAGTGCATCACGTTCATGATGGAAGACCCGCGCAGCATCAAGCGCGTGATGAACGTGACCTGGGCAGCACGTTCGCTAGAGCGTATAGGCGACCATGCCAAAAACATCTGCGAGTACGTGATCTATATGGTGCGCGGCCGGGATGTACGTCATACTGGTATTTCTGACGCTTCCGAACTCACTACCGACTAAATCACCATGACAATACCCGGACGCCGTGCCCTCAATCTAGTGGGGTTTGCCGCCTGTGCAGGAATGATGGGCTTCGCATTATTCGCACAACACATACTCCTGCTCGACCCTTGCCCGCTGTGCGTATTGCAGCGAGTTGCCGTCATTACGCTTGGGGTCATCTTCCTCGTTGCGGCTGTACACAATCCCGAGAGCTGGGGCAGGCGCGTCTACGCAGTCCTGATACTCCTAGCTGCAGGCGACGGCATTGCGATTGCCGGATGGCATGTGCACATGCAGAATCTGCCGCCAAGCGAAGTGCCGTCGTGTGGTCCCGGCCTCGATTACATGCTTGAAAACTTCGGGCTAGGCGAAGCGTTGAGCATGGTCTTCAAGGGGTCGGGCGAATGTGCTGACATCGTGTGGAGTTTTCTCGGCCTGTCGATGCCAGCATGGGTTGTCATTAGCCTGCTGAGCGTCGGCGCTGCCGGCATCTGGAACAATCTACGTAAGCAATAGCTCCATTATTCGACGATACATTGATGACAGTGCGACGACGTCGTCGATGCGGACGTGCTCGTTGACCTTGTGAATCGAAGCATTGACAGGCCCGAGCTCGACAACGTCGGTGCCTGCCGGCGAGATGAATCGGCCATCGGATGTACCACCGCCTGTTGACAGTTCCGGCGCCGTGCCGGTTTGCTCGTTGACCGCCTGGCTGACAGCTTCGATCAGCTTGCCGTGTTCAGTCAGGAACGGCTCACCGGAAAGGTGCCATTCGAGCTCGTAGTCAATGTCATGTGTGTCAAACAACTGACGCACTTTGTCTTGCAAGCCGTGATGATCCCACTCTGTCGAGTAACGAAAATTGAACCGGGCGCTGAGCTCGCCAGGTGTGACGTTCGGAAAACCGACACCGGCCTGGATATCGACCACTTGAAAACTCGTTGGTGGGAAGAAGTCGTTGCCTCGGTCCCACTCCGTTGTATAGAGATCGGACAAGACCGGCGCGAATCTGCCAATTGGGTTGTCTGCCAGCTGTGGATAGGCGACGTGGCCCTGGACACCACGAACCGTCAACATACCGCTCAGGGAGCCACGTCGACCGACGCGAACGATGTCGCCCAGTACTTCCTGGCTTGACGGTTCGCCGAGTACACACCAATCGATGGCTTCGTCGCGAGATTGCAGCTCTTCAACTACCTTCAGCGTCCCATCACGTGCGCGGCCTTCTTCATCGCTTGTTATCAACAACGCAAGACTGCCATCGTGGTCTGAATGGTCCACGAGGAAAGACTCAAGCGCCGTAATCATTGCTGCCAGCCCGCTTTTCATATCGGCCGATCCACGTCCGTACATGTATCCGTCTTTGACGACGGGCTCGAACGGGTCCGTTTGCCACTCGTTATCGGCGCCCGGCGGAACGACGTCGGTGTGGCCAGCGAAGCACAATACCGGTCTGGTGTTGCCTCTCCGTGCCCAGAGGTTCGTTACGTCTCCAAACTGCATCGTCTCGCACTCAAAGCCCAGTGCTTGTAACCGGCGAGCCAGGATTTCCTGGCAGCCGGCGTCGTCAGGCGTGAGTGACGGCCGGCGAATCAGCTCTGCGAGTAAATCGATGGCCTGGTGGCCGAAACTTTGCTCTTCAGATATTGGCATCTGTTCTAATAAGTCCATGTAAATTATTGAAATTAAAGAATAAATATAACTCTTCAATTGGCGACTATCTGATCATCATCGGGCCGCGTTTGCAACAATTCGGTAACAATTGATCGCTAAGCTTGGCGCCATATTCCTATCCACTCCGGAGAGTTAGATTGACCAAAAGAAGCACAGCATTGATGTTACTTGCAAGCGCGGTTGTCGCGACAGGTTTTTCTGGCACGGCACAAGCGCAGGCAGGCCGTGACTATATCTATATCGTCGGGTCGTCGACCGTGTATCCGTTTGCAACCGTCGTTGCTGAGCGATTCGGACGCGGCACCAAGTTCAAGACGCCCAAGGTTGAATCAACGGGTTCGGGCGGCGGCCTGAAGCTGTTCTGCGACGGAGTGGGTGTGGACCACCCCGACATCACGAACGCATCGCGTGCCATCAAGCAGTCTGAAGTCGATAATTGTGCGAGTAATGGCGTCACTGAAATCACCGAGGTCAAGATCGGCTATGACGGCATCGTTATCGCGAACGCGATCGCCTCCAGCGATGTGAACCTATCGCGCGCCGATATTTTTATGGCGCTGGCAAAGCAGATTCCCGGCGATGCCGAAGGTGAGCTGATCGACAATCCTAATGAGACCTGGGCGGACGTGAATCCGGCGCTACCCGGTGTTCGTATCGAGGTCCTGGGCCCGCCGCCGACGTCCGGTACGCGCGACGCGTTCGTAGAACTCGCGATGGAAGGTGGTTGCCAATCGGTGGCATGGATCAAGGCACTAAAGAAGTCGGACGGTGCCAGTTACAAGGCGATTTGTCACACGATCCGCGAGGACGGCGCGTTTGTCGAGGCTGGTGAGAACGACAACCTGATCGTGCAAAAGCTCGAAGCAAACCCGAACGCGTTCGGCATTTTCGGTTTCAGCTTTCTCGACCAGAATACGGATAAAGTAAAGGGTGCCCAGGTTGACGGCGTGGCGCCGACTTTCGATGCGATCGCTGAAGGTGACTATCCTGTATCGCGACCCCTGTACTTCTATGCCAAGAAAGCACACGTTGACGTAATCCCAGGTTTGCGTGGCTTCCTGCGGGAGTTTACGTCCGAGCGCGCATGGGGTGACGAGGGCTACCTGTCCGATCGCGGCCTGATTCCGATGCCAGTAGAAGAGCGCGGCGAGGTCTCTGCGAACGTACGTGAACTGACGCCACTTTCAATGTCCGTCCGATAGATTGAAGTAGTAAGCACCTTGCAGAACACGACACTGATACTGATCCTTGCTGCGATGGCTTTCGCAGCATTCTATATCGGGCGCGGCAGGTCGGTGGCATTGGTCGGCGGCCCGCAGCATGGAACTCTTCTGCATTCGCTACCGGGTTACTACGGCTATTTTACGGCGATGTGGTGCCTGCTTCCGGCACTGGCTGTGTTGCTGTTGTGGGTACTGGCAGAGCCGCGAGTTATTGTCGCACTCGTTGTCAAAGGTCTTCCCGAAGCGCAACAGGCACTATCGGCGGGCGAACTCAACCTGTTGATCAACAACATCCAGAACCTGGCATTGGGCGACGCGGTAAGCGGCGATATTGACAGTGTACTCAGCGACGCAGCGTTGCGGTTCCAGCAGTACGTGGTGCTAAGCCGGCGCATTCTTGCTGCGCTGACGATTGGTCTGGCAGTGCTCGGCGGCACGATCGCCTGGCGCCGCATCCGACCGGACCTGCGTGCACGCAACCGTGTCGAGAAAATCATTTTGCTGTTTCTGATCGCGGCATCGAGCATCGCGATATTCACAACCATCGGCATCGTCCTTTCGGTCCTGTTCGAGGCGATACGCTTTTTCCATGAAGTCCCGATTTCGGAGTTCCTGTTTGGTCTGAACTGGAGTCCGCAAACGGCCATTCGGGCAGATCAGGTTGGTTCATCAGGCAGTTTCGGCGCCGTTCCGTTATTTACCGGGACGATGTTGATTACTGGCGTTGCCATGTTCGTCGCAGTCCCGGTCGGAATGATGACTGCGATCTACCTTGCGGAGTATTCCTCGAGGCGTATCAGGTCAATTGCAAAACCGCTGCTCGAGGTGCTTGCGGGCATTCCAACCGTTGTCTACGGTTTCTTCGCTGCACTTACAGTCGCTCCCTGGGTCCGGCAAGCCGGAGAGTCGCTCGGCCTCGAAGTCGCATCCGAGAGCGCGCTCGCGGCCGGTCTGGTCATGGGCATCATGATCATCCCGCTCGTATCGTCCTTATCTGATGACGCGATCAATGCTGTGCCCAGCGCCATGCGTGACGGGGCGCTTGGGCTTGGATCAACGCGCTCAGAGATGATGATGAAGGTCATTTTGCCAGCGGCATTGCCCGGAATCGTTGGTGGCATTCTGCTGGCGGTCTCAAGAGCAATTGGCGAGACGATGATCGTTGTAATGGCGGCCGGATTGGCTGCAAACCTGACGGCCAATCCTTTTGAGGCGGTAACGACTGTGACTGTGCAGATCGTTACCCTGCTTGTCGGCGACCAGGAGTTCGACAGTGCGAAGACGCTTGCAGCATTCGCACTGGGGCTCATGCTGTTTATTGTGACGCTAATCCTGAACGTGATCGGACTGCATGTCGTGCGCAAGTATCGTGAGGAGTATGACTAGTATGGAGTCCTCGCAGGAAACTCGGCGCAAGGTCGAAGCCGGGCTCGGCAAAAGGCGCAGGCGGGAGAAGCTGTTTCAGGCAGCAGGTATGCTCGCAACGGCAGTGGGAATCGCCTTTCTCGGTGTCTTTTTTGCGGATCTGCTTGCCAAGGGATCATCGGCCTTCGTGCAGAGCTACGTACAACTGGACCTCGAATTCGACGCGGACATCATTGCGCCCGGCGGTGAGATGGACATCGCCTATGCCGATTTTGACGGGCTGGTCAGGTCGGCTCTGCGGGCCGAATTTCCCGCAGTAAATGGTCGCAATGACAGGCGCGAACTTTACAGGCTTGTCAGCATCGGTGCGGGCTATCAGATGCAGGACATGATCGTGGCAGATTCCGGCTTGCTCGGCACGACACAGACGATCTGGGTGCCGGCCTCAGCGACGGTCGACATGTACGTCAAAGGCAACATCGATGCGTCGCTCGATGAGGCGTTGCGGCCGCTGTCCGATGCTCAGCTCGGGTGGATCGATTCACTGTTGTCTGCAGGCAAGCTGGATACGCGCTTCAACTCCGCACTGTTTTCGAACGGTGACTCGCGCGAGCCGGAACTCGCTGGTATCAGGGGCGCGCTCATGGGTTCGTTCTACATGCTTATCGTCACGATCATGCTGGCATTTCCGATTGGGGTTGCCGCCGCGATATACCTCGAGGAATTCGCGCCGCGCAATCGCTGGTCGGACCTGATCGAGGTCAATATCAATAACCTCGCCGCCGTACCATCGATTGTCTTCGGGCTTCTTGGGCTCGCAGTCTTCATCAACTGGGTGGGCATTCCGCGTTCGGCCCCGCTGGTTGGCGGGCTGGTGCTTTCCCTGTTGACTCTGCCGGTCATCATTATCGCGTCTCGCGCAGCGATCAAAGCGGTGCCGCCATCGATTCGCGAGGCGGCGCTCGGTCTGGGTGCGTCACGAATGCAGGTTGTTTTTCACCACGTGATGCCGCTTGCGTTACCGGGTATGTTGACTGGCGCGATCATAGGCATGAGCCGTGCGTTGGGGGAATCGGCGCCGCTGCTCATGATCGGCATGGTCGCATTTATTGTCGATGTTCCCGGCAGTCTCTCAGACCCGGCAACCGCGTTGCCGGTACAGATTTACTTGTGGGCCGATAGCCCCGAAAGGGCGTTCGCTGAGCGCACGTCAGCGGCGATCATTGTCTTGCTGGGGTTCCTGCTGGTCATGAACCTGACGGCGGTCATCATTCGCAGGCGTATGGAACGCAAGTGGTAGTCGCTCATTGAGCGAGAGGAAAGACTGGATGACAATGGCAGTGATGGTAGAGCCCGAAAACACAGAACCTGTTACTCAACTCCTTGAGACGGTCGGCAGTGTCCGTTGCGACGATCCGTATGTGGTAGCGGAGAACGTCGATGTCTTTTACGGAGGCAATCACGCGATCAAGAACGTCACGCTGGAGATCAGTAAGAAGGAGGTTATCGCCCTGATTGGTCCTTCCGGCTGTGGCAAATCAACTTTCTTGCGCTGCCTGAATCGAATGAATGACTCGATCGAATCGGCACGGGTGTCGGGCAAAATTACCCTGGGCGGCCAGGATATCTATAGCAAGGAGCTGGATCCTGTGGCGTTGCGCGCGCGTGTCGGGATGGTCTTTCAGAAACCCAACCCGTTCCCCAAGAGCATCTACGATAACGTCGCCTACGGTCCGCGCATTCATGGGCTTGCGAATGACAGGGCCGAACTCGACGAGATTGTCCACGGCAGCCTGGAGCGCGCAGGCCTTCTCAAAGAGGTCAAGGACCGACTCGATGAACCGGGCACCGGATTGTCGGGCGGCCAGCAACAACGCCTCTGTATTGCGCGCACCATCGCCGTTAACCCCGAAGTGATACTGATGGATGAACCGTGTTCGGCACTCGATCCGATCGCGACTGCGCGTATCGAAGACCTGATGGATGAGTTATCGCATGACTACGCGATTGTTATCGTCACGCATTCGATGCAGCAGGCGGCGCGCGTCTCAAAACGGGTCGCCTACTTTCATCTCGGCCTTCTGGTCGAGGTCGACGAGACTGACAAAATCTTCACGAATCCTCAGCACAAGCTTACCGAGGACTACATAACGGGCCGAATCGGCTAGAAGTCGTTGTTGTTAATAAAGTCGCCGAAGCGTTTTTCGGAGAAACCGACAGCGATGAACTTGTCGGACTCGAGGACCGGGCGTTTAACCAGGGTAGGGTTGTCGATCATTGCGGCAAGTGCCTTGTCGTGCGTCATGTCATTGCGGTCGACTTCAGGAATTTTGCGCCAGGTCAGGCTTTGTTTATTCAGTAGACGTGCCCAGCCGATGCGTTGTGTCCAGCGCTCGAGCATTTGAATATCGAGGCCGTCTTCACGCAGGTCATGGAATCGAAACTCGATATTGTGTTCGTCGAGATACTTCTTCGCCCTGCGGCAGGTATCGCAACTCTTGATTCCAAATACAATCAGCATGTTCTGTTACTCGGCATTGCGTAACAAGTCGTTCAGGCTGGTTTTCGCACGTGTCTTTTCGTCAACATGCTTCACAATGACGGCGCAATACAATGAGTACTTGCCGTCACTCGACGGCAGGCTGCCGGGGACCACGACAGATCCGGCGGGCACGCGTCCGTAGCTGAACTCACCACTGTCCCGGTCGTAGATTTTCGTACTCTGGCCGATGTACACGCCCATCGACAAAACAGATCCTCTTTCAATGACAACGCCTTCGACAACCTCAGATCTTGCTCCTATGAAGCAATTGTCTTCGATGATTGTAGGTCCTGCCTGAACGGGCTCGAGCACGCCGCCGATGCCAACGCCACCCGACAGGTGTACATTTTTCCCGATCTGGGCGCAGCTGCCAACCGTTGCCCATGTGTCGACCATGGTGCCGGAGTCGACATAGGCGCCGATGTTGACGTAGCTCGGCATCAACACGACATCAGGTGCAACGAAAGCGCCGCGGCGCACGATGGCGTCGGGCACAACACGTACGCCATCGCGTTTGAAGTCGTCTTCCGAATAGTCTGCGTATTTCATCGGAACCTTGTCATAGAACTTGCTGTACGTTCCCGGCATCACACTGTTGTCGGCCAATCGAAAGCTCAATAGAACGGCTTTTTTGAGCCACTGATTTACGCGCCAGTCTCCGTCGACACGTTCGGCAACCCTGACCTCACCCGCATCGAGTGCGGTGATGGCCTGTCGCACAGCATCGACGAGTTGTTCCTGCTCAGCGGCATCGTCCATCCGGCCGCTTTGATCAAAGCCACGTTCGATAGTGTCGGTCAGGTCGGTCATTCAGATTCCAGTTTTGTCACGATTCCAGTTCGCAGGTTTTCCTGAGCCTCATTGTCCAGTGCCGAGCCATCCCGCTTGCAAATGTAGAAGACGTCTTCGGCACGTTCGCCGATCGTCATGATCTTGGCAGCAGCGATGTCAATTTCCTGCGCCAGGAAAATCTGTCCGATCTTGCTGAGTAGCCCGGGCCGATCGGCGGCGACGAGTTCCATCACGGTTTGACCGTCAACCAGATTGTCGCTGAAATCGACACGCGTTGCAGTCTTGAACATGCGCACCTGGCGCGGTGCTGCACGTGTCACTTGAACGGCGTGTTCTTCACTGGCTGAAAGTACGCGAGTCAACGTACGACGAATCTTGCTCAGACGAGACTCGTCGATTTCGATGTGTTTGTCGAGTTCCATGAATATAAACGTATCGAGGCTGTACCCGTTTTCGATCGGCATGATACGTGCGTCGACGATAGTCATCCCGAGTTCGTCCAGCACAGCGGTTGCATGTGCAAACGTCGGGTGAGTCCGTGGTGTGTACAACACGGCCTCGACACCATCACCCGTTTTCTGCCGCCGGACGTCGAGCAGGCCCGCATCGGTACCTGTATCGGAGTTGGCCAGCAATTCCGTGTGCCAGGCGATTTCGTCGAAGCGATGGCGCAGAAAATAGATTTCGTTGAAGAGCTCCCAGACCTTGTCGGTGCGCTCGTCGCTGATTCCGGCATCACTCAGAGACTCGCGAGCTTGCGATTTCTTTTCGATGATCAGCTGCTCGCGATCGATCGGGTTTTCAAGCCCACGGCGCAACGCGTGCAGTGTCAGGTCGTAAAGGTCTCTGAACAGCGTTGCCTTCCACGAATTCCAGAGCTTCGGGTTCGTACCGCGCACATCGGCAACCGTCAGGACATACAGAAAGTCGAGATGTGTCGAGTCGCCTACAAGAGTGGCGAATTCATTAATGACGTCCGGATCGCCGATGTCCTTCTTTTGCGCTGTCGTTGAAAGGACGAGATGGTTTCGCACCAGCCACGCGACGGTTCGAGCTTCGTACTTGCTGAGGCCGTGTTCCAGGCAGAACGATTCGGCATCAACGGCGCCGAGCTCCGAGTGATCACCGCCGCGTCCCTTGGCAATGTCATGAAACAAGCCGCTCAGATACGCGATCTCGGGCTTTTCGAGGTTCTGCATGATGCGGCTGCAATATGGGTATTCATGATCGAATCGGGCGAGAGCGAAGCGTCGCAGATTGCTGACGACAAAAAGCGTATGTTCGTCGACAGTGTAGGCATGAAACAGGTCGTACTGCATGCGACCGACGATGCGGCCGAACGCTGGAATGTACAGGCCGAGTACGCCATACAGGTTCATGCGCCGCAGTTCGTGCGTCACCCCCTCCGGCGCGCTCAGGATGGCAAGGAACAGACGGTGGTTTCTCGGGTTTTGCCGAAACTCTTCATCGATCAGGTGCAGGCTGCGCTTGATCAGGCCCACCGTGTAGGCACTGACACCGCGAATCTCGGG
>Ga0070727_10003502_pt1 | contig 14173 bp, 15 predicted proteins | sample tdAd472_FD_66722 | JGI IMG/M metagenome (GOLD analysis project Ga0070727, IMG submission 66722) | Marine sediment microbial communities from the Atlantic coast under amendment with organic carbon and nitrate - tdAd47.2 | ecosystem: Environmental > Aquatic > Marine > Coastal > Sediment | place...
CGCGTGAGATCACTACTCACCTTCGCGACACGCTGGTGCCGCTCCGGGAGAAGATCGTGCGTCTGACGCAGGAGCAGTACAACTTCATGCTCGTCGGAGCCTTCCAGCTCCTGGACGCCAAGCAGAACCAGCTCGCGACGTATCGGAGCTACGCCGAGTCGGTCCGTGACTACTGGCTCGCCCACAACGAGCTACGACGCGCTGTCGGCGGGCCGTTGCCTACAGCAGACGACTGAGATCGGAGAGGACCATGTGGACCCGCAGGCAGATGCTCCTGTCAAGCCTCTTGGCAAGCCCGCTTTTGTTCTGGCGCCGAACTGCGCGCGGCCAGGACGGTGATGAGGAGCCCCAGCAGGCCGCGAGGCCCAGGCGGGCCGGGGCCTACACGCCTGTCGTGACCATCGATGGGGCGACCCTCGAGCCGACGGTCAAGGACGGCGTGAAGGAGTACCACCTCGTCGCAGAGGCCTTCGAGCAGGAGTTCGCGCCTGGCATGAAGGTCCGCTGTTGGGGCTACAACGGACGCACCCCTGGTCCGACGATCGAGGCCGTGGAAGGCGACCGGATCCGCCTCCTGGTCACGAATCGGCTGCCCGAGCACACGACCGTGCACTGGCACGGAATCCTCCTCCCCTGCGGTATGGACGGGGTCGGGGGGCTGAACCAGCCGCAGATCAAGCCGGGGGAGACCTACGCCTACGAGTTCACGCTTCGGCAACACGGCACGTTCATGTACCACCCCCACGCGGACGAGATGGTCCAGATGGCGGTCGGCATGATGGGCATGTTCGTCGTCCACCCGCGCGAACGGCCGACGCCGGAGATCGACCGCGACTTCGCGATCATGCTCCACGAGTGGGCGATCCACCCCGGCACGTATCGCCCCGACCCGAGCGTGATGCTCGACTTCAACATCTTCACCTTCAACGGGAAGGTGTTCCCCGGGACATCACCCCTGGTGGTCAAGACCGGCGACCGCGTACGGATCCGGCTGGGGAACCTCAGCATGGACCAACACCCGATGCACCTGCACGGCTACTCCTTCAAGGTCGCCGCCACCGACGGAGGTCGGATCCCCGAGGCAGGACAGTGGCCCCAGACGACCGTGCCGGTCCCGGTGGGGAGCACGCGGGACATCGAGTTCGTCGCAGACGTGCCGGGTGACTGGGCCTTCCACTGCCACAAGTCGCACCACACCATGAACCCCATGGGCCACGAGATCCCCAACGCGATGGGCGCAGACCTGGGTCAGGTCGAACAGCGGATCCGCGCCCTGCTCCCGGGATACATGGCTATGGGCCAGACCGGCATGGCGGACATGCAGGACATGGCAGAACACATGCCGGGGCCGGAGAACACCCTGCCGATGATGGGCGGTGAAGGGCCGTTCGGGAACGTGGAGATGGGCGGCATGTTCACCATCCTCAAGGTCCGCGACGAACTCCCGCGGGGCTACGACCAGGACCCCGGCTGGTACGAGTACCCCCAGGGCACCCGCACCTGGAAGGTGGAGTGACACTGCCCGTCAAGCGGGATGCTGCGCTTACTGATCGATGGTCAGGGCAGCGCGGAAACCCAGGGCATGGCTCCGGTTAGCTAGCCGGTTCCCGTCACGGTTGGCTGAACGGCCGTTGGAGGCGTCATTCACCCAGCCGCCGCCACGAACGACGCGGCTAGACGCACCAGCGACGACCCAAGGCGATCCGTCTTCGGGTGCCCCCCGGTAACTGGACTCGTAGGTGTCCTCGACCCACTCCCACACGTTGCCGACCATGTCGCGCAACCCGAACGGGTTTGCTCTGAACCTCCCCACGGGCGCATGCACCGGGTAGCCGTCGTCCCATGCCTCGGTCGGGTTGGTGCCACCAGCGCGCTGATAGGCAGTGTCAGCGAGGTTCGCGGAGCCTTGGAGCGACTGCCGTTGGCTTCCCGTCCACCAGGTACTGTCCGTTCCCGCCCTGCAAGCGTACTCCCACTGCGCCTCGCTGGGGAGCTGCAAGCCTAGGCGCTTCAACACGCTCGAGACGTCTTCCCAACTCACCTGTTCAACGGGGTTGAGGAGCGTGAATGGCCCGTCCCCAGCCTTGTAGTTGCTCGGGTTTTCCCCGGCCGCGCGCAACCACTGCCCCTGCGTCATCTCGTCTTTGGAAAGGAGGAACGCCTCAAGCCGTACTTCATGCAGAGGCTGCTCGCTGTGGTCGGCCGTAGAGCCCATCGTGAAGCGCCCCGGCGGGATCAAGACCAAGACGATCCCGCTGCCCTCACTCAACCGCAGGTGCCCGTCAGGCCCTCGCTCAGGGCAATCGCCTGAGGCTATGTGCCACAGCTCCCACAGGCCGGAGTATGGGTCGGGCCCGATCGGCACGAGCCCCACGATTGGTTTCAACTGCAACCCTGCGTATCGCGGACTATTGGAAATCGCGCGGCAAGCCTCATCCCAAGCCCGCCGCGCGCCATCACCATCGACGCTGAGCTGGCGCAACTCTTGCGCCAACCGCAGACGGGCCTCCACCCCTGCAATGGTCTGCGGGTGAGGGATGGCACCTGTCGCCGGTATCAGCCGAAGCTCCTCCAGGCCTCTCAGCAGCGCCTCAATTGCGTCGCGCTCGGCCTGCTCAGCAGTGGTCAAGTCGCGCTCGTTTCCCAGGACAGCCAGTGCATCCCGACGGATGCCGTGCCGGGCCAACCGCTCTGGCTCTATCAACCCTCGCGCCTCCTCAAGCCAGCGCCGCAGCGCTTCTTCATCTCGCGGTAGGCAGGTTAGCGCTCGCTCTCGTTCACGGAGGATCCTAAGGCGGCCCCCGTCGGCGTAGGCTAGACTCCTGGTCTGCTCATCTTCAATGTCGCGTGCACTTCGCTCAGCTTCCGTGCGGGCCTGTTCTTCGGCCTTAGCGCGGGCCTTCTGCTGCGCAGCGAGGGCCCGTTGTTGTGCGGCGAACGCTAGCGCGGATCCCACTCCAAACAGCGCGGTGAGGCCAACCCCGACCCCCACGAGCAGCGCCGCGTGCTGCCTTGCGGACCGCAGAAGCAACTCTCGCAGCTGGTACCGATGGGCCGACACCTTCTCACCGGCCAGGTAAGCCCTGAGGTCAGCGACGAATCGCTCCGCAGTCGAGTAGCGCTCGCGCGCCTCCCTGGCGAGTGCCCGCGCCGCGATCGAGTTCAACTCGGCAGCCACATTCCCACACCGCTCTCGCGGCAGCGCAATCTTCCCGTGCAGGGTGGCATAGACTTTGTTCATGGGTGTCGCACCTTCGATCGGCGGGCGACCCGTCAGTACGCAGCACAGGATCGCCCCCAGTGCGAACACGTCCGTCCGGGCATCGACGGCCCCTCCCGCCGCCTGCTCGGGAGCCATGTACCCTGGCGTCCCCATGACAGCCCCTACTTCGGTTAGCTCAGCCCCCCCCGGACCGTCAGTGAATGACACGTTGGGCATGCGCCGCAATGACACATGGTCCCCTACCCCCTGTGAGAAGTCCCTCGCGAGCCCCCAGTCGACGACGAACACCTCGCCGAACCGGCCCAACATGACGTTCTGGGGCTTGAGGTCCCGATGCACGATCCTCCGGCTGTGTGCGTAGGCGACCGCCTCCCCTACCTTGACTAGCGCCTCCAGTAGGGTGCGCTGCCCGCCACGCTCACCTGAAGCGGAATGACCTCGCTCATGCGATTCCTGGATGGCGAGCGACAGCGGGTGACCCTCGACCACTCGCATCAACATGTAGTGTCGCCCCTCACTGGTGGTTCCTGCCTCGTAAACCGGCGGAATGGAGGGGTGGTCCAGCCGAGCAGTGATCTCTACTTCGCGGCGGAACCGGAGCAAGACGTCATCCTCTGCCTGGTCGCTCTTGACGAGCTTCAGGGCCGCCTCCCGGCCCAGTCGCGCGTCGCGCACCCGATAGACGACCCCCATGCCCCCTTCGCCGAGCAGCCCCAGCTGCTCGAGGACTTCGTCCGCGTGCGGTGCACAATGGGGATCGAGTCGTCGAACCTCTCGATAGGCTTGTGCCATACGGGCACGTGCGACTCTGAGCGCCTCACCAGCCAACGAGGGGGAGCAAGATTCCGACTCTGCCGACGACGGATTCTCTGGAACGTCGCACGAGTCCAGCTCGCAAGCAGCCAAGAACTCTCGGACGACGTCAGGGTCTTCCTCTGGCATGCGGTGCAGCGCTTCCCATGAGCGAGCCAGACACTCAGGTGGGACGACGATTGGCGGCGGGAGGGTGATCTCGCCTCCACCTGCGTCCATTTGCAAGCTCGGCGCCTTGGGGCAGGCGCGCTTGTAGACTTCGCGGAGCCCCTCCACATGATCGGGGGAGAGGAAACGAGCAGCCAGGAGTGGGAGTAGCGTTGTCGCCCGCCCTGCCACTGCGAGTTGGTCCTGCAGTAGCAGTGCTTCGCGCAGCTCCTCGCGTCGCAACCAGCCTTGGCCCAAGGCATAAGCCACGACTGCTTGATCCACGGCGTCCGGCGCTCCCACTCTATGACCTCCAAGCACCGCATTATGCCCAATGAGATCCCCGGACCCAGCCCAGGTCAAAGCGCCAACGCACCCCTCCTGCCGTGGACGCCCTTCGAAGTGTGGGGGAAGACTATGGAACGGCGACGATGCCATCCAACGTGAGAGTCGTGACGGACTATCAGTTCGATCACTCTCGGGTAGGCGCTTGCAGCGCTATCTCCCCTTCTGCTTCAGGATGAAGGTGCGGACGTCCCAGTCAATCATGAATTGACCCTCTGCGGTCTCGGGGTTGAAGTCCCACCGAACCTGCTCACATCCTGGCGCCGATGCCACGACTCTGAGCGGGCGAGAGGGGAACACCAAAGTGGTCAGCCAGCGCAGCCCGTCTCCCACCTTCTTCGTTTCGATCCTGATTTGCGCCGGAGAGAGCTTGGGGTGGTCTGCCGAGTCGTCTTGCTCCACCGTGAACGAGATTTCTTCGACAAGGACGAGGTCAGACTCGGGGACGGAGGGCTTGGTTTCGTTTCCTCCATACACACCCGGCTCGACTACGGAGTTTTCTTTCACCACCTCCCCAGTGCAAATCAGCATTGACGTATCTGAGTGGCAACCGACGACCACGGGGAGCAGGAGCAGGACAGCCAGGCCCAGGGTGGTGGTGGCGGGTGGGGGAACTCGGAAGGTCATGCGGATTCTCCAGCGACCAGCAAGTGTTGCCGCTCTCGGTTGAAAGGGATGGGGTTCGGCGAACACGCCCCCCAGTCCAAGTACAGGCTCTTCACCCCTCCACTTGGAGGTTAGCCCGCAGGTGACGGGGGCGCAACCGCCCAAAGTAGGCAGCGCGGCGTGAGCCGTCTCCTGGAGTAGATCTGCGCCAACGAACATTGCCGTGCCTGCGATGCTGTTGGTTGCTGAAACGCCAACTACCGGAGGTGCATCCGATTGGCCGACCCCGAAGTGCATCCGATTGGCTGACCCCAGGGTGCATCTCATACCCCGGCCCATCACCCTCAAGGTCCGCGACGAGCTCCCGCGGAGCTACGACCAGGACCCCGGCTGGTACGAGTACCCCCCAGGGTACCCGCACCTGGAAGGTGGAGTGATCGGTGAGGAGCCCACGTACAGGCCAGAATTCATGCCATTCCGTCGGCATGAACGGGCCCATGGGGGCCCATGGGGGCACGGCTCCACGGCGCCCAACGCTTTGCCCATGACACGGTTAAGCCCAGGTGGGCACGGCTGGGCACGGTCTCCAGGTGGGTTTCCCAAGCTGAGGGTTGTGAGTTCGAGTCTCATTGCCCGCTAACGGATAACGCCGCGCTTCACATGAGCTTGTGAAGCGCGGCGTTTCTGCGTACTGCGGGCGTTTCAGGCTCGGTGGCCAAAATACAGGCCACGAAACAGGCAATTCAATCGGCGCTTCAGCGAAGGTGTTTGAGGGTTGTCGGTTGGCAACCGCTTGATTGGCCTCGGAGGCCACTCGGCGTCCGAACTACCTCCCACGACAGGAAGCGGCGGGATACTGGCCTTTAGACCATCGAGGTGCAGTCGCGACAGTCGCATTGACCGTCGATCAGCTCTCGGCTGACTCCTCACCCAACCCAACGTCGTCGTCACAACGGGCGTCTGTTTCACAGCATAGGCCCACGTCGCGTTTGGTTCAGGCCGGCCCGTGATGGGATTCGAGCACTTCGCCGCCGAGGCCGTGCAGCACGGCCACTACCTTGTCCGGGATCTCGCCAGCCGCCTCCATGTCGGTGTGCGCGTAAAGCCAGAAGCAGAGCTCGCAGTCGTCGACCTCGACGCCCTGGAACCAGAGCGCGCTCCCGACGTGCTCCTGCATCCCCTCGTCCGGGTCGTAGGGAGTGTCGTCATCGTCGTCGTCGTCGAGGTCCTTCACCGAGGGCGCGTAGCGCGACATGGTGATCTTCACGCGCACCAAGGCCTGGCGGGCCTCTCCTTCGAGTTCGGGGAGCTCAACTCCGAAGTCGTGCGCGCCGGCCATGTAACGCACGAGCGAGCGCGCGGCCTGCGCTGTGGGAGCGTCAGCGAAGCGCGCTCTGAACCTGAATCCGTCGTGTGCCATGCGGCTCCTGGCTGCCCCAGAGGATGTTCGAGCGGGTGGGTGTCTCAGTTACCTTGTCACAGCGGGACACCAGCCTCGTCTCCGAAAACAACGGCACATGATCCAACTCTCGACCTTCTTCGTCAACGACGTGCCAGTGGACGGCTCTGGCCGAAGGGCTGTGTCGCGCGAAATGAGGATCGAACGTTTACGCATCGACTGGCCACTTGACGGGGCGGGTCCAGCCGTCTCGTCGGTTGACCACGCGCCACTTGCGCGTGAAGTCCCCGCGTTGCGGATAGCCACACGCAGCGGCAAGGATGCGGAAGGCGTCACAAATCGCCACCAACTCCAACTGCTCGACCGCGCTTGATCTCAAAGACCATTTGACGAGTTCATTGAAGCGTTCAACGGTCCACTCCAAAGTCGCGAGCACGTCCTCCAACTCAGGCTCGTCACTGAGAGTGAGGAGATCGTCGATTGCCGCTTTCACATACTCGTCGGCGCTCTCATACACCCCTGGGCCAGAGACCCTCTCCTTGCGCAACGCCGCGAAGAGGTTCTTCCGGCGGAGGGCGCGCAGGCGGGCGGCAACCGAGCGACCACGTGGCATGGCCAACGGCTGCCAGTTCTCCATGTAGGCTGCGCGCCGCTCTAGCCACTCCTGTTGAACTAGGGGCTGGCCTTCCCAGACCCGCCACGTACCCCTGTCTGGGCCGTCGAGGCCACGTTCGTGTTTGGTGCTGCGCATGCGTCCCAGAAAGACGAATGAACGGGGAGGGCTTCCGGGCAAGACGTAAGCCTCGGGGCAGCCACCGCGGTTGTACAAGTCGTTTGGGTAAGTCAGGGCCAAGACTTGGCGCAGCGCGCGCCGATCTCTCTCCAGGCATGGCAGGCGCTTCTTCGCCCAAGTCGTCCCGACGACCAGCACTGCGGGGGAGTCGAAGTCCTCTTGCTCGCTGGGCGTCGCCTTTCGGATTACGCGGCACGCGCCGAAATACCCGTCTGGCATGGGGAAGGCGTAGACTGCCCCAATGGGAGCCGGGTCAAGCGAACCCACCCCCTCTCCGACGCCAAGATTATTGAGTTGCCTCGATACCTCCGCAAGCGTAAGCCCCAAGCTCGCATCCTTGTCTCCCTCGACCTGACCGGACACCCTCGCCTTGCTCTTGCGAGGACGTTTGGCGAGACGCGCGAGGAGGTCGTCGATCTCTTCCTCCCACGTGTCGAGGTCACCTCCCTCCTCCCAGCGCGTGCGGCAGACAGAGGTCTCCCACACCTTCCATGCTGCGTCGTGGGCCTTCTTGACAACCGATTTTCCAGGTTGGCGGCGCCCGCCGACCCACACGGCAACACGTTCGGGTAGGTAGGGAGAAGGGTGCCCCCGCAGGGCTGCGACGACCTCGGCAGCTCCCAGCGCAGAGGACGCGACAACTTCGCTAGGCATTCGCGCCGAGATTGCCTTGGCCAGGGTGGAACGCAGCGCTCCAATGCTCGGACGCTCGGCAAAGCCGGACGCCCAGTCGCAAGAAGCGTCGTCCTGAAACACGCCGAATCCCCATGAACCCATCGCGTCCTCGATTCGCGTTGACTCTAGCAGTCCGCCCAGCCCTCTTCGGCTGACATGTCTATGCACGCCGACGCACACTGCCTCTGGCCCCTACCCAAGCTGAGGGCTGAGAGTTCGAGTCTCTTTGCCTGCTAGCGAGACGAAGGCCACGTCCCACTCCGGCGCACAGCAAGCCGTCTTGGACCGAGCCGGAGGCTGGGTGCACCCCTCGGGGCCGCAGTTCTCTTTCGGCTTCGCAGATGCAGGCGGACAGCACGCGTCTCCCGCCGCCTCGGGTGCCACGGTTACGGCACCGTCATTCGCCATGGAGCGCACACCGAGCGCGCCTGCTCCCAGGCCGAGAACGACCACCACCAGAGCAACTACCTTCTTCGTCAATCACCTCCTGCGGCGCGCTCACGAGCAGCGCCCTGACCTTCCCGATGTCGTTTCCATTCACAGCGCCCAGGAACCGCCCTTTGGGGCCATAGACACGCACGTAGGGGATCCCTCGAATGCCGAACTCCCTGGTGACTTGCTTTGCAGCGTCGGTCTCCCAGCTCACTAGGTCGACCTTGCGCACGGCGACGTCCTCGCGTTGAGCGAGGACCTGCTCCAACTCGTGGCCGAGCAGAAGGCATGGCCCGCACCAGTCGGCGTAGTAGTCCAGGATCGTGAACTTCCCCGGCACGAGGTACTCGTTGACGACGATCTCCTCGCCATGGCTCACGGTTCGAACGTCGAGTGCCGCTCGTGCTTCTTCGCTCAGCCGCGCCGACGACGTCGTTGGCGCGGCAGGCGGGTCCAGTGAAGCCGTGTAGCCCTTGGCACGCACGGTCTCGAGCATGCGCTTGGTCGTGAGGACTGAAGGGTCATAGCTGACCCGGAACAGCTTCTGCTCGTAATCGAGCTCCGCTTCATGAATGCCGTCGAGCCCCTCCAGGGCTCGGAGGGTTGGACCCCCTCAGCCGACTGCTCACGTCATGCCATCCACGTAGATCACGACGTGGCTCGCAGCGTCGCGGGAGTTCGTGGGCGGTTGGGTTGGACTGGGGGTCACTCGTTCCTCCTGTGAGACACAAGCGACCAGGGGCAACGCCACCAGTAGGGCAACGAGTGAACGATTCACTGGGACTCCTTGAGGATTGAGGCCTGATAGCCAGTCGTGCCGACGGCGTCGACGAGGGCTTGGGGATCGACGCCTTCTTCAGCCTGGACGACGGCGCGCGTCTGGGCGTAGCTCACCTGCGCGTGGTGAACACCGGGAACCTCGCGCAAGGCAGAGCGCACGTGAACTTCGCAGGCTTCGCAGGTCATTCCCTGGATGTCCAGGGTCACGGTCTCCATGTTCGCGGCAGTGCCCGGCGCAGACGGCGCAGTGTCGTTGCCGACCATGAGGCCAACGTAGTTAGGGAACAGCGCGAAGGTGAGCACCACGGCGGTGGCGACCCAGAGCATCACCTTGTTGAACAGGACCAAACGCGGGGGCGGCGCGGTGCACGAGCCGTCGGGCGCGCACTCAGGCTTGCGGAAGTAGGTCAGATAGAACGCGCCTGCAAGCAGCACCCCAGTCGCCCCCAGCAGCCAGGGCCGGTAGGCGTCGAGGAATCCGGCCACGCTCCCCGCGGAGACGCCGAAGCTCAGGAGGAGCAGAGGAAGCCAGCAGCACGCTGAAGACAGGATTGCCGAAGCCATGGCGCCCAGCGACGCGAACGTCCCTGCGCGACTCGTCGGGGGCGTCTCGGGCGTTGCGGGCGCGCAGCAATCGGCGGCGGACTCCGCTTCAAGGGGCGCGTTGCAGCTGTCACTGGTAGGGAGCACCGCAGCCGCCGCCTTCTCCAGGGCGCGGACGTTGCCCAAGCAGCAGCTCCCCTGCGGGTTCGTCTCAGGGCAGCGGTCGAGGCCCTTCCGGCATTGCTCAGTGATCGCGTCGCCCACACTGGAGCGACCCGTCTCCTGAACCTCAGCCTCGATCTCCTCCTGGGTGCGCTCGAAGCAGTAGCAAACCGTTCGCGGGGCTTCGATTTCCTTTTGACCGATCCGAAGGCGGACGTCGGCCTTGGCGACGAGTTCGCCCGTCGCCTGGTGGAAGTAGGCCGTAGTGCAGTCCCGCGAGGCGCAAAACCGCCAGCCCTCGCGCCCTTCGAGTTGCTGGAGCGCCTCAGGCCGCACGAGCGACTCGATGGTGATCGGCTTGACTGGCTTCCCCCGCTGTTCGCAGGTCGGGCAGACGGTGCACTCCTGGGTCACTGGGCTCGTCATAGTCCCCCCGAGGTCAACCGAGGGGCGAAGATGGCGCGTCCAACTTGCATGGCCTCATCCAGCGAGAGCCCGTAGCCTGCGAGGTCCCGATGTTCTGCCCGCCAGGCAGCAAGGTGGTCGGCCTGGCAAAAGAAGGCGATCACGGTGCAGAGTGAAGTCGCCGCGCGCTCCTGGTAGCACGAGCCGGTCCACACCAGCGGCGGAGGGTCGGGGACGGCACCCAGCGACTTGCCGCATTCCGCAGTCGTCAGTTCGAGCGTGCGCCCGCAGCCACGACATGCCGAGCGGATCCTCACGTCCCGGTCCAGCATTGCACCCACGCCGAGAGCATCGACCGCGCACATGGCGTTCACGGTGACGTTTCCGACTGTCACATGATGCTCTGTAGCCCGGCTCGTGAAAGGGTAGGCCCCCACGATCTCGCCTCCGTCGCGTACGAGGAGGTCCCGGCGCTCAAGTTCCTCTAGCGCTGACTCCGCGACGTCGCGGGGGAGGCGGGCCGACTCCGCGACCTCTCGCGCGGTTGGAGCCCGACCTAGCGCGACGTACCCTTGGATCACCGCGCGGCGTGCAGCGTCGCACTCACGGCTGAGGCCGTTGTGACGCTCCCTCGCCCCAAAGGCCTCCAGGATGCTGTGCATGGCTTCCTCAGCGGCTGGCGCTGTGACAACGGACCAGTCAGGGAAGACTGCCCCTGACGGGAGCTGGATCTCGTAGCGGTCTTTCCTCGTAACGCTCATGGGCTCACCTTCAGTGGTTGTCTGATCCTGGCGGTCCGCAGCGGGGTTTCGCTCAATCATCCAACGCTCCAGCAATCCCTGAGCGTCCCGTCGACGAGCATTGACCGCTTGCTTCTGCTTCGGAATCCAGCGCGTCGAGAATGGGGCAACCCGTGGCTGCAGATACGTCGTTGCACTGCTTGACCAGACGCTTGAGCGCACGCTCAAGCGTCTTCAACGTGCGGACCTTCTCAGCGATGTCAGTGAGCTTCGACTCTGCGAGGCCGCGAACGTCGTCGCAGGTCGTAGTTGGGGAAACGCGCAGCTCAAGGAGCTCAGCGATCTCTTTGAGGGTGAACCCAAGGGTCTGAGCCTGTTTGATGAACTTGACTCGGCGGACGGCGTCGTCGGAGTAGTTGCGACATCCCATCCCGCGCTTGCGCGGGTCTGCAATCAACTTCCTACGCTCATAGAAGCGCAACGTCTCGATTCCAACGCCGCACGCCTTGGCCAGTTCACTGATCGTCATGTTGGGAGTGTAAGGTCCGTACCTAGGTACGGAGTCAAGGGCTGATCTCGGGATCACGCCAAAGGCCGTGGTGGGGCGGGCCTTGGGCGGGGTACACTCAGCGCCTGGAGGTGGCCAATGCGGCACTTTGTTGTGGTTGGAGCATTCGCCTTTGCGCTCCCCTTGGTCAGCTGCTCAAGCCAGCCCAGCGCACCACCCGCGAATGAACCGGAGCAGACAACCGCGCCGCGGGCCGTTGCGACCGCGCCTGAAGTCGTGCTGGTCCAGCTGACTGGGCTGACGTGAGGCCCCGTGCCTGGCCTCGGCTGAGGTAAGGCATCCGCGCCCGTGCTGGCGCGGCTCAACGAACACGACGCGATCGCAACGTCCTACCTCTCAAGTGACGGGACTCAGCTTCTGCTGCAGGGCGCGCCAGACGCCTCGCGAGAACAGGTTCTTGCCGCATGCGAAGGGGGACTGAAGGAGGCGAACCTCCGCCCCCAGCCCCAGCCGACGAAGCAAGGGGAGCAGGCATGGGACGCCCGCAGCGGCGATGGTTGGCTTGGTCAAGACGAGCTGTGGAAGCTCTCCTGGCGTGAGGCAGAGACCTTCGCCGACCGAATCCTGGCCGTGCTCGTCAATGAACACGGCGAGGGGGCTCGAAAGCTGCGTCCTCTCCTGGTGGAGTCGTGCTTCGAAGGTGTTCGCCCCAGCAACGGTGGAGGCCCCACGCCCACTCAATGGAAGAAGGGCGCCTCCGTCGAAGTCCGCAGGACAGCCCTCTTGAACGAGGCGCGCAAACACTTGGAGGAAGAGCAGGTCACCAAGATCGGTGACTTGCTCTCTGACCAGGAGCGCGTGCGAGCAATCCTCAGGCCTCCTGAATCCGACTGATTCGAGGCGCCGTCGCATCGCACGCTGCTAGCTCGCGACTGCTGCAGGGCTACCTGCACTGGGCAAGACGGCGGCCAGTCCCTCGTTTAGCAGTTCGCGAACAGCCTCGGCTGAGCGGCGTGAGTCCAAGAGCTTCGACTTCGCGTCCAGATAGCGCTTGAGGCCAGTGCTGCTCGCCACCGCGCGCAGCTGGTCAAAGCTGTCCCCGGCCGAGGCCTTCCAGCCGACTTGGAGGTTCACGAGCACTTGGTCAACGCCTGAGGCTCGCGCCCACGTCTGGTGCGTGTGCCGGAACGAGTGGAGCGTCACGTTCTCCATGCGCTCCTCCCACACCTCGCCGATCGTGTCTGCCAGCTGCTGCACGCGCTTCCCTAGCGCGCGCCGCGCGCGTCGGGTTTGGACGCTCACCAGGTCCGGGTTGCCGTGGGCAGGGATTCGGGCCTGCTGGTCCTTGCACATGAGGGTTTGGTTGACGAAGTGCGCTAGGTCCACGCTCCACTCCTCTTGCTCAGGCCACAGCTCCCAGACGACGCCTAGGCTGAACGCCTCGCGCCACCAGCGGAGGAGGTTCCTCTTCTCGATCCGCCCGCCGCGCGGGCTGTAGAAGAGCGGACCGTCCTCTCGCTCGCCGAGGTAGTCAGCGATACACGCAGCCGTCTCGTGGTCCAGCTTGCCCTGACCCCGGAGCTTCTTCCCGACTCCAGCGCCGTAGTCGATCCGGGTCTCATTGCTCTTGTAGTCCGTGAGATCGCGCGTGGTCAGCGCCTCCGCCCGAGGAGCAGTAATGAGCAACACCTCGAACACGATCCGCAGCGGGTGCTTGCGGTGGTGGATCGTGTCGAGCCAATCGGCTGCCACGAAGGCCCGCGCGACGCCCTCCGGCGAGAACGCCCGGTGGATCGAGTCCGCCTGGTAGGAGATCGGCTTCCAGTTCGCGAGCGGGTCGTGCTCAAGGTAGCGACCGTTCTCCGCCAGCCAAGCGCTGAACTGCCGCAGCGGATCCTGGTAGCGCCGGCGAAGGGTGGCGTAGGGCTTCTTGAGCGCCTTTAGCCGCCGATCGACTCTTCCCACGTCGGTGAGGTCGGCTGCTGTCTTGAGCTTCAGCTCGTCCAGCGCGATCTGGACGATCTTCTCCTTCTGCACCAACCAGCGCTCTTGCGGCGGCACGTCCTGGCTGCGCTGGTCCGTGAACCACTCCTCCACCAAGGGCAAGAGGGGTCGCTTCCAAGCGTCGTAGACCTTGATCCCTGCGGCGCGCTTCTCCAACTCGTCGTCGAACTCGGCCGCCTTCCTGAGCGCGTACTCGAGGTTGGTCGTGCCAGTCGGCTTCTTGAGTCGCTCGCGCGTGATCGGGCAGGTTCGCCGCCACCAGAGCTTCCCGGTCCGCGTGTCGCGATACAGGTTGGTGCCGTCGAGCGACTTCTCCTTGCGCCCTGGCCTGCGACGCTTCTTCGGGGCATTCTGACGTTTAGCCATGGGATTCCTCCTATAAGGGTCCTGTTGGTTAGGGCCAGCGGGGTGCTCGTAACACCTCGTTGGCCTGCCCAGACTCTCCCAAGGGATCAGCGGGAAGGCCACGCAGATCCCTACCCCTCGCTCCGAAACCAGCGCTCCAACGCCAGCAATGGCACCCGGATACGCCCGGTCCTCGGGGGAATCCGAACCACCACCTCGCATAGGCCGGTCTCGGGGTCTGCCAGCCAGCGGT
>Ga0070727_10003504_pt1 | contig 14170 bp, 14 predicted proteins | sample tdAd472_FD_66722 | JGI IMG/M metagenome (GOLD analysis project Ga0070727, IMG submission 66722) | Marine sediment microbial communities from the Atlantic coast under amendment with organic carbon and nitrate - tdAd47.2 | ecosystem: Environmental > Aquatic > Marine > Coastal > Sediment | place...
GGCCACTACGTCAAGATGGTCCACAACGGCATCGAGTACGGCGACATGCAGGTCATCGCCGAGGCATACGACATCATGTCGCGAGGCCTCGGAATGAGCGCTTTGGACATACAACCTCACTTCGCCGCCTGGAACCGTGGGAAGCTCGACTCATATCTCATCGAGATCACCGCTGACATCCTTGGCCATACGACGGACGGGCAACCGACCGTTGATGTCATTCTCGATGCCGCTGGCCAGAAGGGAACAGGGAAGTGGACCGTGATTGCATCGATGGATGAAGGGATGCCGGTCAGCCTCGTCGGAGAGTCCGTATACGCTCGAATGGTCTCGGCCCTGAAGGATGAACGAGGAAGGGCTTCTTCGGTTCTGGGTGGGACGGTCACAGCGATGACAGATGACCCAGATACCGTAATCGACGACATCCGTGACGCTCTCTATGGATCAAAGATCGTCTCCTACGCCCAGGGCTTCATGCTCTTTCGGGCAGCCAGCGAGCAGTTCAGCTGGCACCTGCAACCCGATGTGATTGCCAGCTTGTGGCGGGCAGGTTGCATCATTCGTTCACAGTTTCTCGGTGATATCACCTCGGCGTATCGTAAGAACCCCGACCTCGAGAACCTCTTGATTGACGAGCACTTCGCATCTGAAATCACGTCCGCACTCCCCGGTTGGCGACGGACCGTTGCCAGGGCCGCGATGGCTGGCATTCCGGTACCGGCATACGCGTCTGCCCTGTCGTTCTTTGACGCCTATCGGTCTGACCGGCTTCCCGCGAATCTCATCCAGGCGCAGCGAGACTTCTTCGGAGCCCACACCTATGAACGTATGGACAAACCGCGCGGGGAGTGGTTCCACACTGATTGGACCGGGCATGGAGGCGATGTGACATCGGGGACGTACGAAGCATGAAGGAATTCCCAAGAGCCCTCGTCGCAATCGTGACTCCATTCGCACGAGACGGAGAGCTTGATCGGTCAGCGCATCGGTCAAACGTCTCGATGTTGGCCGCGCGCGGCTGCGGCGGCTTTGTGGTCGCCGGCTCGACCGGCGAAGGCCCGTATCTGACCATCGATGAACGCACCTCCCTTGTTACCGAGACACGCGCACAGCTCCCCGATTCGTATGTCATAGCAGGGATCAACGCCGAATCCACACGGCAAGCTCTCACCCAAATCGGGGCAGCTGCAGACGCTGGTGCTGACGCCGTCTTGGTCTTGACTCCCACGACCCTTGTTCGAGGGAATGTCGACTCTGTCACCCGGTTTTACTCGGCCGTCGCTGACGAATCAGGGGTACCCGTCCTCCTCTATTCGAATCCGAAGGTCACCGCCTACGAGCTTCCGACCTCTGCCATCAGCAAGCTCGCCGCGCACCCAAACGTCGCAGGTATCAAGGACAGCGGCGGCGATCCCACCCGCATCGATGACATCGCCTCCGAGATCGAGGCGGGGTTTGTCGTCTATCCGGGAGCATCGCGGGCTCTGCTTGCATCTGCACAGAAGGGTGCTTACGGAGCGATTACCGCAAGCGCAAACTATGTCTATCCGCTCGTCGCCGGGGCAGCCGCCGGGGAAGCTGATGCCCAACGATCCCTTGACGCGGTGATTGCAGTGGTCGAGCAGCATGGGATTGCAGGAGCGAAGGCTGCGGCAGAGGCCGCAGGACTTCAGGCCGGCAGCCCGCGAGCACCGTTGACGCCGGTTTCGGATGCCGGACGTTCCGAAATCAGGGTCGCTGTGGCGAACGCACAGCAACACTGATCGCAGTACCTTCACAACCGATGCACCTAGCGATTCGACGTGAACCAGATCCGCTCGAGGGCAGGGTCGCTGCAACACCACAGAGTGTTCTATCACTCATCGAACTCGGCTTCAGCGTGTCGATCGAGACCAATGCAGGCGCACCTTCGGGCATCACAGACTCGGCCTACTCAGACGCAGGCGCGACCGTCGTTTCGTCGCTCGAAACGATCGACCTGGTTGATGTGTTCGCGACTGTCGGGACAATCACCAGAGAGCAGGCCAACCTCAGTGAGGGGGCCGTCGTACTCGGCATGCTCGACCCAGGCGCACACGCTGAGGTGCTGGCGTCGTTGTCGAATCGGGGCGTAACGGTCATCGCGATGGAACGTGTTCCCCGGTCGACCTTGGCGCAATCGATGGATGCCCTCTCCTCCCAAGCCACCGCTGCCGGATACGCCGCCGTCCTGCTCGGGGCCACTGCCATGCCAAAGTTCATGCCGATGCTCGTCACCGCAGCGGGGACCGTGCGACCCGCAAAGGTCTTGATCCTTGGCGTTGGCGTGGCTGGACTTCAAGCAATCGCGACAGCCAAGCGTCTCGGGGCGGTCGTGACCGCCTACGACATTCGGCCTGAGACCAAGGAGCAAGTCGAGAGCCTCGGCGCGAAGTTCATCGACGCGCCCACACAAGAAATGGACGCTGGCGGATACGCACGAGCGGTGGACGAAGATACGCTCGCTGCACAACGGATGGTGCTTGCCCGAGCGGTCGCAGAATCTGACCTCATCATCACGACCGCACAGGTCCCGGGTCGCAAAGCTCCCGTACTGATCGACGCTGACATGGTGGATGGCATGGCCGCTGGATCAGTGATCATCGACATGGCGGCCGGTTCAGGCGGAAACGTCGAAGGCTCTCATCCAGATGCGGTCACCGATGTCGGCGGAGTCGCCATCCATGGACCAACGGACTTGGCGTCACGTGTGGCTGCTGATGCGTCCCGGATGTACGCCAGGAATGTTCTCGAAATGGTCAAACGCATGGTTACCGACGACGGCGTCACCGTAGACCCTGACGATCCGGTGCTCGGACCAGCGATTGTCGGTACCGAGGTACCTCATGAGTGATGTGTTCATCCAATCGATCGTCGTGTTTGTCCTTGCATCGTTCGTCGGGTTCGAGGTCATCCGACGCGTACCTCCCACACTGCATACGCCGCTCATGTCCGGTGCGAACGCAATCTCGGGCATCACGATTGTCGGAGCAATCATCGCAGCTGCGACAGGAACAGGCTGGGCGGCTGGAGTGCTCGGCTTCCTCGCCGTTACCTTTGCGATGATCAACGTCGTTGGGGGCTTCCTCGTCACCGACCGAATGCTCGAGATGTTCAAGAAGCTCCCAGGGTCGCGCAAGTGACCGAGCTCGCCTACCTCTCCGCCGGTGTCCTCTTCATCCTCGGACTCAAGGGACTCACCTCGCCCAAAACCGCTCGTCGGGGAAATCAACTCGCTGCACTCGGCATGCTCGTCGCGACCGTGGTCGTCGTCACCGATCTGCTGTCACTCGACGAAGCCGTTGCCTGGGGCATAGTCATTGCCGGAGTCCTCGTCGGTGGAACGATCGGCGCATTCCTCGCCATTCGCGTGCAGATGACTTCAATGCCAGAACTCGTTGCAGCTTTCAACGGCTTCGGTGGCGGTGCCTCTGCGTTCGTCGCAGCGGCAGCCATCGTCGCGACCACCGGTGACTTCCCGACCGAGACCGCCGTCACGACAGCTCTTTCGTTGGTGATTGGCGCGGTCACCCTCACCGGATCTTTCATCGCATACGCAAAACTGCAAGGTCTGATTTCTGGCAAGCCCGTCGCTATGGGTGGCGCGGTCACCAACGGCATCATCGCGGCCATCGCTGTCGCCCTCGCGATCGTCGGGATTGTGACAGGGGAACCGTTGGCTTACTGGGGGGCAGCGATTGTCGCCGGGGTCCTCGGTGTTGTCGGTGTTATCGGCATCGGTGGAGCAGACATGCCAGTCGTCATCTCTCTACTCAACTCGCTGTCGGGTATCGCCGCAGCCATGGCGGGGTTCGTCATCAACAACCAGGCCCTCATCGTTGGAGGTGCCCTCGTCGGTGCTGCTGGGCTCATTCTCACCATTGAGATGTCCGTTGCTATGAATCGGTCCCTGGGCAACATCCTGTTCTCAGGTTTCGGTGGTGGTGCCGCGGCTGAGGACATCGGTACGAAACCCGTCAAGCGTGCCACCGCCGACGATGTTGCCATCGCTCTCGGGTACGCCGAAAGAGTGATCGTCGTACCCGGCTACGGCCTTGCGGTGGCCCAGGCACAACACGCTGTTCGGGATCTCGCAGCAGGGCTCGAGGCCCGCGATGTCGAGGTTCTGTATGCCATCCACCCCGTCGCTGGTCGCATGCCAGGGCATATGAATGTGCTCCTCGCAGAGGCCGACATCGACTACGAGAAGCTCCTCGACCTCGACCATGCGAATCCTCTGTTCTCTCAAACCGACGTTGTGCTGATTGTCGGGGCAAACGACGTCGTCAACCCAAGCGCCAAGACCGACGAGAACAGCCCGATCTATGGCATGCCAATCCTCGACGTCGATGAGGCCGCGACGGCGATCGTGGTCAAGCGGAGCCTCTCCCCCGGCTTCGCAGGCATCGATAACCCGTTGTTCTACGACGAATCGACGCTGATGTTCTTCGGAGATGCCAAGAAGGCACTTGAAGACACGCTGGCGGCGCTGGAACGGTTCTGATGGAGTTTGCGGATGTGGTTCGACGTCGCCGAATGGTCAGGAACTACACCGACACTCCCGTCGATCGTGCGTCCATAGACCGAATCGTGCACGCCGCAGTCAAGACACCGTCAGCCGGGTTCAGCCAAGGTCAGCGGTTCGTGGTCGTTACCGATCCAAGGGCGCGCATGGCAGTAGCTCGCGCCGGTGGCGAAGAGCTCTACGTCGCTGACGGCTTTGACCCTTGGATTTCCCGTGCACCGGTGCACATCGTTGTCTGTGTGGACAAGGGTGAGTATCTCAAGAGGTACTCAGAACCGGACAAGACGGGCGAGGCCGGCGAAGCCTCAAAGGAGTCCGACTGGATTGTGCCGTTCTGGTGGGTGGACGCAGGTGCATCAATGATGGCGATCCTGTACGCAGCGGTCGATGAGGGTCTCGCCGCAGGGTTTCTCGGAGCCCAGGCGTTTGACGAACTCCACGAAACGCTTGGTATCCCATCCGATGTCTCCGTCGTAGGAATCTGCACGATCGGGCATCCCGCGGAGGACCGGAAATCCGGAAGCCTTGCGAGGGGGTGGAAACCACCAGACGAGGTTGTGAAATGGGACCGGTGGAGCTAGAGGGCAGCCGCAAGGTCTGCGATGAGATCGTCCGGACTCTCCAATCCGACGGAAATCCGCAGGAGGCCGGGCTCAAGGGTTGGGTCTGATACCACCCGGTGTTCAATCAATGACTCAACTCCACCGAGCGACGTTGCATTCGTGAACACCTTTACGGCGAGGACAGCAGCAGCCGCCCGCTCGGCTGATCCAACATCAATCGAGAGCATCGATCCAAATCCAGACATCTCTCGCACAGCAATCGCATGCCCGTCGTGTGACTCAAGACCCGGGTAATAGGTGCGAATGCCCTGGGCGTTCGTCCACGATGCGATGGCGCCAGCGGAAGCCGTGGCACGCTCCACCCGAAGAGGCAGAGTGCGAAGACCGCGGAGCGCAAGCCACACATCAAACGATCCCGGCACGCCGCCGGTGAACTCGCGCTGTTCGCGAAGCGACTCGGCACGAACTGCGTCAGAGACAATCAACGCACCGGCGTGACAGTCGGAATGGCCCCCGATGGCCTTCGTGGCTGAGTGAAGAACGACGTCTGCGCCGAGGGCAAGCGGGTGCATCAGGACGGGGGTCGCAAACGTCGAATCAACCACTGTGTACACGCCGCGCCTCCGATTCTCAGCCGAGGTTGCGGTGACGTCAGCTATTGCACACATGGGATTCGAAGGCGTCTCTACCCACTCCAAATCGCCTGCCGCGAGGTCCGTGCGGTCGACGAGCGTTAGGTGGCCAGCCTCTGCGTAGGACTCGAGCAGCATCCTCACGCCGTAATAGACGGGAGGGGCGAACACCCTTTGCGGTCTGAGGTTGAACACGGCGGCGGCAGCGGCTGCCATGCCGGAGGCGTACGCAACGGCGTGACCGCCTTCGAGAGCGCCAAGCACGGCCTCGAAACGTTCCGTCGTCTCGTGGCTTGCACGCCGATAGCGCCGTCCGGTGCCCTCGTGGAAGGTGGTCGACGGCCGAATCGGTGGAGCGACATCTGGCAACTCGGCGAGGTCGGCATCGGCGTGCAAGGCGGTTGTGAAGGGATCCATGGCACCAAACTAACCGGAAGGATTGCCGTCGCGAAGTCACAATCCTGTACGCCGAGACGCCCTACCCTGCCCCCTATGAATGTGTCATTGACTTCCCGTGCTCCGTACGCGCCCGAAATCGAATTTGTTGAACGAAAGGGACTCGGCCATCCAGACACGATTTGTGATGCGCTTGCCGATGATCTCGCAAGACAGCTAGCAAGAGACTACGAGAAGCACACCGGAGCGATCCGGCATTTCAATGTCGACAAGGCCGTGTTTGCGGCCGGAGCCGTCGAAATTGGATTCGGCGGTGGACGCCATCTGAAACCATCGAAGCTGGTGCTCGTCGGGAAGGCCTCCACCGCATTCGACTGGAAACCAGATCCCGAAGTCCTCGCCGTCGAGTATCACGCGAAGCTGATGCGTCTTCTCCCTGACGCTGATCCGACCGCCTTCGAGGTTGAGGTGTGGCTCAACGAGAGCTCGGATGATCTCGCTGCTGTCGTTCACGCTGAGACGGTCGCTCCGTTGGCGAACGACACATCGTTCGCCGCGGTTTCACTCCCACGGTCGGTTCTCGAATCGACGGTCCATGCCGTCGAAACCGCGCTGAATGACCCCGCGCATCGAGCCGTCGCCCCGATCGGTCGAGACATCAAGGTGATGGGTGCTCGCGACGGCGGTGACATAACCGTCACGGTCGCATGCCCAATCATGGCGACTCAGGTCAACAACCGCGACGACTACGACCGTGCCGTTGACGCGGTCTTCACGTTCGCGACAAAGATTGCGTCACAAACCGCCGGGCGTGATGTCGCGGTGATGGTCAACCAAGCCGACCAAGAGGACAGCGTCTATCTCACGCTCTCTGGCACGTCGGCTGAGGCAGGGGACGACGGTCAGGTTGGGAGAGGAAACCGGTTTGGTGGCCTGATTACCCCATACCGCCCGATGAGCCTCGAAGCTGCAGCAGGCAAGAACCCGGCAGCCCATGTGGGGAAGACCTATCACGCGATCGGCTTCGACATCGCACAGCGATTGATCGCCGAAACCGACGCAACTGAAGCCACCATTCGACTCCTCAGTTCGATCGGCCACTCGGTTACAGAGCCCCAAGCCGTTCACATTGAAACGGCAGGGATGCCAGACCCAGAAATCGTCAGTCGTATCGCAGACGACTGTTTCGGCGACTGGGCCGCAGTCACCCAGAGGCTCATCGACGGCTACTACGAGCTGTTCTGATCATGTCGCTTCTCGACGCCGCTGCCAAGCTAGATGAGGCTGATCCACTCGCTCCAACGAGGGAAGCCTTCGTTATCGAAGATGATCTGATCTACCTCGACGGCAACTCGCTTGGACGGCTACCGAAGCGCACCATCTCTCGGCTACGCGATGTCGTTGAGAACGAATGGGCACACGAACTGGTTCTCGGGTGGAACCATTGGCTCGATATCGGTCTTGAGATAGGTAAGCGTCTCGCTCCGTTGATCGGTGCCGACGGGACCGAGGTCGCGCTGTGTGACCAGACATCGGTGAACCTCTACAAGGTGGCAATGGCGGGCCTCAACCACACCGGCCGAAGTGACATCATCACTGACGCCGGCAATTTCCCATCAGATAGATACGTCTTGGAGGCGGTCTCCAAAGCGGCCGGCGGTCGACTGATCTTTGCTCCAGAGGATCCGACACCGGAGGACATCGAGGATCTCATGACCGACGATGTTGGGCTTGTATCACTTTCCCATGTCAGCTACCGCTCTGGTCGAATGCTCGATGCCGTCTCGATCGGTTCAATCGCCCACGACCATGGGGCCCTCATCCTGTGGGATCTGGCCCACTCGGTTGGCGCTGTGCCGGTGGACCTTCACTTGTGGAACGCTGACCTTGCGGTTGGGTGCACTTACAAGTACCTCAACGGAGGTCCTGGCGCTCCTGGGTTCCTGTTCGTTCGCGGATCGCTCGTTACGGCGATCGAGCAGCCGATCACTGGGTGGTACGCGCATGCCGATCAGTTCGCAATGGCCGCAGAGTTCACTCCGAAGCGATCGATCGGTCGTTTCGTGGTCGGCACTCCCTCGGTTCTCGCCATGGCCGCGGCAGATGAGGGAATCCAGCTCACGGCAGAAGTCGGGATCGAACCGATTCGCACCAAGAGCCTCGCTCTCACCGACTTCTTCATCCAAGCCATGGAGCGTCTCCAGGTCCACGGATTCGAGGTTGTGACGCCAATCGAGCACGCCGTGCGAGGATCCCAGGTCACGATCCGTCACCCCGAGGCGTATCGCATCTCGCTCGCTCTTCGCAACGTCGGTGTCATTCCGGACTTTCGCGCACCCGACCTCGTCCGGTTCGGGTTCACGCCGCTCTACACAACCTTCACCGAGGCCGCACACGCCATCGACCGCCTCGACGCGATCATGGTCGCGAAGGCATATGAAGCGTTCGATCCAAGCCGCTCAGGAGTCACGTAGACCTCCCGGTCTAGAGGTGGTCTCTCACCGCGGTGCGCGGGCCGTATTTTGGAGCGTGGATTCCTGCCTGCTTGATCATGACGGTCACCCGCCTTCTGTAGGGGCGGAATGGTTCAAGCAGTTCAAGCATCCGATCGTCATCGCCCCTGGGTTCGCCTGCGAGTGCCCACGTCACGCTATTCGGTAGGTGATAGTCGCCGACGATGACGGCGTCGCGGTCGCCGTAGACCGATCCCATGAGCGTCGCTGCCGTCCACGGTCCAACACCGTCGACCGCGAGCAGCCTGCGCCAGGCATCGGCCTTCGGCATCTCAAGTGCCTCCTCCATCCGTTTCGCCCTTCGCGACACCTCGACGAGTATCGAGGCCCGCTTCCTTTCTACTCCGTGGCTGTGGAGGTCCTCATACCCCATCGTTGCGATGACGCCTGGTTCGGGGAATGCACTGACTGATGGATATGGTCCAAGGCCCTCGGAACCAAGTCCAGCCATGAGCTTCCGAAACGATGTCTTGGACTCCCTCGTCGTCACCAGTTGTCCCAGCACGGTCTTGACAGCGGTCTCGTACATGACGCCGCTGGCACCGAGCCGCAGACCACGGCTCCCTGCATCGAGATCGCGCAGCGGGGATGGCACAGGTCCATTCCATCCGGGATCGTCGAGTCCCAACATCTTGGGAAGCCGATCGAGCAGCAAGTTGCCTCCTGAGCCCCATGCTTCAGCTTGCACGCCCCCGGTGACTGGGCTGACGGCCATCGTCGCCAGACCGGCGGGTGTGTGGGTGGAGAGGACCCATGCGCCGTCGACGTGGAAGCCGACACCGAGCGCGCGCGTTGTGCGATACAGGTCGAACGAGTCATCGATCATCACTGAGCGAACGGGCATGCACACGACGGTACCGGCCATCGTGCGTTTGGTTTTTGGTAAGCACGTGCCAACATCGGGACCATGACATCTCCCGACATCACGAGCACTGCCAATCCGAGGGTCAAGGCCTGGCTCGCCTTGGCGAAGCGCAGCGTGCGCAACGAGAAACAGCTCTTTCTGATCGAGGGCCAGCGAGAGGTCGCGAGGCTCCAACCACACGTTCGTATCACCGAGACAATTTGGTGTGAGGCGCTTGCGGACGGGGGCGCCCCGCGCGGTGCGACGGCCGTATCGCAGCATGTCTTCGAGCGTGTGTCGCACCGCGAGCATCCCGATGGCGTCGCTGCCGTCGCGTCCACACCGGATATGGCAATCGATCAGCTCATGCCCGATCAGCCGGCCTTGGTTCTTGTGGCTGACGGCCTCGAGAAACCTGGAAACATCGGAGCCATCCTTCGCACGTGCGACGCCCTCGGTGCAGCCTTCATCGGCTCAGGGTTGGCGACCGATCTCGTCAATCCGAATGTGATCCGTGCAGCTCAAGGGTCACTTTTCGCCGTTCCAACGGCTTCAGTCTCGCGAGCCGAGGCCAGGGAATGGTGTGCGACCAACACGAATGTCTTCGTGACGCGGCCAGACGACACGATCAGTGTGTGGGACACCGAGATGGCTGACGCGACCTCAATCGTGATCGGAGCCGAGGCCAGCGGAGTCGGCACGGCATGGGAGGGCGTCGGCGAGGGAATTGCTATCCCAATGAGCGGTACAGCAGACTCATTCAATGCTTCGGTGACGGCCGCGATCGTGCTGGCGGAGGCACGGCGTCAGCGATCGGGCTGATACTCCGCGACTTCGTCCGGTGAATCGCACCACCGGCAGACGACTTGCTCGACCGTTCGATCGAGAATCTCTTCGTCCTCGATTACGACTTGTCCGGAGAGATCGGCGTGTTCGTAGCGTCGGCGCCGCACGACATCGTGGACATCGAACCGGGTTTTGTTGCCACAGCGCCCACATCGGTACAACGTCACGGCTTCCGCAACTCCCAGATCCCGTCGTTGTCGGCCATCGACAGAATCGTCCGTGCAGTCGCAGCGAGGTCCCCTTGGAGAGCAGCGGGATTGACCGTGATCGCCACGACGGGTCCGTGACGGTACAGCGTTGGGCTTGATGTCACTCCAAGAGAGGCAATCGCTGTTGACATTTCGGTGAGCATGTCATCGTCCGCCTCCGGATCGACATCAGAAACCCCAGCCTGCTCGAGCGCCAGACCGACGGTCGCAACGTCTGAGGCTTCCATCCCTTCAAGGTGAACGAGTCCGAACATGGCGTGGAAGAATCGACCTGGATCGGCAGATCGAGCAATCTTTGCGTGGACGCTCGCCGCGAGGCGAGTGTCGTCCGTCGGCATCGGTTGCCACTCGAGCGTGACCGAGACCCCCGATTCGGCGAGAGCTCTGGCAAATCGGTAGAACTGCCATGCATCACCGCAGTCGTATTTGAAGTACACCCTGCCGCTGAATTCCATGCTGCCAATGTACCGCAGCGTTGGGGACGGTGGTCCTCGCATCGAACACCTGTTCGATGTATGGTTTTCGGCGTGACACTCCTGGGCCAACGCACATTTGACGATCTCGGCACCCCACTCTCGGAGGTGCCGTTCTGCGTACTCGACCTCGAAACTACGGGTGTCGGCCCCGATATTTGCGAGATCACTGAGATTGGTGCCGTCAAGTTTGAGGGTGGGGTTGAGACGGGCCGGTTCCAGACGCTCGTCAACCCTGGCACTGGGATTCCGCCACAGGTAACGGTGATAACTGGAATTACTCAGGCGATGGTCATCGACGCGCCCTCGATCGCCGAGGTGCTCCCTGCCTTCCTCGAGTTCATCGGAGAGTCGGTCATCGTCGGACACAATGTGTCGTTCGACCTTTCGTTTCTGAACGCTGCGTCGGTTCGACTCGGTTATGGCAAGCTCTCGAATCGATCGACCGACACGCTCGGACTCGCCCGGCGGCTGGTACGACAGGAGACGAGGAGCCTGAAGCTGTCGAGCCTCGCAGCGCACTTCCGGTCACCGACGACGCCGAACCACAGGGCCCTTGACGATGCCGTTGCGACCGCACACGTCTTCTGGTGCCTGCTTGAGCGAGCTGGTTCCGTGGGGGTGACCCACCTCGACGACCTCCTCGCCCTTCCCTCCATCAAGGGCTCCCGAGCAATCGGAAAGCTCGGCGTCACCGACCATCTGCCTCGAAAGCCAGGCGTGTACCGATTTCTCGACCCGATTGGAAATGTCCTCTACATCGGAAAGGCAACGAATCTCCGTTCGAGGGTTCGGTCGTACTTTGCCGGGGACACTCGAAGCAAGGTCGACAGCCTGTTGCGGGACATGAAGTCGATTTCACATCAGGTGACATCCTCGGAGCTCGAAGCCTCTGTGCTCGAACTCAGGGAGATCCATCGAGACAAGCCCATCTACAACAAGCGCTCGAAGCCGCCACGGTCCCTCCACTGGATTCGCTTGACGAAGGAGCGACATCCGCGACTCCAGATCGCGAAGGCGCCGGACAAGGGTCTCCTTGATCTCGGTCCGTTCCGCTCAAGGAGCGCAGCAGAGGCCGTGATGCACGCACTGTGGGACGGCTGCCAGATCCGCCGCTGTACCTCTGGCGGGAGAGGCTGTGGCTATGCCGATCTTGGTGTTGCAACCTGCCCGTGCTCTGGAGGCGTTTCCGACGATCGGTACGCCGTGATTGTCGACCAACTCATCGCACGAATCGAGACCGATTCGTCTGCATTGTTTGACCAGATCGAAGAACGGATGCTGGTGTTCGCAAAGCACGAACGTTTCGAAGACGCCGCCGCCGTCAGAGATCGGTGGGGTGCCCTCGCAAGAGCGCTTGAGGCACGTCACCGATGGAGGAGCCTTCAGGACGCAGGTCGCATCGTCGCGACCGACACCGCTGGCGTCGCAGTAGCAATCAACCGTGGAACCCTCGAAGCTACGTGGCTGGCGGGTGCTCAACCACCGCTTCCACGGATCATCGGTAGCCATGAGCCACATGCGGCTTCGATGGTGCACCTCGATGAAGCGATGCTTCTTTGGAAGTGGCTGACGTCCGACGGTGTGACCCTCAACGAGGTGTCAGGGACCCTGGCGCTCCCTCGCGGTCGGATTACCGCTGCGAAGCCAAAGGACCACCGTCAGGCGACAGCGGTTCCTGATGGGACGTCGCGGTCTGGGCGGAGGAGGACGACACCGCCCTCGGTCACGGCGCCGATGACGAGGACGTCTGATCTGAACCCACCGACGCGCATTGGGGCGAACCCAGTAACTGCTACAACGTCTGTGCCGATGAGGTCCTCTGGCTGATAGAGGTCAGTCAGCTTCGCCGAGGACTGGAGCGTTTCGCTTCCGAAGTCGATCCACAAACAGAGTGCAGGATCCCGTGCACCGGCATTCGGTTCGCATCTGAGAACGCGACCGACGCGGATGGCGAGGGCAGCAAAGTCGTCGAAGGTTGGCGTTGACATGACCGTCAACCTAGCCCTCGCCGTTGCACAGCCTCGCCGAAGCTGAAAGACTGCCCAGATGCGTTTCATACTTCGTAGAGGTTCAGGGACAGTCGCACACGCAGATGCGACGATGCTCGCTGCCATGGGCATGCCAGGCGGCGGCGTTCTCAAGATCGGATCCACGCATGTTCGCGTCGTCGTCGGCAGTGTTTCACCGGTCAATGCGATCGAATTGCCAGCCTCAGCGCTTGCGAACGGCGCTGGCTCTGAAGGTTCCACGGTCGACGGCGACCGTGTTGTTCCTCATTCGGCAGTATCCGTGACGATCGACCAACCGCTCGCATCGCCGCGGTCGCTTGTCGGTCTTCCGCTGACCGCTGACGACGAGTTGAACATAGAAGGCGGGACCGTTCGGGTTGTTGATGTTTCCCCAGGTCCAGTCGCTGTTGTGACCCAGGCGACGAGAATCATTCAGCCCGGAGGCGGCGGGACTCTTGACAACACACAGAACGAAGCTGCGCCCTCGGCGATGACGACGGGCCTCGAGGACGAGCTCGACACCTTGACCGGATGGCTGCAGTTGGTCACTCGCAGCGATCACGACGCATCGAGACCCGTGGCGGGGGTTGTGGTTTCGGCACCCCCCGGATGCGGTGCGCGAGAGTTGGTGGATGCTGCGGCTGATGAAGCCGGTCTCCACGTCATGGCCGTCGAGCTGAGAAGTGTGACAACCGCAGAGCGACTTCTATCAAGGCTCGAAACGGCAGCGACGGCGATGAGTGACGACACCGTGGTTGTCGTAACGGATCTAGACGCGCTCATCAGCAGAGACTCCGGCCTCCAGCACCAGGTCACCGCTGTCCTGCGGTGGTTCCTTGAGAAGGTCGCCGGGTCGCGGTCAGCGGTCGTCATTGTGACCGCGACCTCCGATTTTGCGGCCGCCGTCGATGCCAAGGACCTCCTACCAAGAACGGTCACCATCAGTCCCCCGAGCCGTGCTCGGCGCCTTGGCCTGATCATGGCGGCGGTTGATGGCTCGCCAGACATCGATGTCGAGCGCCTCGCGAACACCACCGCTGGGTTCTCTGCCCTCGACATTGAAGCGGCCGTCCTTGAGGCCCGCGCCACGAGCGGCGGCCCGCTGACCACAGAGACACTCCTGGATGCGGTCGGAACGG
>Ga0070727_10003505_pt1 | contig 14169 bp, 12 predicted proteins | sample tdAd472_FD_66722 | JGI IMG/M metagenome (GOLD analysis project Ga0070727, IMG submission 66722) | Marine sediment microbial communities from the Atlantic coast under amendment with organic carbon and nitrate - tdAd47.2 | ecosystem: Environmental > Aquatic > Marine > Coastal > Sediment | place...
GCCTGGCAGGGGATCAGCGACGTGATCCGCGGCGACGACCTCGTGCCCTCGACCGCCCGCCAGCTCCTGCTCTACCGCGCGCTCGGGATCACGCCCCCGCGGTTCGCGCACCTCCCGTTGGTGCGCGGCGCAGACGGGCGCCGCCTGGCCAAGCGCCACGGCGACACGCGGATCCGCCACTACCGCGGGCGGGGCGTCGCCCCCGAGCGCCTGGTCGGGCTGCTCGCCTCGCGCTCGGGGCTCGGCCCGCGCGAACCGAAGCGCGCCGCGGACCTCCTCGGCGACGGCCCGCTGGAGTGGAGCCAGCTCCCCCGCGCCGACGTCGTCTTCAGCCCCGACGAGCTCGCCTGGTTGGATCGAAGCTAGGGGGAGGCAGGCCACCACCAGGTTCTGGGCACCTGGGCTGTTTCCAAAACCGGACAACGCGCTAACCCGTGTCTCAGAGCGCAGATAACGCACCGCGCCACGAGCAAGTCGTTTCCTGGCGGTGCCTTAGCACACTCTCTGAAGCCCAATGGCTACAAGGGTGAACTGTGTTCGGGCGTTTTCCGCACCAAGGATTACAAAAGGATGGCACAGGGTCACGTCGGATTGCGGACCCTTGTCCTCGAAGAAGAGTGGGAGCTCTGCTGAGGGATTGACAATGCGCCGCGCCATCCACCTCCTGGGCCTCGTCCTGCTGCTCCCGGTGTCTGCTTACGCAGCTCCACAGTACGCCGTCGAGGTCACCGCCTCCCGCCTCAACGTCCGTAACGGGGTCATGGGCTCCGTGCTCGGACAAGTCGATAAGGGCGACCGCATGGTCGTCACCGGCGCCCGCAGCGGCTGGCTCCAGATCGACTGGGGCGGCCGCTCCGCCTGGATCTCGGGCAAGTACGCGCGCCGCGCGTCGGCGGCTATCGACGTGGTCACCGCCAGCGCCCTCAACGTCCGCCGGGGGCCCGGGAGCAGCTACGGGATCATGGGTAGCGTGCGCCAGGGTCAGGGCCTGGTGGTCCTCGAGCGCCGCAGCGGCTGGGACCGCGTCCAGTTCGACTCGCGCGCCGGCTGGATCAGCACCCGCTACACCCGCGCCTGGAACGGCGCGGGCGGCGGTAGCACCACGACCCCGCCCCCCAGCTCGGGTGGCGGAGCCATGCAGGCGACCGCGGCCGAGGTCGAGATCCTCGCCCGGATCTGCAAGGGCGAGGCGGGGATCGCCTCCTACGAGAACAAGGTCGCCGTGGCCGCGGTGGTGCTCAACCGCGTGCGCAGCCGCCGGCACCCGAACACGATCCGGGGCGTCGCGCACCAGCCCTGGCAGTTCTCCTGCTACAACCCCAACGTGCGCAACCGGCTCTACTACGGGCCGATCCCGCAGGACTGCTGGCGCGCCGCCCGCGAGGCCCTCGCCGGCCGCGACCCGACCTTCGGCGCGACCTTCTACTTCAACCCCTACCTGGTTCGCCCCAGCTGGGCGCGAGGCATGACCCGCACGGTTCGGATCGGCACCCGCCGCCACGACACCCACGACTTCTACGTCCCCTGAGGTCGGGCGGGCGCGCGCTCCCCACGGAGCGCGCGCGTAAACCTCTCCATTTGGACGGGTCCTGGGCTCGTGGTTTACTGACAGGGTGATCCAAGCCACCGGACTGACCCGGGACTACGAGAGCCTGCGGGCGCTGGACCAACTCGACCTCTCGGTCGCGGCGGGCGAGGTCCTCGGGCTGGTGGGCGCCAACGGCGCGGGCAAGACCACCTGCCTCCAGTGCCTGGCCGGGATCATGCCCCCCACCCGCGGGGAGATCCTGATCGACGGGACCTCGCTGCGCGCGAACCCCCGGGCGGCCAAGCGCTGGATCGCGTTCATTCCCGACACGCCCCAGCTCTTCGAATACCTCACGGTGCGCGAGCACATGCTCTTGATCGCGCGGGTCTACGGGCTCACCGGCTGGGAAGCGCGCGCCGAGGAGCTGTTCGAAGAGTTCGAGCTGACCGAGAAGACCGAGGCGCTGCCCAACGAGCTCTCCCGCGGCATGAAGCAGAAGGCCGCGATCTGCCAAGCCTTCCTCCCCGAGCCGCGGGTGATCCTCTGCGACGAGCCGCTCTCGGGGCTCGACCCCCTCGGCCGGCGCAACATGCGCGAAGCCCTCCTCGCTCGCGCGCGCGGGGGCGCCGCGCTGATCGTCAGCAGCCACCAGCTGGACCTGGTGGCGGCCATGAGCGACCGGATCCTGATCCTCGACAAGGGCAAGCGCCTGCTCGAAGGCAGCCTGGCCGAGATCCAGCGCGAGCTGCCCAACCTCGGCGCCTCGGCCTCCCTCGAGGACGTGTTCCTCGCCGCGATCGGCGGAGCCCAACCCGCCCCGCCCGCACCAGCGCCCGTCGAAGCAGACGCAGAAGCAGAAGCAGACGCAGAAGCAGACGCAGAAGCAGAAGCAGACGCAGAAGCAGAAGCAGACGCAGAAGCAGACGCAGACGCAGAAGCAGACGCAGAAGCAGAAGCAGACGCAGAAGCAGACGCAGAAGCAGAAGCAGACGCAGAAGCAGACGCAGCGCAGCCCCAGCCCGCGAAGCCCGAGCCCCCCGCGTGAGGAAGGTGCTCGAGCTGGCCTGGTTGGTCACCCGGCTCAGCTGGGGCAATCGTCTGCGGCGCTTCAAGCGCGCGCTCTGGCAGCCCAAGACCCTGCTCAGCCTGCTGCTGGTCGGGGGCTACGTCCTGACGCTCTTCGTGAGCGTGATCGTGGCCCGATTCACCGGGGAGTTCACCCCCGACCACGCGGGGACCGCCTACCGCGGCCAGCTCTACGTGCCGCTCTGGATCCTCGTGCTCCTGGGGCTGAACCTCTACGCCTTCGGCCGCTTCGGCGGTCTCGCGTTTCGCCAGTCCGAGGCGCGCTTCGTGCTCCAGGCCCCGCTCACCCGGCGCCAGCTCGTGGCTTACTGGATCGCGCGCCAGCAACCCGGGCTCTGGATCAGCGCGGCCTTCCTCAGCCTCGTGCGCTGGGGCATGGTCCCCGGCTCGAACCTGATCCTGTTCCTCCTCGGGCTGTTCCTCTCGCTGCAGGGGATCCTGCTCTGGAGCCTCTGCGGTCGGCTGCTGCGCAGCTCGCTGGACGACGCGGGGCGCTCCCAGCTCTGGACCCGCCTGCCCCTGGCCCTGGGGCTCGGCGCGCTCGTGGTGTGCGCGGGCCTCGCCTACCCCGGCGGCGAGCTGACCGTCGCGCGCTTCGACGCCTGGCTGCAGAGCCCACCCCTGGCCCAGTTCTGTGAGCCGCTGCGCCTGGTGATCGACGGCATGCTCTCGCGCACCGTCGCCGAGGGCCTCCCCGCCCTGGGGGTGCTGTTCGCGGGGAACCTCGTGCTGCTCGTGCTGACGCTCCTGCGCGCCACCCCGGTCGAGGAGGCGACCCTGCGGCAGGCCGAGCTGATCGACGTGCTGCGCAACCAGGGCTGGAAGGCCTTCCGCGCGGCGCGTCGGGGCAAGCCGCGGCCACCGCAAGGTCAGCCCTTCTCGATCGCCGGGCCGGGGAGCCCGGTCGCCGGGCTGGTGTGGAAGAACCTGATCGCCTGCGGTCGGCACCACACCCCGGCCGCGCTCGCGCTGGGGCTCCTGCTCGCAGCCGGGATCGGGACCGAAGTCCGACTCGTGCTCCCCCCCGACGAGACCTACAGCGCCATGTCCGCGGTCGTCGTGCTCTACCTCACTGGGTTGATCGCGTTCCTCAGCCTCTCCCAGCAGCGCCACGACCTGCGAATGGACCTCCCCCGCTTCGAGCTGATCAAGGCCTGGCCGCTCAGCGCGCGCGAGGTGCTCTGGGGTGAGGTGCTGGGGATCACCGTCGTCGCCAGCGCCTACGCGCTGATCGGTTGGACCCTCGCCGTGGCCCTGTTCTCCCTGCCGCCCAGCATGAGCCTCGCGGTGGGCTGGCCGCAACGGCTCGCCCTCTGGGTGAGCGGCGTCCCCGTGATCGCGGCCGGCATGCTGACCTTCGTCGCGGTCCAGAACGCCGCCGCGCTCCTGTTCCCCACCTGGGTCAAGCTCGGTCCCCAACACCAGGCCGAGGTCTCCAAGCTCGGCGGCTATGCCTTCGTGCTCGGCGTGACCTGCGCGATCGCGGGCACCCTGGCCACGGGGCCGCTGTTCCTCACGATCCCGATCTACGTGATCGGGAACGTGCTCGCCCCGGCGCCCTTCGCCTGGGCGGTGCCCACCGCCTGGCTCACCGCGGCCCTCGTGCTCGCGGAGGTGTGGCTCTTGCTGCGGGTGCTCGAGCGCCGGGTCGAGCAGTTCACGCCGACCTCGATCCCAGGCTAGCGCTTCTCGAGCGCGGCCACCCGCGCCTCGGCCAGCGCGCGGTCTTCGGGGTCCCGGTGCCAGGTGGCGATCTCGCGCCAGGTCGCCAGCGCCTGACGACGCTGCCCCAGCGCCTCGAGCGAGCGGGCGAGGACCACCCGCGGCCACTCCAGCGCAGGGTCCGCCTCGAGCGCCAGCTTCGCCGAGTGCACGGCCTGCTCGGGGAAGCCCTGATACTGGGCCAGCAGCGCCTGCGCGCCGTAGCCCTCGGCCGGCATCCAGGGCGACTCCGTGAGGCGGATCAGCACGGCCTCCGCCTCCTCGATCTCCAGGCGCAAGAGGTGGGTGTAGGCCAGGTGCGCCAGCGCCCGCGCGTCGTGAGGGTCGAGTTCGACCACGAGCTGCCAGTCTTCGAGGGCTTCGTCCAGCCGCTTCAAGCGCAGGTAGGCGCGCCCACGGTCCGCGATCACGTCCAGCCGCCCGGGCGCGCGCTTCAGCGCCTGACTCAGCGGCTCGAGGGCGTCCTCCAGTCGCCCCAGCCTGACCAGCGCCCGCCCGCGGACGATCAACGCCCGCAGCGACTCCGGGTCCTCCTGCAGCAGCACGTTGGCTTCGAGCAGCGCGAGGTCCGGGCGGGGGTAGAGCAGGACCTGGGCGCGGGTCTCGCGCTCCTCCTGGGTGCGCAGGTCGAGGGCCTGCAGTTGCTCGACCGCGCGCTGCTCGTCCTCCACCGCCCCCGTCTCCTCGAACAGGTCCAGCAGCTCGGCGTAGTCCCACAGTCGCGTCAGGCCCAGGTCTCGCGCGGCGCGGGCGTCTGCGAGGGCCGCGTCCCGGCGGCCCATCTCGAGGGAGACCATGGCCCGGTCGAGGCGTGCGCCGCTGTCCTCCCTCAGCTTCAGGGCGCGAGAGAAGGCCTCGTAGGCCCCGTCCAGCTCGCCCTGCATGCGCAGCACCCACCCCCGCTGGCGCGCGACCCTCGAGTCCTCGGGCGCGAGCCCCGCCGCCCGCTCGAGGTAGGCCTCGGCCTCCTCGAACTGGCCCAGGTCGGTGACCACCTCGGCCCGCACCAGCCAGGCGTCGACGGAGCGCGGGTCGAGGGCGGTGGCCTCGGTCGCCTCCTGCTTCGCGCGATCCAGGCGCCCGTCGTGGATCAGCTCGCGCGCGCGGTCGAGCAGCTGCTCGAGCCGCGAGCGGACCCGCGGCTGCTCGGGCTCCGCGGGGGCGCCGAGGCGCGGGCGCTGCGGGGCGTCCTCCCGCTCCGGTGGCGGAGCGGAGAGGTCGAGGAAGGACGCGAGCGCCGCGATCGCGCCCAGGACGCTGACGGCGACCAGCGCGCGCAGCGGGGCGGCGCGCCGGACCTGGCCCTGCCCGAGGTAGTCGCGCAGCGCCTGGCTGAGGTGGCTCGCGCGGTCGAAGCGGTGCACCGGGTCCTTCGCCAGGCAGCGCAGGCAGATCGCCTCCAGCTCGGGGTCGACCTCGGGCCGCAGCTCGCGAACCGGCCTCGGGCGCTGCTTGAGGGTCGCAATGATCACCTGGTGCAGCCCGCTCCCCGTGCACGGCGCGCGCCCGGTGAGCGCGAAGTAGAGCACGCCACCCAGGCCGTAGACGTCGGTGGCCGGGCGGATCTCGGCGCGCTCGCCCCGGGCCTGCTCGGGCGCGAGGAAGCCCGGCGTGCCGAGGAAGGCGCCGCTGCGCGTCAACCGCTCCATTTCGTGCAGCTCGAGGGCCAGGCCGAAGTCGGTGAGGAACGCGCGCCCCTGGCGGTCGAGGAGCACGTTGTCGGGCTTGACGTCGCGGTGCAGGATCCCCTGGTCGTGGGCGTGCTCGAGGGCCTCGCTCAGCCGCAGCACCACCGCCGCGGCCTCCTGCTGGGGGAGCGGCCCGGTGGCCCGCACGCGCTCGCCGAGGGTGTGCCCCTCGACGTAGTCCATGACGAGGAACGGGGCTCCGTTGGTCTCGACCCCGGCGTCGCGCACGCGCACGATCGCGGGGTGGTCGAGCCGACGCAGGGTGCGGATCTCGCGCTGCATGCGCTGGGCGACCGTCGACTCGGCGAGCCCGCTGCGCAAGAGCTTGAGCGCGACGACCTCGTCCTCGGCGGTGTCGAGGGCGCGGTAGACGAGCCCGGCGCCTCCCTCGCCGAGGGCGTCCAGTTTTCGGTAGCGCTTCAGAGAACCCACGCCGCCAGTATGCCGGAAACCCGGGCCGACAGGCCCCTCACCCCGGCGCGCTCCGCCGCGTGACGGCATACTGCTCGTGTGGGCGCTCCCGATCGCTACGAACTGCGCGACCTCCTCGGCCAGGGCGGCATGGGCGCCGTGTATCGCGCCCGCGACCTGCACACCTCCGAGACCGTCGCGGTCAAGCTCTTGCACCTGCAGTCGGCCAAGGCCCGCGAGCGCATGCTGCGCGAGATCCGCGCGCTGGCGGCGCTGAACCACCGCGCGATCGTGCGCGTGCGCGACGCCGGCTCGCACGAAGGCTCGCCCTTCGTGGTCCTCGACTTCGTCGAGGGCGAGACGCTCTCGGAGCGCGTGCGACGCGAGGGGCCGCTGACGTCGTTCACCGCCGCCGAGCTCGGGCGCGACCTGGCCGAGGCCCTCGCCCACGCCCACGCCCAGGGGATCGTGCACCGCGACGTCAAGCCTGACAACGTGCTCCTCGACGCCCGCGGCCACCCCAAGCTGACCGACTTCGGCCTCGCGAGCCAGGCCGACTCCGAGCAGCAGCGGTTGACGATGAGCGGCGCGCTACTGGGGACCCCGGGCTACCTCGCCCCCGAGCAGGCCGAGGGCAAGCGCAGCGAGATCGGCCCGGCGAGTGACGTCTACGGGCTGGGCACCGTGCTCTACTTCGCGCTCACCGGACACCCCCCCGTCGAGGGGGCGAGCCTGCAAGAGATCGTCTCGGCCACCTGCCTCCGGCCTCCGCTCCCGCTGCAGGAGCACAACCCCGACGTCGACCGCCGGCTGTCGAAGCTCGTGCTCGGCGCGCTGGCCAAGGAGCCCGCGAAGCGCGGCACCGCCGACGAGCTCGCCGAGAACCTCGAGGCGTTCCTCCACGGCCCCGCTCGTCGCGGGCCCCCCTGGGCGGCCGGGCTGGCCCTGGCCGCGGTGGGCGTCTTCGCCGTGGGGGGTGGGTGGCTGCTCGGCAGGCTCAACTCCAGCGCCCCCCCGCCTCCCGTCGCCCTCGACGACGAGCCCGCCGCCGTCGACGACGGGCCCGCGGTCGTCGACGACGAGCCCGTCGAGCGGTCCGCGGACCAACGCCCTGCCCCCGGAGACACGCCAGAGGTGCTCGAGCTCTGCGATCGGATCACCGCGTCCCTCGACGCGAACGAACTCGAGCAGGCCCGGCGCCTGGGCGCAGAGGCCACCGCCCAGTTCCCCGACGCGGCCCGCGCCTGGTTCTTCCGCGGGATCGTCGAGGTCGCGAGCGAGCAGCCCCAGCGCGCCCTGACCTACCTGGCGCGCGCCGAGGAGCTCGCCCCCAAGCGCAGCAGCATTACCTACAACCAGATCGTGTGTCTCAACCAGCTCGGGCGCCTGCAGGAGTCGCTGGCCCTCGTCAACCGCAAGCTGCTGGCCGAGGACGAGGGCCAGCTGCGGATCCAGCGGGCCTGCACCTACTTCCTCCTCGGCGAACGCGAGCTAGGCGTCGCCGACCTGCGCCAGGCCCTGGTCATGCCCCTCAGGCCAGAGGACCTGTTCAACGCGGTGCGCGCGTGCCGCGGAGAGGGGGCGCTGGACGTGCTCGAGGGATACATGGACGAGCTCGAGGCCCGCCCGATCGAGGCCTTGCCCCACCGGCTGACGCGCGCGGAGCTGCTCGCCTTCGACCGGCCCGAGGTCGCGCTCCGCGACGCCGAGGCGGTCCTGCTCGCGCAGCCCGGGCACCCCGCCGCGACCCTCCGCCAGGCCCAGGCCCTGTTCGCGCTCAGCCGCCTCGCGGACGCGCTCGAGCGCTCGCGCGAGGTCCCTCTGGGCTCACCCCAGTTTGCCTCCGCCCTCGAGCTGCGCGGGCTGATCCACTACGTCCGCGGCGAGGGCGAGGAGGCCCTCGCCGCCTTCGCGCAGCAGGCGCAGCTCGCCGAGCTCACCCCGCTGGCCAAGATCCACGTGGTGCTGACCCTCGCGCACCTGGGCCGCGTCGACGAGGCCCAGGCTCAGCTGCGGGCCTTCCGCCCCCCCGAGCCGCTCGCGGTCGCCCTCCGCGCGGTGCTCGCCAACGCCCGCGGTGACGCGGACACCGCCGGGTCGGAGGCGCTGCGCGCGGTGAACATGGGGGTCCGTCAGCCGTGGTTGGAGGCCACGATCGCCGAGTCCCTCGACCGCATCGGCAAGCACGACCAAGCCGTCGAGTTCTGGCGGCGGGTGGTCAAGGCGCACGGGGTCTACCCGTCGGTGCGCGCCAAAGCCGAGCAGCGGATCGCTGCGCTCGAAGGCCGCTGACTCAGGCGGTGGCGACGACCCCGCCCACGCGGTCGACGGCGACGTAGCCCGCCTCGAGCAGCGCGTAGAGATCCTCACGCAAGCGATCCGGGTCGAGGCCCGCGGTGCCCGCGATCACGCGCCAGCGCTCGGCGCGGACGCCGGCGAGCAGCGCCAGCTGGCTGGCCGCGTCGAGGGTCTCGACCTCGGCCAGGAACACGTGCTCGCCCGCCGGGATCGACTCGAGATCTGGAGTCGAGCCCTCGAGGCGGTGCAGCGCGCCGGCGCACCCGCTGTGGGTGTGGATCTGCTCGGCGAACGCGTGCCGCGCCTCGGCGGTGCCCCCGTGGAGGAGGAACGGGCGGGTGGAGTGGGCGTAGTGGCGAGCGAGGTGCTCGATGCGCTCTTGAGACGTCATGCTGCCTGCCTTTCACCCACTCCTGCGACCGCGCATGCTACTCCCCGCCACCGACGGAGTCATCCCCGGAATGCGCCGGACCCGGGCAAGCGCGCGGGTTCCGCACGCGCGGATTTCGCGTCCCTCCACCGACACCCCTCGGCCGAGCGCGAGCGCGATTCGCCGTCTACACTCGTGCCCATGCGCAGACGACGAGAGCTGAAGGTCGAGGCGGGAGACGGGACCCTGCTCTACGCCCGGCAAACGTGGGTGCCCGGCGCCGACGCCACGCCCCTGATCTGTGCCAACGGGATCGGCGTCTCGACGATCTTCTGGCATTACCTCGAGGACCACTTCGCGCCCACGCGCCCGGTGATCTGCTTCGACTACCGCGGCCACGGCGAGAGCGAAGCCCCCCGCGACTTCGACCGGCTGACCATCGAGGAGAACGCCCGCGACACGATCCGCGTGCTCGACGCCTTCGGCCACGAGCGCGCGATCTTCCTCGGGCACAGCATGGGCTGTCAGGTGATCTACACCTGCGCCTACCAGGACCCGGAGCGGGTCGCGGGGCTGGTGCCCTGCCTCGGCGCCCTCGGCGCGCCGGTGCACACCTTCCTCGACCGCGAAATGGTCTCGCTGATCTCGTTCGTGATCAGCTACCGCGTGGGCCTCGCGATCCCCGACGTGGTGACCGCGGTCAAGCTGCGGCTGATGAACAGCCCCCGCGGGCGGCAGATCACCTCGTGGCTCGCGCGCAAGGCGGGCCTCGTGCACCCCACGCGCATGCCCCAGGCCGACCTCGACGCCTACCTCGACCACTTCGCCGCGCTCTCGCCGGTGGTCTTCCTGCGCATGGCCGAGAACATGGCCACCCACTCCGCCGAGCCCCGCGCCCACGACATTCACCAGCCGACCCTCGTGGCCGCCGGCGAGCGCGACCTGTTCACGCCCTTCTACCTCTCGGAAGAGGTCGCCGACCTCCTGCCCAACGCCGACCTGTTCGTGTTCCGCGAGGGCTCCCACGCCGCGATCGTCGAGCAGCCCCGCGCATTGCACGGCGCGATCGAGCGGTTCATCGAGGAGCACGCCCTCGACGCGAGCCCCGTCGCCGCGGGGTGAGCTTCGACGCCCGCCGGCGAGCCCACGAGCGCGACGCCGAGGCCGACGACCCCCACGCCGAGGCGCGCCTCCTGCTCGAGCGGGTCCGCGCCGGCGAGCTCGACCGCCAGCGCGTGTTGCTGCTCGCCTTCGCCGGGCACCCGGGGCTGCGCCCGCTGCTGGTCGAAGAGCTCGCCGAGTGGGTCACCTTCCAGGAGGCCGACGCCGCCCTCGACCTGCTCCTCGACCAGCCCGTCGACGTCCCCGCCCTGGGCAGCTGGGTGTTGGGGCTGGCCCTCTTCGACCGCGAGTGCGCGCTGCGCGCCATGACCAGCGCCTACCCCGCCGTCGGCGCGTGGGTGGCCGCGCTGCAGCCTCCCCAGGTGGACCCCGAGGACCCCTACCCCGAGTACTACCTCTATGAGTTCGAGACCGAGAGGGAGACGGCGACGCAGCTGATCAACGCCGCCCAGCTCGCGGTCATGAGCTGGAGGGCGACGGGGGCGACCCCGGTGCTGCGAGCCGAGCTGGCTCGCGCGAGCGAGCAGGCGGGCTACCTGCTCCGCCGACCGCTGCCGCCCGGATTCGCCTGCGTGTTCGAGGCGCCTGCCGAGTGCGCCGGCTGGAGCCGTCAGGACCTCGCGGTCGGCGACGACCGACGCCGCCGGCGGCTACAGCTCGAGGGCTGGGCGCACCTGCTCCAGGCCCTCGGCCTCGAGCTCGCCACCGTCTACCGCACAGCCCAGGCCAGCGTGCTCGAGCACCTCCGCGCTCGACCGCTGAGCGACTAGTGCTCTCGTTCGACGCGCGGCAACCCCTACGCCAAGTGTGGCCGCTGTGCCGCGACCACCAGGGCGACGCCTCGCAGGCGTGCACCGGCTGTGACACCGAGTACCACGCCGACTGCCTGGCGGAGCTGGGCGGTTGCTCGACCCTGGGCTGCCAACTCCACGGCAAGCTCCCCCAACACCTCGACCGCTGGCGCGGTCGCGCGTGCCACGACCCCCGCGAGAGCGACCTCGCCCGTCGGCGTTGCCCGTGCGGGGCGTTCGTGCACAACGACCGCGTGCCGGCGCACGCGGACGCGTGCCCCCAGGCCCAGATCCTGCTCATGCCGTCGCGCACCCCCGCAGCGCGAGCAGAGCCCACCCCCACCCCGTGGTTCCGGCTCGTGAGCGCGCCGCTTCCTTTCAGATGGTTCTCACCACGCCCGCGCCAGCGTCTCGCGATCTGACTGGGCGAAGACTTAGGCCCGGAACCCAATTTGTGCAGACGACGACTGGAGGCTCCCGTGAGATCCCTGATCGCGTCGCTGCTCGTCGTCCTCGCTACCACCGCACACGCCCAGGACGCCTCGTTCTTCTCCTCGCGCTACGCGGTCCGCGGGACCTCCGGCGTCGCCCCGGACCGCGCGAGCTGGAGCGGTGAGCTCCTGATCGGAGAGCAGTTCCATCCGGTCGTCGTGTTCCGCGCCACCTCGGACCGCGGCGAGACGGTCGCGTTCTCGGGCCGCGCGGTCGAGGCCGACGTGGGCCTGTTCCAGGCCAACCCCAAGACGCGCTACGCGATCCCGGTCGAGGCCAACGCCGACCCCGCGCGCCTGAACCGGCTCCTGGCCGTCGACCCCGAGGTCCAGCGCAACGGCGGCGCGCGGCTGCAGCTGTTCGAGAAGAAGGGCTCCACCTGGGGCGGCCGCACGCCCAACGAGATCGAGTTCGAGGCGACGCTCGAGGCCGACCCCGACGCCAAGGCGCGCAATGTGTGGGTCTACGCGGGCCGCTCCGCGGACTACCTCTGCGACAGCGGCTCCCACTACATGAACGTGTTCGTCCAGGGCTGGACCCAGGACCTGCGCTACACCCCCCACGCCAGCCTCGACCACTTCCGCTGCGAGGAGCCGACCCCATTCTTCTCGGGAACGATCGCCCGCGCCCGCTACGCCCTGCACACGTCCCGCCTCCAGCGGCGCGCGGGGCAGTACGGCTCGATCGGCGTGTGGAAGTCGGTGGGCTCCGAGCGGATCCCGCGCGCGCTCGACGCCCTGCGCGTGCGGGTCAAGGGTGCGTTCCGCTTCGGCGAGGTCGAGTTGGAGCACCTCGACGTCAGCTACCGCGAGCTGAGCGGCGAGGTGATCTCCGAGCGCGGGGGCGAGGTCCGGGTCGAGGGCGTCGACTACTACTCCGGCCCGATCCTGCGCACGGCGACCGGTGAAGAGGTGATCCTGTTCGAGACCCACGGCGCGGACCCCCTGCCCAAGCTGGGCGACCAGGTGACCGTCCGCGGCTACTACGTCCTTCAGACCCGCGTCCTGGCGCTGAGTGACGCTCCGCCGCCCGCCGCCACCAGCGGAGGCCTGCTCCAGGCGCTGAAGAAGTAGACCCTCCGCGGGGGCTGGGTTCAGCCCGCGACGGTGGCCGCGGGCTCCCAGAGTTCGATGGGGTTGCCCTCGGGGTCATGGATCCGCGCGAAGCGCCCGACGCCCTCCATGTCCTCCCGGCGGCTGACCTCGATCCCGGCCGCGCCGAGGGTCGCGCACATGCCGTCGAGGTCGTCGACCCGCAGGTTGAGCATCCAGGTCCGGTCCGCGGCGAAGTAGTCCGTGTCCGCCTTGAAGGGCGCGAACACGCTCGGCCCGGCCTGGGTCTCCCACTTGCCGTAGGGCGCCGAGCCCACGCCGAGGTGCTCGACGTACCAGGCGCGCAGCGCGTCTGGATCCTGCGCGCGAAAGAAGAACCCACCGATCCCCGTGACGCCCATGCGACCTCCCTGGCTTCCGCCGGTAGTGACGCTACCACCCACCGCGCCGCTCTGCGTGGGCGTCCTCCGCTAGCGACCCGCTTTCAGCCGCTGCGCGAGGGTGTCGTGCAGCAGGTCCACGGCTTCGATCTTGGCCGCGGTCCGCTCGTAGTCGTAGTCCAGGCGGCGCCAGGTGACCGTGTCCCCGTCGACGACCACGTAGCAGGCGCGGGGGTCCAGGTCGCGCGGCTGCCCCACGGAGCCCACGTTCACGATCGCCTTCTGCTCGGCGAGGTCGGGGTAGCGGTAGGTGTTCTCCAGCTCGGCCGAGGTCTTGGTCTGGTAGCGATCGGTGATCACGCACGGGAGGTGTGTGTGGCCGACGAAGAGCATGCGCTCGAAGCCCTGGAACACCTCGACGAACTGCTCCGTCGCCCCGAAGCCCACGTCCATGGCAAGGAGGTAGTCGCTGGTCGGGTGCCGCGGCGAGCCGTGCACCAGCAGGTGCCCGTCGACCTCGTGAGTGAAGGGCAGGTCCTTGAGGAACTCCCAGCGTCGACGGACCGCGACCCCCGAGAAGAACCCGGGCTTGAGGTGATCGCGGGTCCACTCGATCGCCAGGCTCGCGGGCCCGTTGAAGCGGTAGGCCCCGTGAACCAGGGCCTCGTCGTGGTTGCCCTTGACCGTGACGGTGCAGCGCTCCATGACCAGGTCCACGCACGCCACGGGGTCGGGGCCGTAGCCCACGACGTCGCCCAGGCAGTAGACGTCTTCGATCCCCTGCGCGTCGATATCGTCGAGCACGACGGTCAACGCCTCGAGGTTCGAGTGCACGTCGGAAAGGATCGCGAACACGGTGACCTCCTCTCACCCACCTACCCGTTCCGCCTGGGTGGATCGGGTACGAGAAAACTCAGGAATTCGCGCAGGCCAACCGACGTGAATGCTCGACCCGCTTGGCCGTCAAGGTCTTTCGCGCCGGAGCGAACTCGAGGCCTTGGTCCGCGACACGCAACGTTCTCGACGAGACCCCGGCGAGTCCGCCGACGGACTCGACCTCCTCCCCAGCACTTCGCCGAACTCCGCCCAACCCACTCGACCTCCTCCCCAGCACTTCGCCGAACTCCGCCCAACCCACTCGACCTCCTCCCCAGCACTTCGTCGAACTCCCGCCCAACCCACTCGACCTCCTCCCCAGCACTTCGTCGCACTCCGCCCAACCCACTCGA
>Ga0070727_10003507_pt1 | contig 14160 bp, 9 predicted proteins | sample tdAd472_FD_66722 | JGI IMG/M metagenome (GOLD analysis project Ga0070727, IMG submission 66722) | Marine sediment microbial communities from the Atlantic coast under amendment with organic carbon and nitrate - tdAd47.2 | ecosystem: Environmental > Aquatic > Marine > Coastal > Sediment | place...
CCCGGCCGGTTCGTGACGCTTTCAACAAGGTGAACGCTGCGGCCGTTGCCGCAGCTAAGAAGCGTGATGCTGCCGTTCAAACTTTGACTGACAAACAGAACGCGGCGGCTGCGAAGGTCCCGGCGTTGACCGCAGTCCAGGCGGCTTTGCAGCAGGCGTCGGCAGCGGCCAGGCTGATCGCGGACGACAAGGAGCTGTTGGCGGCGGTCGCGACTCTGCAGAAGAAACACGACGCGCTGGCTGCCGAAAAAAAGAAGCTCGACGACGCGGTGACCGCCGCAAAGAAACCCGCCGAGGATGCTCAGGCGGCCCTGGCGAAAGCTCAGGAAGCCACTGTGCCTGAGCGGGCGAAGCTCGACCCCGTCGAAGAGGCCATCCGTCAGGCTCGTGCTGAATTTGTCGCGGCCAGGGAAAAGGTGCATGCGCACCGCCGAGCCAAGGCGTTCATGCGGCGGCGGATTGAGTTTCTCGAAACTCTGGTCGCTCTTGCTGAAGCTGAAGAGCGTTTGAAGACCGTTCGACCTGCGCTGCCACTGGCTGTCGCCGAGGCGGCAAAGGCAGAAACCGCACTGGCGGCAGCGAAGGCTGCGGCGGCGGAAGCCGAATCTGCTTTCGCGCAGGCGACGCAGAAACTGCAGGACGTGACGGCTCAGTTGACGCAGACGCAGACCAGCGCGACGCAAATGAGCAACGCGGCGCAGCTCGTCAAGGTCTCGCGAGAGAATGCTCAGGTCGCAGCCGCAAAACTCAGTTCGGACGAGCAACTGGCCGCGGCAGCGAAGACGCTCGTCGCTCGCGAAGCAACGTTTGCCGCCTCCGCAAAACAGCTCGCAGAATCAACAACAGCACTGATGAAACAACGCGATGCCGCGCAGGTCGCTCTCGAAACCGCCACCGGGCAGCGTCAGACCGCCACGCAGAATCTGGAGATGGCCGACACGGCGGCCAAGGCCGCTGTTGCGAAACGCGACGGCCTGCAGCGGGAGCAGGCGAAGCTGGAAGTTGCGGCGGACGAGAACGGTGAGAAGATCATTCAGCAGGCCTCGTCGCACTTCAACATCGCAGTGCTCGAAGCGCTGACGCCCGAGCAGCTTGCCTGGAGTCTGCTCGAAGCGACCGGGCAACTCGACCGGCAGGCCGCTTCGGAACTGGCGAAGCTGAACAAGGAAAAGCCGCTCAGCGATACCGAACAGAAGGACGCAGCAAAAGTCGAGCAACGGAACCGCGATGCCCACGCGGCCGCGATTGAGACGCTCGAAAAGACCGTCGCCAGCGTCTCGAATCTCTACGCCGCTCAGAAAGGCCAGCCTCAGGATGCGTTTTTTGCGACCGTTGATCAGGCATTGTATCTGGCGAACGGTTCAACACTGACCTCGTGGCTGAACCCCTCCGGCGACAATCTGACGGGCCGGCTGCAGCAGATCGAAGACGCCGGCGCTCTGGCCGACGAACTCTATTTGTCGATACTGACAAGAGAGCCCACCGCTGAAGAAACAGCGTCGGTTCAGAATTACCTCCAGCAACGAGCGGACGATCGTCCGGCCGCCGTCCGGGAACTTGCCTGGGCACTGCTGACCTCGGTTGAATTTCGGTTTCATCACTGATTGCGGTTTCATCACTGAGCCTCGGTGTGAGACGAGACCAGTTTTCTGTTGAGAAAAGGACAGACCCGATGAAAGCTCGATACGCATGTGGATCCAGCGAGCATCTGATGGCGCGTCGCCAGTTCCTGGGGACTCTCGCCGGAGGGGCCGTCGTGGGCGGGCTGGGAGCCCTGACGAATCCCGCGGTGGCCGGCCAGATTCAAAGTAATCAGATGCGGGTTGTCGTGTTGTATCTGGCGGGCGGCGTCAGCCAGCTGGAGAGCTGGGATCCAAAACCGAAGACTGATACCGGCGGTCCGTTCCGGGCGATTCCGACCGCCGTGCCGGGAGTTCATATCAGCGAGCTGCTGCCGAAGACGGCCACGCATATGGACAAGCTGGCGCTCGTCCGCAGCATCAACACGAAGAACAACGATCACGGCAAAGGCAGCTATCAGATGCAGTACGGTCGCAGCCAGATGCCGGGGACCGAGTACCCGCATCTGGGAGCCGTCTGTGCGAAGGCGCTTGAACGGGACGACAATCCGTTGCCGGGCTACATCCGCGTGCCGGGCGGATCGCGAGGCAGCGACGCCGCGTATCTTGGCCCGAAGTACGCCAGTGTTGGCATGAACGGTAAGCCGCCAGCCAACTCGGAACGCGCGAAGTCACTGACCGAAGCCGCTGACAAGCTGCGAAATGATTTCCGACGCCAGGCCAACGAGCGTTTCTCGCTGCAGCGTCGCACGGCATCGACCGACGTCTACACGCAGAGCTACGAGCAGGCGTTGCAGCTGATGGAACGTCGGGACGTCTTTGATGTTACGAAAGAGTCCGCAGCGGACCAGGATCGCTATGGCCGGTTCGACCTCGGACAGCACTGCCTGATGGCGCGGCGTCTTCTCGAGAACGACATTCCGTTCGTCCAGGTGCAGCACTCGAACTACGACACGCACAACGAGAACTTCAACTTCCACTTCGAGCAGCTTGGCGAGTTCGATCAGGCGTTCTCGACGCTGGTTGGCGACCTGCACGATCGAGGAATGCTGGAAACCACGCTGGTCGTCGTGATGTCCGAGTTCGGTCGGACGCCGAAAATCAATTCCCGCTATGGCCGCGATCACTGGGGCAGCGCCTGGTCCGTGTGTATGGGTGGCGCCAGGGTTCAGCCGGGGGCGGTCATCGGCAAGACCAATGAAAACGGAACGAAGGTGATCGACCGTGAGGTTCAGCACGGCGACCTGTTTCATACCTACCTTTCTGCAGTCGGACTGGACTCGGGCGGAGCATTCGACATTGGTGGCCGCGAACAGCCGATGGCTGATCCGTCGCATGCTCCGATCACTGAGCTGCTGACATAACGAATCACGTTTCGGGGGAACGAAGAACCGCCCGGTCTCGGCAACGGGGCCGGGCTTTTCTGTTTTCAAGCATTTCGTTCTGACGATCCGTGTGGAAGCGAGTTTCAAAGGCAGGCAGGAATATCAGACGCAGGAATATCTGACGGCGTTTTCCGTTCATCCATATTCCTGCCCCACCATATTCCTGCCGCCAGATTGAAGCCGGCTTCTCCGGCGAGGCGTTCAACGAATTCTGAGTGAGCATTGCTGATGGCACTCGACGTTACGAAAACCCACGTTCTACACGAGTGGAAGCACGGCAGGCCGATGATCGCCTGCCGGTTCGATCCGCAGGGCCGGTTCCTCTTCAGCAGTTCCGAAGACTACTCGCTGCAGCGATGGGACGCGGAGTCCGGAGAGAAGATCGCCTGGGAAGCTCACGACAGCTGGGTGCGAGATTTTGCGTTCCTGCCGGATGGTGAAACGGTCATCTCGGCCGGCTGTGACGACCGGATCATCTTCTGGCCGACCGCCGCCGAGAATCCCGAACCGAAAGTCGAGGTCGTCGCCCACAAAGGCTGGGTGCGCTGCGTCGACGTCATTGGGGATGGTTCGCTGATCGCCAGCGGCGGTAACGATCGCACTGTGAAACTCTGGTCGCCTGACGGCAGGCTTGTGAAGGAACTCGCGGGTCACGAACGCGACGTTTATTCCGTCTTCTTTCATCCGGACGGTGAGTTTCTGCTGTCGGGAGATCTTGACGGCAAAGTGCATCAGTGGGAGATCACAACCGGGAAGCTTGTGCGAAGCTTCGAGGCGAAGGACCTGCACACGTACAACGGCGGCCAGAAGGTTCATTACGGCGGCATTCGCGACATCACACTGAGTGCCGACCAGAAGACGCTCGCCCTGACCGGTCTGCACAAGGCGACCAATCCGCTGGGCGCTGTCAACGAGCCACTCAACTATCTGTTCGACTGGGAGTCCGGCAAGGAAGTCCGTAAGCAGCCCGCCGACGGAATTCGCGGCATTGGCTGGGAAATCGAGTTCCTGTCCGACGGCACTGAACTGGTCGCGTCCGGCGGATCGGGCGGTGGTTACCTGCTGTTCTTCAAGGCGGGTGAAGAGAAGCCGTTTCACAACCTGAAGCTCAAGGACACGGTTCGAGGCATGTCCGTCCATCCCGACGGGCTGCGAGTTGCCACGACGCACTACGACGGCCATATCCGCATCTCGAAAATGACGGAGAAAGCGGCGTGATAAGTTTCGAGCGTATTCCACAACGGCAGAGAGACGCGTCACGATGGCGATGTGTTGGTTCGTTCGGCGATGCTTTGTTCTTCGCTGTTGTGTTTGCCGTCGGGCAAGTCGCTGTTGCGGGTGTTCCGGCGCGGCCTGACGCTCCTCCGCTTCCCGAGCCTGCAGAGACTGTCGCTGCCGACACGAATTCTCCCGGTCAGCCGCCGTTGCATCAGCAGATTGATGCCCTCATCAATGAGACGCTTGCAAAGAACGGTCTCACGGCGGGGGGCTCGACCTCAGACAGCGAGTTCGTTCGACGGATCTACCTGGACCTCGTCGGTCGTGTGCCTGGCGTCGACGAGACGCGCGCGTTCCTGGCGGATGCGGCTGCAAATTCCGATGCCAGGACTCAGCTGATCGATCGCCTGCTCGCCAGCCCCGAACATGCCCGGCGGATGCAGTACGTGCTCGATGAAATGATTATGGAGCGGCGCGGCGGGTCGAACGTGCCCGACGCCGAATGGCAGGCGTGGCTGCGACAGGCCGTCGCGGACAATCGCTCGTGGTCGTGGATCGCCGAGCAGATTCTCTCTGCCGACGGAGCTGAAAAAGAAAACCGTCCGCCGGCGAAGTTCTTCCTTGATCGAAACTTCGCGTCGGAAGTGGTGACGCGCGACGTCGGGCGAATCTTCCTGGGCGTCGATCTCGAATGCGCGCAGTGTCACAACCATCCCAACATCGATGGCTATCTGCAGCGGCATTACTACGGAATCAACGCGTTCCTCAGCCGCAGCTACGTCTTCACCGATGCGAAGTCGAAGAAGAAGATGCTCGGCGAAAAGGCCGAGGGCGAAGTGAAGTTCACGTCGGTCTTCACGTCCGAGGAAGGCGGCACGGCACCGCGTCTGCTCGACCTGCCGCCGATTGCTGATCCGGAAGGCTCGGCGGGCGAGTACATCGCGAAACCCGACAAAACGACGCGCGGCGTGCCGAAGTACAGCCGTCGTCAGCAGCTTGCGAAACAGATGACGGCTCCAGAGAACGTCGACTTTCGACGCAACATCGCGAACCGGATCTGGGCACTGATGACCGGTCGTGGTCTCGTCGAACCGCTTGATGTCCGGCACGCTGACAATCCGGCAGCGCACCCGGAACTTCTGAAGCTGCTCACCGTCCGACTGCGGGACAGCAACGACGATCTGCGCCGGCTGATACGCGAGATCGCTCTCTCGACCGCGTATCAGCGCAGCAGTTCACCGGTTGAAGTCAATGCGTCCGACGCTGCGGACTCGCAACTCGTGCAGGCATCGCTGGACGAGTCTGCTGAAACGTCCGACGAAGGTGATTCCGAGCCAGTGGCTGTCGCTGACTTTCAGGCCGCGAGAATTAAACCGCTGAGTTCCGAGCAGCTTGCCTGGTCGGTGATGCAGGTGCTCGGTGTGACCGACCGAACGCTCGCCGCGAAACAGGCCGAGCTGGTGAAGAAAGACGGCGATGCCGCGTCAGAGAAAACCGACAACGCCGTCTGGCAGGAGCAGGTACTCCGCGAGGCACTGAAGTCGAACGTCGACCAGTTCGCGACTCAGTTTGCCGGTCAGGGCGGACAGAAGACAGGCTTCGACGCGACCGCGAATCAGGCCCTGTTTCTGATCAACGGTCCGCTCGTGCAAAGCTGGCTGGAACCGACGGGCGGATCACTGACCGAACGCCTGTTGAAGATCGATGACAACGGGCAGCTCACTGACGAGTTGTTTCTCAGTGTGCTCGGGCGACAACCGAATTCGGACGAGGCAACGGAGTTTCAGTCGGTGCTCGATGAGGCCGATGATCGAACTCAGGTCGTGAAGGATCTGATCTGGGCACTTCTCGCGTCGGCGGAGTTCCGGTTTAATCATTGAGTTCCTGAAGTACACAACGTTCAGTCGCGAAGCGACGGCAGCATGTAGCCCACGACGTCAGCCGTGGGAAATGATTTCGCCGCTGTCAGAATCAAGACCGCTGCTTCTTTGCACTGACAACCACGAAGTGGAGCAAACCATGCCACGCAACATCGGCTGCAACGTGATTGACCATGCGGTTTCGCGGCGAGGGTTTCTCGGCGCGGCCTCAGCGGCGGCCACCGTCGGCGGGCTGTTGACTCCGGTTCAGGCGGAGGCTGTTCAAAGCGGGCAGAAGCGGATTCTGCAGATTTTTCTACAGGGAGGCGTCAGTCAGTTTGAGAGCTGGGATCCAAAACCGGGCACGAAGTACGGTGGGCCGTTCCGTGCGATCTCGACGTCAGTGCCGGGCACGCAGATCTGCGAGCTGCTGCCGCACACGGCGCAGCGGATGCATCAGTTGTCGATCGTCCGCAGCATCAACCTGAAAACGAACGATCACACACAGGGCCGGCTGTTCATGGAGAAAGGCCGCCGGGCAGGCGATTTCCCCTACATCGGTGCTGTCGCTGCGAAGTACCTCAGCCCGCAGAATCCTCCGCTGCCCGGCTACCTGCACGTCACAACCCGCGGCTTGAACGACAACACGAATGCGTTTCTGGAAGCTCAGCACGCGCAGATGAAACTCGAGGGCGCAACGTCACCGGCCAATCTTGCTCGTCCCGACAAGGTCGCTGCAGACGCCGCGCGGCGCCGCGAGGAAATTCGCAGCCGGCTCAGCCAGCGTTTCGCGGGACGCAGTGGTCAGAAGGCGTTTGTCGAGTCGTTCGAGTCATCGTTTGAACTTGCCGACCGGCTGATGTCGCAGCAGCCGTTGTTCGAATCTGAGCCGTCGGCCAAAGATGTTGAACGTTACGGTTCACACCCGTTCGGCCTGCGGTGCATCCTCGCCCGCAAGCTGCTGGAGAACGGAGCGACCTGCGTCAAGGTCACGCACCACGGCTATGACACGCATGCGGAGAACTTCAACTTCCATCTCGAACAACTCGGCGAGTACGACCGGACCGCCTGCATGTTGCTCGACGACCTGCACGATTCTGGAATGCTCGACAGCACGCTGGTGATGATCTACTCCGAGTTCGGTCGTACGCCGAAAGTCAATCAGCGTTACGGTCGCGATCACTGGGGCGCGTCGGTTTCCGTGGCGGCGGGCGGCTGCGGCATCAAACCCGGAGTCGTCGTCGGCTCAACAAATCCCGAAGGCACCGAAGTCGCCGACCGTGAAGTCGACGCAGGCGACCTCTTTCACACGTGGTTCCGGGCGCTCGGCATTGACTCGACCGCGGACCACGCGATTCCCGGCAAGACGATTCCGATCGGTGATCCGACGAAAGCCGCTATTGAAGAATTGCTCGCCTGACGATTTCCGGTCGTTAGATGGCAGGCCGATTCCGATTCCGATCCAATCCCGCAGGAGCCGTTCTCAACTTTCCTGCGATGACCACTGATGGACAACGACGAGCGTTTGATTGAACTGCTGGACCGCCTGGCGGCTGAAGCTCGCGGTGGGCGGCAGGCGGATCTGGAAGCGGTGGTGCGGGAGCATCCCGATCTTGAGCAGGACCTTCGGGAACTGTGGGCGACGATGCTGCTCGCCGAGGACTTCGCGAGTTTCTCGGGAGAACTGTCTGAGCTGACGGGGGGCGAATCCCGGTCGGCTGAGCGGGCCGCGGTCGGCAGCGCATCAGTGCCGGGACGTGTCGGCGATTACGAGCTGTTCGAAGAACTTGGTCGCGGCGGCATGGGGGTTGTCTATCGCGCGCGGCAGAGCAGTCTCGGTCGGACAGTCGCCCTGAAGATGATTCTGCGAGGCTCGCTGGCATCGGAGATTGATGTCGCCCGGTTTCGCAAAGAGGCGGAAGCGGCGGCGACGCTCAGCCATCCGAACATCGTTCAGGTGTTCGAGGTTGGCGAGCATGGCGGTCAGCCGTTCTTCAGCATGCAGCATGTTGACGGCACGACATTGGCGCGGCGTCTGGCTGACGGGCCGTTGCCGGCACGCGAGGCCGTGGAGTTGCTGCTGCCGGTTTGCCGGGCTGTCGCTGAGGCGCATGCGCAGGGGCTGCTGCATCGTGATCTCAAGCCGTCGAACATTCTGATCAGTTCGAGTGGCCAGCCGTTTGTCACGGACTTCGGGCTGGCGAAACAGATCAGCGATGAGGGACCCGATTCCGAAGAGAGCAATCCGCTTAGCACGCTGACACAGTCGGGAGCGATCCTCGGCACGCCGAGCTACATGGCTCCTGAGCAGGCGGCGGGGCGGCGCGGCGACGTGAGCCCGGCGACCGACGTCTACAGTCTTGGAGCAATCCTCTATGCGATGCTGACCGGGCGGCCTCCGTTCCAGGCGGCGAATCCGTTCGACACGGTGATGATGGTCCTTGAACAGGAGCCCGTGCCGCCGCGCGTGGTCAACCCGAAGGCCGACTCCGACCTCGAAATGATCGCGCTGAAGTGCCTGCAGAAACCGGCCGACCTGCGTTACCGCGATGCCTCCGCGCTGGCGGATGATCTGGAGGCGTGGCGGAACCATGAAACCGTGTCGGCTCGGTCATCGCAGTTCACGCAGGTGCTCAGCCGGGCGTTTCGGGAGACTCACCATGCGTCGATTCTTGAGAACTGGGGCCTGCTGTGGATGCTGCACAGTATTGTGGTGTTCTGTCTGTGTCTGCTGACGAATGCCCTGCAATTGCGGGATGCCGACGTCGAGTCGCCCGCTCGCTGGCCGTTTCTGGCGATCTGGTGCGTCGGTATTTCGGTCTGGGCGTTCATTTTTTACAACCTGCGGCGACGGGCGGGGCCGGTGACGTTCATTGAACGGCAGATCGTGCATCTCTGGGCCGGCAGCATGATCAGCAGCATGGTACTGTTTTATGTCGAGTGGCAGCTTGGTCTCCGCGTTCTGATGCTCTCACCGGCGATCAGCCTGGTCAGTGGCATGGTCTTTCTGGTGAAAGCCAGCCTGCTCGATGGACGCTTCTATTTTCAGGCGGCCGTCCTGTTCGCGACGGCTGGCGTGATGACTCTGATTCAGTCCTCAAACCTTCCGGATGTGAGTGTCGGGTTCTACGGACTTGTCTCGGGGCTCAGCTTTTTCATTCCCGGCCTGAAGTACTATCGCCAGCGGATTCGTCGCTGATTGAGTGTCGTTGATCGCTCCGCGATCGAAACGCAGTCAGGGTTTGAGATTCTTCGTTGGGACTCGGCCACTCGATCTTCGGGCGTCCTGAAACAGCGCCGTGTCAGAGATGTCGCGTTTCGATCGCAGAGCGATCAACGACTTTCCCACGCTCTCCGTTTTCTCTGTTGAGAGGCCGCCTCCTGCTGCGTTGTTTCTCTGGCAGCGCTGCGGGACAGAACGAAAACTTTCGAGAGGGGAAACCACGATGCACAAGACACGCAAGATTCGATCGGTCGTGCGCCGCTGCCTGACAGTGGCCGTCGCTGGAGTGCTGGCCGTTTCAACTCTGCAGGACGCCAACGCCCAGATGTGCCAGCGAGGCGGCATGGGCGGGGGTGGCGGTCGGATGGCTGGCGGCGGTCGCGGCGGCGTGATGGGGCAGGGCCAGGGAGCCGGCGGAGCAGCAGGCATGATGCAGATGATGCAAATGGCCCAGCAGGCTCAAGTCATGCAGCGGCAGGCGATGCAGCAGCAGGCAATGTTTGCGGCCATGCGCCAACAGCGGATGCGTCAACAGTCGATGTCCATGCAGCAACTGGCGGCTCAGTCGGCTGCGGGAACTCAGCCGACGCGTTCCGGTCGACAGTACTCCACAGCGCGGCGGAATCGTTTCAGTCAGTCTCGATCGGCGTCGGTCTCGCTGCCGGATGTCGCGTCGAGAGCTGCGTCCACTCAGCAGACCAGCGGTGTTTCGCGAGTTTCCGCAACCAGCACGCCGGACAGCCAGCCGCAACTTTCAGGTCCGCGTGAGTTCTCGACGAGAGTTCGCAGGAACGGCGCTGTGCCAGGAGAGGCTTTGCCAGAGTATGTCGTCCGTCTCATGAATCGATCGACAAACTGACGCGACAACCTCGTGGCGTGAAGGCATAGCGATGCTCCGGAAACAAGTTCCCGAAATCAGCCGGCACGCTTCAGCATGGGGAGTTCGCTCTGGCGGCGTTCCTATCCCTCATTGATTCGCACGAATTCCGCACAGCGGGCGGCGTAGGCATGGGCTTCGTCGCGGGTCGTGATTCCCTGAGCCTGGTGGATCGTGAAGAAGCCGTCGTACTTGATCTCGCGGAGGCCTTCGAACATGCGGGCCATGTCGACTCCGCCGGGTTCCCAGATCATCAAGTGGTCGAAGCTGACGTCGCCGCGGCAGAACGTTGGCAGTGTGTCCTCTCCCTGCGGATTCAAGCGGTGATTCTGGACGTAGGCGTTCATGATGTGCGGCTGCAGACGGCGCAGAACGTCGGCTCCGTAATCTTCGCCGCAGAGCATGAGGTTGGCGGGCTCGTAGATGATGCCGAAGTTCGGCCGGTCGATCTCGGACAGCACGCCCAGGATGCCGTCCACCTGCTCGAACAGTGATGTCGTGTGGCACTGGTGGGCGAGCCGGATGCCGCGTTGAGCGGCCCGGTCTGCGGACTCGCGGGCAAACGGAATGTCGTCCGGCGTCTTCATGCAGACGCGGATCAGGTCACAGCCGAAGGCTTCGGCGACGTCGAGGCTCGGGCCGATGTCCCGCAGGCTGTCGGGACCGTGTTCGTTGTTGAGCGGTACGTTGAAGTCGGCGGTGACCATTGAGACGCGCAGGCCGTGTTCCACCACGACGTCGTGCATCCGCTGAAGCAGGCCGAGCGGAGTCTGCACGCCACCGGCACTGGCCCGCAGGCAGACGGCGTCGTATCCGGTTTCCGCCGCCAGAGCGACGAGTTCCTCAAAGGGAAGATGCAGCTTTGTCTTGCACGGAGCTTCGACAATTCGCACAGACAGCGAAAGCGGCAAGGCCATTGGTACGGTTCCCTCTCTGGTTGATCGGTAGGCGCAGGTGATTCCGACGACCATGCATCTTCGTGAACTGGCTTCGCATCGCAAGGCCCCATTCGACGTGTTCGAGTGCCGTGTCCGTCGAGCACCGTGGGCACCGAGTCAGTCTGGCCGGCGAGTCAGTCTCGAATCGCGCCGCCAACGCCGCGCGGCATCAGGCAAATGCCGACAGCTCCCAGCAGGTAGATGACGCTGGTGAGGCGGCCGATCATGCCGTAATCGTTGTTGAAGGCCGTGATCAGCAGAGCGGTTGCGAAGACCGTGATCGCGGTGATGATCCGACCGAAGTTGAAACACACGCCGGCTCCGGTCGAACGGACGCGGGTTTCAAACAGCTCGGGCAGAAACAGCGGCAGCCAGCCAAAGAAGAATCCGTTGAACAGTCCGAGCACGGCAAACCAGATGAGAAATGATGTTGTCTCGGGCGACAGCAGCCAGAAGAGGTACTGGGAACTCGCGAACGCACCGACGCTCGCCACGAAGTACGAGAGTCGCCGACCGCTCAGACTGGCGATCCAGCCACCCAGCAGGCTGCCGATGATGCCCGTCAGCGAGCGGGCCATCCCGACGTCGGCCTTCAGCGTGTCGTTGCCCAGATCGCGTCCCACCTGATCGGCCCATTTGATCGCCCAGTTCGCGCTGCCCCAGCCGCCGAGCAGCGGCACGGTTGCGAGCAGAATTCCCACCAGCGTCACGCCGAGCAGCGGCGGTTTGAAGACGTCCCAGTTCGACGCACCGCCGCCATTTCCTCGCGGCTCTCCCGTCTTGGCTGCGGTACTTGTCGACCTCCGGCTGGCGAGCCAGCGTGGCGATTCGGGCACAATGAGAAACACGAGAACTCCCAGAGTGATCGGCCCGCCGCCCATCAGCATGACCCAGCGCCAGCTTTCGACGGTGATTTCAAAGTTCCGTGCGACAACGGCTGTCAGAAAGATCCCCACGTTGGCCGACGTGCCAATCACGCCCGCGAGCATCGGGCGCGAGACTCCGTGCCAGGCTTCGGACATCAACGCGACACCGTTGGGCCACATCCCGCCAACACCCATGCAGACGACGAAGCGGGCCACCCACAACTGCTCGGGAGACTGCACGAAGTACGCCAGCAGCGACGTTCCGGAATAGACGCAGATGCTCGTCCCCATTCCCACGACGCGCCCGTATCGATCGCCGAGACCTCCGAAGACGAGTCCTCCAAGTGCGGCTCCAAACAGAAACGCGCAGACATAGAACCCGAACCAACTGCTCGCTGCGGCATCAACTCGACTCTTCCGTGCCTGCTCGATCGCCGCGTCAAGTGCGAGCGCGTCGGGTCCGGCGGAAGCCTGCGACTCCATGCGTTTGCGAGCAGTGTCACGGTCCTCCGGAGTGGCCTCGCCGAAGCCCGACTGGACGAGCAGACTCTCGGCGGCCGAGCCCATGGCCAGCGACGTGATGCCCATGTGCATTCCGCCAAAGAACCAGCCGAGAAACGCGGTGACAATGATGATGACCTGTCCGGTCGACGAGAGCTGCGGCAGGGAGGATGCGCCGTCGGAACTGGATGTCGTCACGACATTCTCCTGGTGTGGCAAAACGGGCCTGTCCCCACTGGGCGTCTTTCGCTGCTGACTGGCGGTCGAGACTTGCTGACGGTCCTGCTCGCCAGGTCGGCGTTAACCGTCATGGCCGCCCATATTGAGGAAGAGACAGCACAGGGGACGGGGCAGCGTTCGGGACGCTTCAGCAACCGAGCGTCTGATTTTCGTCGTGGAGCTACTCTGCGACTTTGAGGCGGCCGAAGCGGATGGCCGTGCGTTTTTCAGTCTGGCTGTTCGAGCTGTCCCAGACCGCCAGCCATTCGCCCGGCGAGTCCTCAATCAGTGTGGGATAGCTGTTGCGGTTGCCGGCCACGTAGAACTCGCGCTGCTCCGACCAGGTTCCGTTGTGCGGACGAACCTTGTAGTACAGTCCGCGCCGGTCGACGCTGTCGCTGTAGACGCAGATGTGCCGGCCTTTTGTATCGAGTCCGTAGAAGCTCTTCGCGCGGTAGTTTGGCAGGTCTGGTTCGGGCTGGGCCGTGGACCACGAGCGCCCGCCGTCGGTGCTGACCGACGAGTAAGCGACTGCCGGATTGAGAGGACGCTCGCGAGCCATATCCGCGGTTCGCATGAGGATTTTCAATTCGCCTTTGTCGCCCGTCGGTGCGATTCCGCCTTCATGGAGAAACACTGGATCATTCTCCGCAGAGGGAACGTACCCGGCCAGTTTCCAGTGCAGCAGGCTCGTGCTCTCCAGCACAAACTGTCTGCGGTCTCCGTGAGGATCGTGCCTGCGGGAATTTCGATGAGCCGGCAGGAGGTAATGTGTGATGCCATCGCGCTGCACCGCCTCAATTCCGGCCACGATAATCAACGCCCCCTGATAGCCGACGGACAATTCAACGTGGTGCCACGAGTAACCGCCGTCGGCAGTGTAGGCCGCAACGAGGTCGGCATTTTCGCTGTCCCGGTAGTGCATCGGTGCTCGCATGCAGAACAGCCAGATCACATCCTGGCCGGGAGGCCGGAACAGGACGGCGTTGTTATAGGCGTACTGGACGCTGCCGTTTCTCACGCGATGGTCAAACACCGTAATCCTGTGGCCCCACGTTCTGCCGGCATCGCGACTGATTGAGCAGACGATGTCGCCCATGTCGCCTTTGCCATGCACCTGCAGCCCGTACGCCGCCAGGTAGTGCTTCTGCTGCCACTTGGCGAGATACGGTTCCCAGATTTTGTTGTACGGACCGTCGGGACGCAGTGTGTCGATCGTGGCCACGTTGATGACATCGCCCTGAAACTCGCGTTCCTCACCGTGCACCGATGCGGAGTCGTTCCAGACAGTGACGATTGAGGCGAGCAGCAGCAGCAGCGCAAAACGAATCGAAGTCATCATGTGGATGTCCAGGCTCGGGAGATCAGTTGCCGGCGTTTGTTCGTTCGGAAGTGTACCGGGATTCGATTCGCCCGCAGCCTCGCGACGAGAAATGCGAAGCCGACCTGAAATGTGTCTGCCTGGAACGCAACGGCGTCGATGAGAACGGGAAG
>Ga0070727_10003509_pt1 | contig 14159 bp, 7 predicted proteins | sample tdAd472_FD_66722 | JGI IMG/M metagenome (GOLD analysis project Ga0070727, IMG submission 66722) | Marine sediment microbial communities from the Atlantic coast under amendment with organic carbon and nitrate - tdAd47.2 | ecosystem: Environmental > Aquatic > Marine > Coastal > Sediment | place...
GCCGCTGCGCTGTCGTGCCTCTGCACCGTTGCGTCAGAGGCGATCCGACTACGCGAACAGGTCGTGCACGACGCGACCGTGAATGTCGGTCAGGCGGAAGTCGCGCCCGGCGTAGCGGTAGGTCAGTTTCTCGTGGTCGATCCCCAGGGCGTGCAGCAGCGTGGCGTGCAGGTCGTGCATGTGGATCTTGTTCTGCACCGCGAAATAACCGAACTCGTCGGTTTCGCCGTACGCCGTGCCGGCTTTGAAGCCGCCGCCAGCCAGCCACACGGTAAAACCGTTCGGGTTGTGATCCCGACCATCCTTGCCTTGAGCGAACGGCGTGCGACCGAACTCGCCGCCCCACCAGACGATCGTGTCTTCGAGCAGGCCGCGTTCTTTCAGGTCGCTCAGCAGTGCAGCGACCGGCTGGTCTGTCGCCATCGCGTGCGTTTCGTGCTTCTTCAGATTCGAGTGCTGATCCCAGCGCGGCGTCGCCCCATTATCCGAGTAGTTGATCTGCACGAACCGAACGCCAGCCTCACTGAGTCGCCGACCCAGCAGGCACATCCGCCCGAAGTCGTCGGTCGGCCCGTTGCCGATGCCGTATCGCTCCTGCGTTTCCTGCGTCTCGCGCGAAATGTCGAGCGCTTCCGGAGCATGCATCTGCATTCGCCACGCAAGTTCAAAACTCTGGATCGCGGCGTCGAGTTCATCGTCCGGCTGACTGCCCGCCTGTTCGCGGTTCAACTTCGAGAGGTACTCAAACTGCCGCTTCTGTTCGTCGAGCGTCAGGCTGGGATTCTGAATGTGTCGGATTGAGGCCTTGCCAACCGGCGTGGCCGCGCGACCGATCGCCGTGCCCTGGTGAACCGTCGGCAGAAACGCGTTCGAGTAATTGCGCGGGCCACCTTTGCTCATCGGTGGGTGCAGCGTGACGAAGGCCGGCAGGTTTTCGTTCTCGGTTCCCAGTCCATAACTCAGCCAGGCGCCCATTGAGGGACGAATCAGATTCGTCGCCCCGGTGTGCAGGAACAGAGTGGCCGGACCGTGTGCAACACCTTCGGTATGCATGCTCCGCACGACGCAGTAGTCGTCGACGTGCTTCGCCATGTGCGGAAACAGTTCCGACACCGGCTGACCACACTCGCCATGATTTGAGAATTTCCAGGGCGACTTCTGCACGCGCTGCTTCTGCACAGCACGTTGTCGTGAGTTGAAAAACTCCAGTTCCTCGCCATCGCGTTCGTCGAGCAGGCTTTTCGGATCGTACGTGTCGACCTGGCTGGGGCCTCCCTGCATAAAGATGAAGATAATGCGTTTGGCCCGGGCCGTGTGATGCGTCGGCAGTGCGGCCAGCGGGTTACTGGCAGCTGCTGCGGGCTGCGCACTCATTCCCGCGAGTGCCAGCGATCCGAATCCGCAGGCCATGCTCGAAAGCGCCTGACGTCGAGATGCGTAAACCGTCATTGAATTGCAACTTAAAACAGGAGTAACAGAGTTTCAGGACCGCACTGTTTCGCCGGAACGGCCAGAGCGGTATCGTTGAGCACGCTGCCGATCAGCTCAAGTCAATTTCTGGTGTCCGTCCGACGTTGTCGAGAGCTGGGTTTCTCAGCTCTCCATTTCTGTCATCACCACTGCGAATGACAGTCTCTCCAGCGCAACTCCCCGCCGTGGGACTTCACCATCGACTGCCGAAACATTACTCGCCCGCGATCGCAGCCTGACGTCAGCTTCTCCATGAGCAACGAAGAAATCGCCCAGACACTGACGGATGGCGGCGAGTCGGCACTTGCCGAGGTCTTCTCCGAATTCGCCCCGCGACTCGAACGCATGGTTGAGTTTCGGCTCGACTTCCGGCTGCGAGGCCGCGTGGACCCCGGTGACGTTCTGCAGGAAGCGTACATCGAAATCGCGCGGCGAATTTCCGACTACACGTCGGCGCCGACGGTTTCGTTTTATGTCTGGGTGCGGCAGATCACCTGGCAGACGCTGGTCGGAGTACATCGCCGCCATCTGGGACAGAAGCGGAACCCGAACGCTGAAGTTCAGATCCACCAGCGGCGTGCTCCCAACGCAACGACGTACTCGATCGCCGGCATGTTGATCGGCAATCTGACCAGTCCGAGCCAGGCCGCGATTCGCGAAGAGATGCTCGAACAACTGCGTGTCGCCCTCGACACAATTGACGAAACAGACCGCGAGGTGCTGGCTCTGCGACACTTCGAGCAACTGAGCAACAACGAGGTCGCGGAGGTTCTGAACCTCACCAAGACGGCCGCCAGCAACCGTTACGTGCGAGCGCTCAAACGCCTGGGCGACATTCTGAAATCCATGCCCGACTTCCGCGACTACCAGAGTTAGCCGAGCGACCGATCGGATGGCGCGGCGGGAATATTCGGAAAGTCACCGGCGAGCATCGCAGCACGGTCGGTCGTACTGCTTCCCCGCTACCGGTTAGGATCGGTCGGAAATTTCTCGTCGAGTCCTCCGTGGTGGACTTCGCCAGAAGTCCCGCATCAGAGGTCGTTTGGGGCGATTCTCAAGAAGTCCACGGAGACAGATCGTTCGAGGACGTTCCTTAACCGGTAGAAGAACGGCGACAGCTTCGACATCCCGATGATTGCCGAAGCTCTGCGTGCGTTCCGATTCAAGTTCTGAGGCCCCTGAGATGTACTTCGCCAATCCCTGGGGACTGCTGGGCCTGCTCGCTCTGCCGACAATCATCGTCCTGCACCTGTTTCATCGCCGCTTTCCGCCTCGACTTGTGGGCGGCCTGCATCTGTGGGGTGTCGAGCAGCGTATTCCGCTGGAAGGCCGGCGGCGGGACACCCTGCCGCTCAGCCCCTCACTGCTGCTCGAACTGCTGGCCGCTCTGCTGCTGACACTGCTGCTGTCACAACCTCGATTTTCCGACCCGAAGAGTGTCCAGCATTTCATCGTCGTCCTCGACAATTCCGCGTCGATGGCAGCCGTCGGCGGCGACGACCTCTCGGCCCGCGACCGCACGCTTGGCGAACTGCGGCAGCTGGTCGAGCCATTCGCCACGGATGCTCGCGTCACGCTCATCGGCACCGGTCGACGACCAGCACTCGTTGCCGGCCCGGCTGAAGAGTGGACTGCCGGCCAGACAAAGCTCGACAGCTGGCAGCCCGAACTGCCGGACCATTCGCCGCTGCCGGCCCTCGACCTGGCCATCCAGCTGGCCGAAGACGGAGGCCGCGTTCTGTTTCTCACCGATCAGTTGCCGCCGACCGGACAGCCCCCGACTGAGACTCAGAAATCGGAAACGACCAGCAACGAATCAAACCGGTCGACGGACATTCCTGAAGCGGTCGAAGTGATTGCTGGCGGGCTGCCGGTCGCCAATCTTGCAATCACGTCAGCCCACTGGTCGCTCGATCCACAAACGCTGACGGGGTCAATCAACGTTCGAGTCGCGAATCTCGGCCCACGCCAGCAATCAGCGACCATTCGCGGCACGGTTGCCGGACAAACGGTGTTCGAATCGCGTGTCGACCTGAAACCGCAAGCCAGAATCGCGCAGCAGGCACCGGTGCCGGGCGGCGTCCGCGAACTGACGGTCTCGCTGAACGGCGACGACGACGGGCTGGCGCTCGACAGCGCGGTTACGTTGATTGAACCGAGGCTGCGTTCGGTCCGTGTTCGTCTCGATTTCGCGAACGACGATCCTCGACGCATCGATGTGCTGCGGGTTCTGAATCAGATTCCAACGGCCTCTCTCAGCTCGTCCGACGCCAATCTGTCGATCGGCCCGGAGAAGGCGCCCTCCGGCCAGACGCCCGGCCAGTGGCGTCTGAACATCGGCCCGTTCCCCGCTTCAGCGACGGACGCCGTAAAGCCACAGTCCACGGAGCCCGCTCCCGCGACAGTCGACAGCCAGCCCGCGACGTCCGACCTCAAAGGAGTGACCGTCGCCGGCCCGTACCTCATCGACAAACGCAACCCGCTGCTGGAAGGCGTGCAGCTCGACGGTGTTGTCTGGGGCGGCGTGCAGCAACGGAGCGCCGCAGAGGCCCCGTTGATATCGTGCGGATCGCTGCCGCTGCTCATCCAGCGGTCGGGCGATCAAATGATCGCGTTCGATCTGAACGTCGACCTCGCCCAGTCGAATCTGACCGAAAGTCCCGACTGGCCAATTCTGCTGAGCAATCTGGTGGCGTTGCGTCAGCAGGCGCTGCCCGGCCTGAACCGCTGGAACTTCCGCGTCAACGAGGACGTTCGTTTTCGCATCGCCCCTGCCGCACTGGCGACCAGTTCCGCGGCAGACCCCGCTGCAGCGTCCTCGGGCACAATGTCTGCCCCCGTCGCGCTGCAGCTGATCCACAACGGCACGTCGAAGACGATTTCCACGCTGGGCTCAATCGAACTTCCGGCGATTGACCGCGCCGGCACCTACACTCTGAAACATGGCAATCAGGTCATTGAGCGGTTCGCCGTCAACTTCTTCGACCGCTCAGAGTCCAACCTGCTCGATCGGGAATCAGGCCGGCGACCGCCAATTGCGGACGATCCTCAAACGCTGCTTCTGACGGACTCGCCGACCAACTGGCTGATTCTGGCAGCGCTGCTGACGCTGCTCGCCGTCGTGCTGAGCGACTGGTTTGTCGTCCGTCGGCGATCCGCCGAGTCGCTTGCCTGACAGGCGCGCCCGCCTGGGATCCTGACGAACCGCCAGCTGGCTGGCTGGCTGGACTCGACCTACTCAGCGTCGTCTGAAGCCGGCAACTCCACGCGTCCCAGCAGAACGTGAACGACCAGCGGCGACAGGACGCAGGTCGACAGGCTGACGACAACCATCGCTCCAAAGACGTCGGGCGGCACCGCCCACTCGCCGAGCTGCATGCCTCGCTGCACGATAATCATCGCGATCTCAGCCCGCGGAATCATGCTGAAGCCGAGCAGCGCCGCCATGCTGTGAGATTCAATCTGCAGACCGGGTGCCCATTTGCCAGCCACCTTGCCGAAGATCGCCGCGAGGCTCAGCACAAGCCCCGCGCCCAGCACGGGCAGGATTGCGGAAACGTCAATGTCGAGTCCGAGGCCAATAAAGAAGAACGGTGTGAAGAACGAATACAGCAGATCGAACGACGCTTCGATGCGCACATGCTGAGGATCACGGCTGAACATCACTCCCGCCAGAAAGGCGCCGACGGCAATGGACAGCCCGAGATACTCGGCAAGCGCGCCGATCAGCAGACAGGCCGCGACAATCAGCAGCATGGGATCAGCGGGCGGGTTCATTCTGCGAAACAGAGTCGTCAGCCGCTCCTCGACAAATTGCGAGAACAGATAGCAGACGACGGCAAAACCCAGCAGCTTCAGCCCGAACAGACTGAACGTCGAAATCAGCAAGGGTATGAGCGATCCGTTTTCACCAGCCTGCAGAGCAGGCAGCAGCGCGAACAGCAGCGACATGGCAACGACGCCGGAAATGTCATCCAGCTCGGCCACGTCGAGCATCAACTGGCCGGTTGGGGACTGCAGTCGACCGCGCTGCTGCCACGCGACAACCGACACGCCGACACTGGTGGCAGTCAATGCCGTGGCAATGATCAGCGATGTCGGCAGGCTCAACTCCAGCCAGAAGTAAGCCGCGCAGAATCCCGACAGTCCACTCAGTAGAAAATCCACTGCCCAGATTCGAACCGCCCGACCGAACTGAGCAATCAGCGACCTGAGGTGGCACTGCAGGCCAACCCGGAACAGCAGGCAGGCAACGCCCACCGTGCTGAGAAACCCGAATACCTCGTGCGGACCGGCGGAAAGCCAGTTCCACTGACGATCAGCCGACCGCAGCAGGATCCCGATCCCCAGCCAGCCAACCGCGGCCGGGAGCTTCAAACGCTGCAGCCCCCACTTCGTCAGCACGCTGAGAACGATCGACAGCCCCAGCAGCAGCGTCAGCAGCGGAAGATCGTCTGCCCAGTCGTTCATACGGTTTCCTGATGACCTCTCGCGATCACGGGCAGGTTATCCCGCCACATTGAATTTCACCGTCAGATCGAGCCGCTCATTACCAATGCTGAGCGGTGGCAGACCGGTGTACCGCCGGACCGCGAACTCCGCACGCACGGCAGCAGCCGCCTCACGAACGTGTGAGGTTTCACCACACAACTGACTGAAAGCTTCCACCACCCGCTCCCGACATCCCTCAAGCGACAAGCATTTCCGTCAGCACACTCTCGACCAGGCAACGCCGCGACACCACGGACCAGCATGCCGAACCACCCGCAACGCCAACTCCAGCACCGTTCTGCCGCAGCGTTGTTGCTCCAGCACTGTGTCGCGGAATTTCGTATCGAGTTCGGCACAATCGTTGCTTAATCTGGTTCCGTCTGCCAGCAGACTGCTCACGGAGGATGAGACCATGCTCACGTCAGCCAATACCGACGCCGGACTGGCCATCAATCGCCAGATCGCCGACCGCTTTGACGAGATGGCGAATCTGCTTGAGCGGCGCCACGCCAACGATTTCCGCATTCGAGCCTACCGCCGCGGCGCTCGCGTTCTGCGGGAACTGATGATGTCCGTCGCGGCAATTCTCGCCGATTCCGGGCGCAGGGGCCTGGAAGAACTTCCCGGCATCGGTCGCTCACTGGCGCTGGCCATCGACCGCTATGTGCAGACGGGCCGAATCCCGCAGCTGAAGGAACTTCGCGACGCCGACTCGTCCGAATATCAGTTGCGGTCCGCAGACGGCGTTGGTCCGACACTTGCCGCGCGGATCCACGACGAGCTGCATGTCGAATCGCTGGGAGAACTGCAGGCCGCTGCCATTGATGGCAGCCTGCAGGACGTGGTCGGAATTGGGCCGCAACGAGCACAGGCCGTGCGGAACTCGATCGATGCCCGTGTCCGCAGTCTCGCGTCCCCGCAGCGTGCGCCACGGGACGAGTCGCATCATGACGAACCGCCCGTCGCCGAACTGCTGAGCGTTGATGCCGAGTACCGGGAAAAGTCGGCTGGCGACACACTGCTGAGAATCGCCCCGAAACGCTTCAACCCGACCGGCCAGGCATGGCTGCCCGTCATGCACACGCACCGCGAGGAACGACACTACAGCGTCATGTTCTCCAACACCGCTCACGCCCACGAACTCGGCATGACACACGACTGGGTGATCATTCACCGCACTGACCGCAAGCATCACGGCCAGTGGACTGTCATCACGTCACTGCTCGGAGCCTTGAAGGGACGCCGCATCGTGCGCGGTCGCGAATCCGAATGCCTCGCGTTCTATGATCGCCATCCCGCCAAAGTCACACCAGCTGAGCGGTTCATTCCTGATGACGAACCTCGCCAACTGCGTCTCTTTGAACCGTCTCTGTCTTAGGCAGCGCGCCCACTGACCGCAGGCCGGACTCGCAAGCGGTCGGCCCGGCAAGTGCGAGGACGATCTGAGTACGGAACCTCAGAACCACGACATCCGGAACGGTCGAAGCTTTAGTCGTCGCCATCGTCGTCAACGACCTGCTGCCCTTCGCGGTGTTCCCACATGACATCCCACAGGCCGTGCGGCGAGTCGATCTTGTTCTTGTCGGGCGGCAACGGAGCATTACCGTCACCCGCCTCGGAGAACGGCGACTCGTTCGAATCCTCAAGCCCGGCCACCTCGACTCCGATCGTCATGCCGGTCGGTCGCTCCCCGTCAGCATCGTCGGCTTCGTCAATCGCCGAGCCGGTTGCTTCTTCGAAGTTTGGATCGTCTGAAGCCTCTGTCCGCGATACCACCGTCGACTGCGAGCCCGATTGAGATTTCGCGGTTCGCGACACTGCAGCGTCTGCTCGTTGACCAGCAGCATCCGCAGAACCCGCCGCGCGTTTCGTTCTCAACTGCACACCGACAGAGTCACTCGCCAGTCCCGCCGCGCGAGCGACCCGCAGCTTCCCTTCAAAGCGTTCCAGATGCGGCAGCAGGTCGACGAAGAGGTCCTCCATCAGCCGCAACAGCCGCTCGATCCGGCCTTCGAGATAATTCGCCAGCAGAACCGACACAACGGCGACGCTCAGCCCGGCGAACGTTGTCACCAGCGCGGTATAGATGCCTTGAGCAAGTTCCTGCGCCTTCGCGTTGCCGGTGGAACTCGTCGAACTGGTGACCATGAACGCGAGGATCATTCCCTGCACAGTGCCCAGTAGACCGAGCAGTGGCGCGATGCTGGCAACCACGTTGACCGGACGCAGATTGCGGAGCATGTCCGACGTCTCACGACCGACCGCGTCTTCGACGGCCTTTTCGACTTCGGCATGAGGCCTCCCGGCTTTCAGAATCGCCGCCTGCAGCGAGTTGGCCAGCGGTGATGGATGCTCCTGACAGGCCGCCCAGGCCTTCCGCGGATCAATCCCGCGTTCCGAGATCAGCTGCCGCAGCTTCAGAATCAGCTCTGCCGGCAGAATGCGTTCCGTCTTCAGACCAATCATCCGCTCGATGGAAAACGCAATCGCCACGATCGACGCCAGCGCAATCGGAATCATGAAGATCCCGCCCTGCACCGCGAGTTCCCACAGCGACGGCATCGGCGGAGCACCCGGACCGTTCGCTGCTGGCGCATTGGTCTGCCCGAACGCGGCTGAATTGACGGAGAGCAGCACTCCCGCCGCGGCAACGATTCCGCACCGAGCCTTCAGCGGGAACAGGGATTTCAGGCGAGCAGGCTTCAAGACGTTTTCCAATGCCACACTTCCGCGAAACTTCGAAGACTCGATCGTACCGGGAGAACCGCTGCTTCGCGATTCAGCACGCCAGATCAAAGTCGCCATCTCGCTCCGCCGAGATGAGCCGCCGTCACCTTAATGCGACTGCGTGCTTGAAAACTCTGCAGCGGGGCGCCCGGCAGAAGTGTGTGCGTCACAGCCGAATGTTCGCTGTCCTGCAAGCGGCTCATCTCGGCAGAGCGAGATAACTACTTTCCTGAGCACAGCTCAATCGACAGGCACGAGTCGAATCGACTTCAGATCAATCAAAGCCTGCGACGGCTTGATCGGAGCTGAAACCGTCAACTGCTGGACGCCTCGGCGGAGGTCGATCTCTCCGGCGGACCAGGTGCGGTAGTTGTCCCAGGTTCCTGTGCCTGGCACGCGAGCAGTCAGCAGGCGTGTGCCCGTCGAAAATCGAATCGGGCTGCCGGAGGTCGAGTAGTGGCAGGCGTACTCCAGTTCGACGCGATAGAAGCCCGACGACTTCGCTTCGATCGACCAGACCGCGTAGTCATCGGTGCTCGACCACCAGCCGAGGTTGCCGTACTTCTCTTCGAGGATCAGCGACGGTCCGTAAATCTCCGCCGCGTTCGCGGGCAGCAGCAGCGATCCATCGTCTGCCGCCGAGATCGTTCGCGGCTGGTTGCCAGAGAACGACTTCCACTTCACGCCGGACGACTGCACGAACGCGATGACGTCGGCGAGGTCCTGTGGCGAGACGTCCTTCTCGAAACCTTCAGGCATCAGCGACCGGTTCGTCGCGACCAGTTCCTCAAGATTGCTCCGCAGCAGCGTCTGCTCTTTTCCGTCGGTGCCGATCAGCGTCAGGCTGTTCCCGGTCTCGGACAACAACATCCCCGAGAATGACCTCCCGTCCTTCGTCACGGCGATATAGCTCAGAAACTTCGCCTCGACCGCGCGATTCGGATCGAGAATCGCCGTCAGCAACGCCTCGCCCGACCGATCCCTGAGCGCCATCAGGTCAGCCCCGATCGACTTCCCGAGTTCCCCAACCTTGTGACACGCTGAACACCGCTTCTCAAACACCGCTCGACCGCGCGCCGCGTCTGCAACGAGTTCCAGCGCCGCCCGATGTTCCTCAACAACGGCCTGGCGGCTTGACTCTTTGACGGAACTCTCGAACAACTTCGCCGCCCGCTCGCGGATCGCAGCCTCACGATGAGTCAACAGCCGCTCCCGGCGGGCAGCGTCGAGGTCAGTCGGCGCGACAGTCGCCTCTTCGATCGCCGCCAGCAACTGCCCGGTCCACGCCCGGCGGGAGAGCAGCGCTTCCGCCACCTGGCTGCGTATTGCGGGCGAGTAGCCTCTCCAGCCTGCGAGCAGCGTCTCGGCACGAACCTCGCCAGGCCCGGCAGCGATCGCCGACACCACCGCCGTCTGAAGCGCGACCGACGAACTCGGAACGAGCAACGCGGCCAGTTGCCGAATTCCCTTTCCGTCAATCGTTCCCGCAACTCCAGCAAATCGAATCGCGTGGAGCCTCAGCGCCTCGTCGGCATCGTTCGCCAGCGCAGCGTTCAATGCCAGCTGACCGGACGCCGTCAGTCGCTCTTGAATCTCAGGCCGACTACTGAACCGCTGCCAGTTGTCCGAAGAACTTCGAAGCTGCGACAGAATCCGCTCCGCCGTCCGCCAGGTTTCGGCCTGCAGCGTCTGCTCATCAGTTGGCAGCAACGCGACCAGTTCGTCGCCGACAGCATCAACTTTGCCCAGAGCGACGGCCTGCCCAAGCAATCGAGCGGCGAGATCACCGGTTTCGCTCTCCGGCGACGCACGAAGCACCGCCCCCAGAACGGCTTCCACATTCCCGCCATTCAACGAACTGAAAACGGCGGCCGTGATCCAGGGGTTGGTCGCATTCCGGACCGCCAGGCGACCGAGCGTCTGCGCGGCGTCCTCTCCCGCAATCTCACCGAGCGAAGACGCGAGCTGAAACTGCACGACCGGCGCCTCGTCATCCTGCAGACGCAGCAGTGCCTCCAGCGTCGCGTCGTCTTCTGCCGGCCCGCGGAGGGTCATCGCTGCCAGCCGGATGGCATGTGCCCGCACTCGTGGATCAGGATCGTTCAGCAGATCGACCGGCACCTGGCCCGCCAGCGACTGCAGCAGATGGAGAGCCTGCAGCCGGACCTGCGGCGAAGCATGAGCACCGGCAAGATGGGCGACGGCGTCAGTCGCGATCTCATCGTTGCGGTGCAGCACAATTCGATGTGCCGCGTCCCGCCACCAGCCATTGGGACTGGCCAGCCGCTCGGTCACTTTCTCGACCGGCACGTCGTCCCACTTCTGTTCCAGCCAGGCTCGCGAGTCTGACGTTGCTGCCGCGCCTGACGACGGCTCCGCTGCTCCGCAACAGGCCGAGTTCGATTCCCGGACAATTCGATAAATCCGACCGCGATCCGAGCCGGCGTAGAGATTGACCTTGCGCTGCTGCTCGGCAGGAATCCACTTTGGATGTTCGATCACGAAGCGGTACATGTCGGCGACCCAGAGTGCTCCATCCGGGCCGGTGCGGACCATGACGGGGCGCGTCCAGTTGTCGCTCGACGCGAAAAACTCGGAGTCGCGTTCGTTCGGCGAACGCTCTGCCTTGAACGTCACTCCGTCGGGTGTCAGGACGAGTCGCGAGACCAGATTGTGGACGGGCTCGCAGACGAACGCGTCACCGTAGAATTCCTCGCCGAGCAGATCGTCGCGATAGATCGTCGTGCTGCAGGCTGACGTGAAGCGGTTGGCCTTCGAAAAATCGTTGTAGCGTGCGAGCGTCCGGCTGATTGGGAAGACCGGAGCAGCGCCCGGTTCGACGGCGATCATGGCCTTCGTTGTGCTCACCGGAGCGTGCGGGTTGCGGCGCAGGTCCCTCTCGTCGAGCACGTAGTGCCAGATGGGGTTCGAGTTGTTGTTGCCGAACCAGTTGCCCCAGTCGTCGCGTGCTCGACCGAACTGCGTTTGCCCGGATGCGGCTTCCATCTCCCCGGTGTCCGGTCGAATCCGCAGGTCGCGACCGCTGACGTTCAAAACTCCTCGATCTGGGTTCCCGTCAGATTCGAGAACTGCGGCCACATTCCGAATCTCGCCGCCACTGTCACCGTTCCCGACGTGAACCCAGCCGTCGAGGCCCCACTGCAAGCCGTTGACGCGGTGCTGCTGGTTGCCCTCGCCGAAGCCTGAGTACAGCGTCGTTCGCACGTCGGCTCGCCCGTCGCCGTCTGTGTCTTCCGCGTAAAAGATGTCCGGGGCCGCCGTCACCAGTACGCCGTTTCGCCACAGGCAGATGCCGGATGGAAACGCGATGTCGTCGAGAAACGTCGTCGCCTCGTCGTACCGACCATCGCCGTCGACGTCGGTCAGAACGCGAATGCGGCCTTTGCGACTGTTCGCTGCACCCTGCTCACTGTTCCCTTCTCCGGGATAGTCGCCCATCTCGACGACCCACAGCCGGCCCTGGATGTCCCAGTCGAACGCGACCGGGTCCGTGATCAGCGGCTCGGCGGCGACCAGTTCGACTTTCAGGCCCGGCTTCACCTGAATGCAGGCAGCGGAATCCTCGGGCGACTTCGGAGCCGGGAAGTTCTGCTGCGTTTCTTCCGAGTAGAACTCAGGCGGCAGCAGCTTCTGGACGGTGTCGACGATGATGTCTTCGGTTTCTGGCGCGAGCCGCGTCGGGCGAGCGTAGTAGATCATCGAAAAGTCAGCTTCGTACCCGCCCTCCTGGAGCACTCGTTTCGACGCGATGTAGCACGGCACGTCGTTCGAGTACGCGTTGAGCCACAGCCGATCGCCGTCAAACGTGTCGTTCATCCGCAGCGCGTAATCGACGACGACCTCGCCGCCGAGAAACACCATCGCCAGGTCATCGCCGAAACACCACGTCTGCACGGGATAGTCCGGCACCGTCGTCGGAATTTCTTCGCCACGATCGAGCAACTCCAGAAACCGGCGCGCGTGTGAGCCTCGCGTCCCACCTTCCTTCGCCCGCTGCTCCCACTCGTCCCGAGTCGGCAACGGCCCCAGCGGCAGATCCACGCGAGCCATTCGCCCAACGATCGTCGGGTCGATCAACTGTAGAGTGGGTCGAGTGAAACGAGGCCCACCATCTCGCTGTTTATCGTTCGTCGTTCTGCCTTGCCCGTCTGTCTGGTGGGCTTCGCGTGGCTCGACCCACCCTACGGAAAGCAGCCGCTTCACCTCGTCCGCCAGCTCGCGACCGTGCTGCTTCGAGCGTTCGTGTGTGCCACGCGGTTCCGGATTGGCGTCCGCTCCTGCACCGATCGAGATCAAAGCCACCGAGTTCGGGTGCTCCGCTTCAATAAACTCGGCGGCGAAACCGGCCCAGTCGCCGCTGATCTCGTTGAACGATCCCGTTTCCGTGGTGCAGTGGCAGGCGTAAGTGGCCAGCAGGGCGATCAGGTTTCCAGCGGTATCGTGAGCGGCCAGAACCGGCAGCCGATGATCAACCGGCCCGTCTCCCTGCACGCCGAAGCCCTTCCACTGGCCGTTCTGCAGGACGCGACGATTGCGGGCAAATCCGACGTTGCCGTGCGCGACGGACAGCCGTCCGGGTCGACGTTTCTCGATCGCCTGCTGAGCGACCGTGACCAGTTTCTCGACGAGTTCATTTTCGTACCGCTGCAGCCGCGCGCGATGATCGTCCGGAACTTCTGCGAAGAGGTTCGGCGCGAAGCCCATCAGCCACGGCGCCGAATGCGAGTGCGTCGAGCTGATCGCAAAATGCTCACGCCGCAGCGGCGTCTTCTCGGCAATCTTTCCGAAGACGCGTTCAGTCACTTCCGTCGGAACGCCGCAGGTATCGACAGTCAGCAACAGTGAAAGGTGCGTCGAGCCAGATACCGCTGAGCGATCGTCGGCAGCCGACGCGACAGAACTTCGTGCCTTTGTGCCTTTGTGTGAGTCCTCCCCGCCAATGGCGAGCGCGCGAGCATGAATCCGATGCGCGACGCCTTCGGACTCGGTCATCCGGTTTCCGTAGCCGCTCAACCGGACCGGATAGTCCGGAGTGATGTCGACCTTCGCCGCCCCAACCGGAACCGGCGGCAACTTCAACCGAGCTTCCCGCCGCTGATGCTCTGCCAGCAGGTCGTCGATCGATACCTTGTGCACCAGATCCGGCAGGTGATCGGTGTTTTCGTTCTGCCACGCGAGGAATCCCGATTGAACGAAGAAGCCTTCATCCAGAGGCGGCAGCAACGTGAACGTGTCAGCAGTCAGACCGGCCTGGTTCTCTTTGGGGTATCGGTGTCCCAGTTCGTAAACGACTTCCTTCGTCCAGCCATGATCGGTGGCATCAAACAGCCAGATTCCGGCCTCACGTTCATCTTCCCGAGACTCGGAAAACACGATGTCCAGACAACCATCGCCGTTGAGATCAACAAACCGCAGCCACGGCATCGCATCCCGGACATCAGTTCGCGATG
>Ga0070727_10003514_pt1 | contig 14139 bp, 11 predicted proteins | sample tdAd472_FD_66722 | JGI IMG/M metagenome (GOLD analysis project Ga0070727, IMG submission 66722) | Marine sediment microbial communities from the Atlantic coast under amendment with organic carbon and nitrate - tdAd47.2 | ecosystem: Environmental > Aquatic > Marine > Coastal > Sediment | place...
GGGTGCAGACATGCTGGAGATCGGGGTGCCATTCTCGGACCCGATGGCCGACGGGCCGGTTATCCAGGCGGCCTGTGAACGTGCACTGGTGCACCACGTTACCCTGCACCAGGTGCTTGATATGGTCAGGAAGTTCCGCCAGAAGGATTCCGCAACACCCGTCATCCTGATGGGTTATCTCAATCCGATCGAGGTATGGGGTTACCGGGAGTTTGCAAAAGCCGCCGGGGAAGCGGGTGTTGACGGTGTATTGACCGTGGACATGCCGCCTGAAGAGGCAGATGAATTGACAGGTTTTCTGCAGGCCAATGGCGTTGATGCCATCTTCCTGCTTGCGCCGACGAGTGGCGAAGTCCGCATTCAGAAGGTAGCAGCCCAGGCCAGCGGTTTTATTTATTACGTTTCATTCAAGGGCGTAACCGGTGCGAACCGTCTCGATACCGATGCGGTAACGACCAGGATCAATGAGGTGCGGCAATATACGGATTTGCCGCTCGGGGTGGGGTTTGGTATTCGTGACGCGGAAACAGCGGCGCAGGTTGCGAAGATTGCTGATGCCGTGGTCGTTGGCAGCGTCCTTGTCAGTAAAATAGCCGACCTGGCAGATAGCCCGGAATCAATTCCTGCCGCACTGGCATCAACCATTGCTGAATTGAGAGCCGCTATTGACCAGGCTTAAGTGGTGCTCACGTAAGTCTGATCTGGAAGTGGGACTTTAGTCCCGCCCATAACGGGGCTAAAGCCCCGTCTCCAGTGAATCAATGAGGTATACTTTACAATATGAACTGGTTTAGTAAATTAATGCCGTCAAAGATACGTACCGTCGGCGGTAACAAGCGCACGGTGCCGGAGGGTCTCTGGATCAAATGTGATGGCTGTGGTGTTGTTCTGTACCGTTCCGAGCTGGAGCGGAATCTTGATGTCTGTCCCAAGTGCAGCCACCACATTAGAATTGGTGGCCGCCGGCGCCTGGAAATCTTTCTCGACGAGGAATCCCGCAAGGAAATTGCATCAGGCCTGGAGCCCGTTGATGTTCTCAAGTTCAAGGACAGCAAGAAATATCGTGATCGTCTGAACACTGCCCAGAAGGTGACGGGTGAGAAGGATGCCCTGGTGGCCATGCAGGGTGAGCTGGAGGGCCTGCCGGTAGTCGCGGTGGCCTTTGAGTTTAAATTTATGGGTGGATCCATGGGCGCCGTGGTGGGTGAGCGTTTCGTGCGTGCGGCTGAATTAAGCCTGAAGGAAAAGCGGCCACTGATCTGTTTTTCAGCAAGCGGTGGCGCACGTATGCAGGAGGCGCTGTTTTCCCTGATGCAAATGGCAAAGACCAGTGCTGCACTGGGGCGTTTGGCGGATGCCGGCATACCCTATATCTCTGTGCTCACCGATCCTACCATGGGCGGTGTCTCGGCCAGCTTTGCCATGCTGGGTGATATTAATATTGCAGAGCCAAAGGCATTGATTGGTTTCGCAGGCCCGCGCGTGATCGAACAAACGGTACGTGAAACCCTGCCCGAGGGTTTTCAGCGCAGCGAGTTTCTACTCGAACACGGTGCCATTGACATGATTGTTGACCGCAGGGAAATGCGCGCAAAGATCTCAAACCTGCTGAAAATTATGATGGGAACGGTTGCCTCTGCCGGCTAATCATCACCGTCCTCTTTCTCCCGGAGACGGGGCTTTAGCCCCGTTATGTGCGGGACTAAAGTCCCACCTCCAAACTAATTCAGGCTTAAGTTAGTACCATTCAATACTGACCCCTTTTTATTTAATTGCCTCACCGTATGCCGCGTTTTCAATCATTGTCCGACTGGCTGGACTGGCAGCAAGGCCTGCATCCGAAGAAAATTGATCTTGGACTTGAGAGAGTTGCAGGCGTTGCCGGGCGCATGGGTATCATGCAACCGGAGCAAACCGTTATCACGGTTGCCGGGACCAATGGCAAGGGCTCCAGTGTTGCGTTTCTTGAATGTATCCTGTCTGCGGCGGGTTACCGTGTTGGCGCCTATACCTCTCCCCATCTATTCCGCTATAACGAACGCATCCGTATAAACGGTCAGGCTGTTGATGACGATGCACTCTGTGAAGCCTTTGCCGCGGTGGACGAGGCGCGTGCTACCACCACACTGTCTTACTTTGAATTTGGAACGCTGGCCGCCCTGTACCTGTTCAGGCAGGCGTCACTGGATGTCGTTGTGCTGGAGGTCGGGCTGGGCGGGCGGCTTGATGCCGTCAACATTATAGAACCCAGCATCTCGCTGGTTACCTCGATCGGTATCGATCATCGCGCCTGGCTGGGTGACAACCGTGAATTGATAGGGCGGGAGAAGGCCGGGATTTTTCGCGCACGGAGGCCGGCCATCTGTTCGGACCCAACACCTCCTGCCAGCCTGAAGAAATATGCACATGAAATAAAGGCACACTGGTATTGCCTGGGGCAGGCGTATTCCTTCAAGCTTGATAGAAGCGGCTGGACCTGGCAGGGCGGCAGCAGTATCCATGAATTATTGCCCTGTCCGTCACTGCCCGGTGAGCACCAACTGGAGAATGCTGCCGGTGTTTTGATGGTGCTGGAGTTGTTGCATGGCCGCCATCCTGTTTCCAGAGCGGCTATTGAGCAGGGCTTGCAGTCGGCCAGTTTGCCCGGCCGTTGCCAGATTGTAGCGGGTCCGGTCGAGCAAATATTCGATGTATCACACAATACGGACAGTGCTGCCTGCCTGGCGCGGCTACTTGAAGGCAGGCCCTGTGAAGGCCATACACGGGTCGTGCTGGGTATGCTGGATGACAAACAGGCCGGTGAGTTTGCACGCCGGCTGGCTGCGGTTGTCGATGACTGGTATATCGCGGGGCTGGATGTAGAACGCGGTTTATCCGCACAGGTTTTACAGGCGCGTTTGAAGACCGCAGGTTTCACCGCCAGCCACCGGGTTTTCCCTGATGTTGCAGCAGCCTGGCGCGAGGCGCATATGGACTCGGAAGAGGGAGATCGAATCGTTGTCTGTGGTTCTTTTTTCACCGTGGCAGAGGCAATGGCATGTCCTGTATAGTCACCGGCATAATTCTGCAGATGGCGGGCAGACTAGCAGACATGGAAATACAATGGATCAGAGCCTTAAACACCGGCTGACAGGGGCCATAATCCTGGTTTCAGTGGCCGTGATTTTTATCCCGGTAATCCTGGAGGGTCCGGATAATGAATGGGCGCCCTTGAGCCACAGTATTCCCGAAGCCCCGCAGATGGATTTCAAGGCGCATCTGGATGTGCCGGCGCCCATACCGGCCCCGGACAAACCCGTGGCCGTGCAGAAGCCTGCTGAGCCTGAAAAAACGGCTGTCCCGGTGCCTGAATCCAAACCGGAACCGGAACCGGCAAAGCAGGCGCAGCCGGCGACAGAAAGCCTGAGTGGCTGGTATGTACAGGTTGGAAGTTTCTCGCAGGAGCTGAATGCCAGCGGTCTCGGCAAACGCCTGGAATTATCCGGTTATGAAACCCGGCTGCAGAAAGCCACCACCAAAACAGGTTATGCCTGGCGGGTAATGGTGGGTACGGGCAAGACCCGGGGTGCGGCAGAGAAGCTGCGTGACCGGCTTGCCAAAGACCACCAGCTCAAGGGCATTGTCATAAATAACCCGGGCTAATCGACGTGGCGGTGGCCTCTGTATATCTGGTAAAATAGACACAATATAAATTCTTCATTAAAGTCAATGGGCCGGGTTCATTCTGGCTGAACATCACAGGGGTACAAGTATGGCAATGGCCTGGATTGATATAGCGATTATTGCGCTGATCGTGCTGTCGGCGATTTTGAGCCTGTTTCGCGGTTTTGTAACCGAAGCGCTTGCGCTGGCGACGTGGCTGGTTGCCCTGTGGGTGGCCATGACATTTTACGTGGAGCTGGCTGCCTGGCTTTCACAGTGGATAGCGGTGGCCTCGGCCCAGAAGATTACGGCATTTGCCATCCTGTTTATCTGTACCCTGTTACTGGGTGCAGCCGTGAATTACCTGGCAGGAAAACTGGTTGCCAGGACCGGCCTGAGCGGTACCGACAAGATGCTTGGTGTTGTATTCGGTGCAGCACGTGGCGCAGTCATTGTTGCAATTCTCGTATTGCTTGCAGGGCTGACTCCGGTGCCACATGACCCCTGGTGGCAGGATTCACAATTGCTTGGCTATTTCGAGGAATTTGCCATGTGGATGCGCAACTACCTGCCTGGTGAGATCGCCGACAATATCGAATATGTCTGATTTTATCCGGTTCAGGGCTTTTTGAGGTTCGACTATGTGTGGAATCATCGGCATTGTTGCCCATGAACCGGTCAACCAGGACATCTATGATGGCCTGACAGTCCTGCAACACCGGGGACAGGATGCGGCCGGGATTATCACCTGCGAAGGTGAACGACTGCACCTGCGCAAGAACAACGGCCTGGTGCGGGATGTATTTCATAATCGTCACATGTCCCGCATGTTTGGCCGCATGGGCATCGGCCATGTTCGCTATCCAACTGCCGGCTGTGAAAGTTCCGCCGAGGCCCAGCCATTTTACGTCAATTCCCCGTACGGAATCTCGCTGGCGCATAACGGCAATCTTACCAATGCAAACAAGCTCAAACAGGAATTGTTCCAGGAAGACCTGCGCCAGATTAATACCGATTCGGATTCCGAGATTTTACTGAACGTCCTTGCACACGAGTTGCAGCAGTATGCAAAACTGGACATGGACGTGGATGATGTTTTCAAGGCGGTCTCCGGTGTTCACCGGCGTTGCAAGGGCGCCTATGCTGCCGTGGCCATGATCACCGGCCAGGGCATCGTTGCTTTCCGGGACCCGCATGGCATCCGTCCAGTGGTCTATGGCAAGCGTGAAACGGCACAGGGTACAGACTACATGGCTGCCTCCGAGAGCGTTGCACTAGATGCGCTGGGCTATGAATTAATTGCTGATGTTGCACCGGGTGAGGCTGTCTTTATCACGCTCGATGGTCAGATCCATACACGCCAGTGTGCCGAGAACCCGGTTACTTCACCGTGCATATTTGAATATGTATACCTGGCAAGGCCTGATTCGATTATTGATAATATTTCGGTTTACAAGGCGCGCCTGCGAATGGGAGAGCGTCTTGCAGACAAGATAGGCCGTATCCGGCCGGATCATGATATCGATGTGGTCATACCTATCCCCGATACCAGTCGCACATCAGCCCTGCAGCTTGCCAATACCCTTGGCATAAAATACCGCGAGGGTTTTATAAAGAACCGCTATATTGGCCGCACCTTTATCATGCCGGGTCAGCAGCAGCGCAAGAAATCAGTGCGCCAGAAACTGAACGTGATTGACCTGGAGTTCAAGGGCAAGAACGTGTTGCTGGTTGATGACTCGATTGTGCGCGGCACGACCTCTTCCCAGATCATTGACATGGCGCGTGATGCTGGCGCCAACAAGGTTTATTTCGCCTCGGCCGCACCACCGGTGCGCTATCCCAATGTGTATGGCATCGATATGCCGGTCAGTGAAGAGTTGATCGCCCATGGCCGCAGCGAGGAAGAGATATGCAGCGAAATTGGCGCAGACTGGCTGATCTACCAGGACCTCGATGACCTGATCAGCGCGGTTGAGAAGGGTAATCCGGAGGTCAGGCAATTTGATGCCTCTGTATTTACCGGTAAATATGTAACCGGTGATATTGGCGACGAGTACCTGAGTGCGCTTCAGGCCGCGCGTAATGATGCCAGCAAAAATGATCGCCGGGAAAGTGATAATGAGGCCATTGATCTGCATAATACGGCATGATCCGCGGGCCCTGTTGACAGCAGAACCTGAACTCATCTAACCTCAGGGTTGGTGGCGCCGATTTGATTTCAGCTTGCGGGCGCCTTACAAGTACAGCTAAAGCGACGGCACCTGCTTTCGCATAGTTGATAGCGGGTTTTTTTATGCCCGGGAGCGTTGTTATGTCAACATATGATGAGTTCGATTTTGATACCAGGGCGGTGCGTGCCGGGCAACAGCGTACCCTGGAGGGCGAGCATTCCGAGGCGATATTTCCTACCTCGAGTTATGTCTTTGGCAGTGCTGCGGAGGCCGCAGCACGGTTTTCCGGTGATCAGCCGGGCAATATCTACTCACGTTTTACCAATCCAACAGTGCGAACCTTTGAAGAACGGCTGGCTTCACTGGAAGGCGGCGAACGCTGTGTAGCGACTTCCTCGGGGATGGCCGCAATCCTGGCAACATGCGCGGGTTTGCTGAAGGCGGGTGACCATATCGTGTCATCGCGCAGTATCTTTGGAACAACAACCGTCCTGTTTTCAACCTACCTGGCCAAATTCGGCATTGAGACGACATTTGTTCCGTTGGCGGATGTGCAGGCCTGGCGTGATGCCATACGACCGGAGACCCGCTTGTTGTTCCTGGAAACACCTTCCAACCCGTTAACCGAAGTTGCGGATATTGCAGCACTGGCTGCCCTCTCGAAGGAAAAAAACTGCGTACTGGCAGTGGATAATTGTTTCTGCACACCTGTTTTACAGCGCCCTTTGGCGCTGGGTGCGGACATCGTGATTCACTCGGCCACAAAATATCTTGATGGTCAGGGGCGTTGTATCGGTGGCGCGGTTGTTGGCAGTGAAGAGCTTGTAGGCAAGGATGTCTATGGTTTTCTGCGAACCGCCGGTCCGACGATGAGTCCGTTTAACGCCTGGGTCTTCCTGAAGGGACTGGAAACCCTGCCACTGCGCATGAAGGCACACTCTGCCAGTGCGCTGGTGCTGGCAGAGTGGCTTGAGCAACAACCGCAGGTGGCACGGGTCTATCACCCGGGCCTGGCCTCGCATCCCCAGCACGAACTGGCGAAACGTCAACAGGACGATTTTGGTGGCATTGTTTCGTTTCAGCTGAAAGGCGGCAAGGAGGATGCCTGGAAAGTCGTCGATGCAACCCGTGTGTTCTCCATTACCGCCAACCTCGGTGATACAAAGAGTACGGTCACGCACCCGGCAACCACAACCCATGGCCGGCTGACACCCGAGCAGCGCGAGGAAGCCGGTATTTCAGATGGTTTGGTTCGTTTGGCTGTAGGGCTGGAAAGTGTTGCCGATTTGCAGGCAGACCTTGAACGTGGTTTCTCGAAGTTGTAGGGCCGAATGCATTCGGCCAACAGCCTGGTCGAATAAATTCGACCCTACAATCATGGCTATGACAGGCGCGCGGCAAGATCTCGAGGACATATTCAGGGCAGGTCTGTCTGCTGTTCACGGTAGCCGTTGTGTCGCGGACTATCTCGAAAACAATCCACTCGACAGTCGTACCTGTATCGTAGCGATCGGCAAGGCGGCATCGGCCATGGCGACAGGTGCATTGCAGGTCCTGGGCGAGCAGTTTCATAGCGGTTTTCTGGTTAGCCGGGATGGCCACATTGACCCGGCCCATCTGCGGGATGCCCGTTTTGCTTGCATGGAAGCGGGACATCCGGTCCCGGATGCGCGCAGTCTGCAGGCCGGTGACAGCCTGTGCCGGTTTCTCGAAACGCTTCCTGCTGATGCCGGAATTCTGTTGCTGGTTTCGGGCGGCACATCCAGCCTGGTAGAAGTCTTGCCTGAATCAACAGGGCTTGAGCAGTTGCAGCAATTGAATCACTGGCTGATTGCCAGTGGCCTGGATATCACGGCAATCAACCGGGTGCGCCGCTGTGTTTCCCGGATCAAGGGCGGCGGACTGGTAAAATATATGCAGGGGCGCAAGGCAACCGTGTTGCTGATCTCGGATGTAGCCGGAGATGATCCCGCGATTATAGGTTCAGGTCTGCTATACCGGGGGATGAGCCCGGGTGTGACTGGCCTGGATTTGCCCGGCTGGATTCTGAAGATGACAGATAGCGGGAGCCACATGCCGGCGCCAGCTGCCGGCATTCACGGGCAAATCACTCACCACGTGGTCGCCAGTCTTGATCTGGCCCTGCAGGCGGCGGCAAGGAAAGGCAGGGAGCTTGGTTACTCCACCGGGATTATGGATGAGCCTCTCGAAGGGGAAGCCGCTGATGCGGGTGCACGCCTGGTTGAGCAACTCAGGGACAGTCAAGCAGGGTTATATCTATGGGGAGGGGAGACGACAGTGACCCTGCCTGCCAATCCGGGAAAGGGTGGGCGAAACCAGCAGCTGGCACTGGCTGCGGCCTGTGCCATGGTCGATGGCGACACTATTGTCCTGCTGTCTGCAGGTACGGACGGCACGGATGGTTCTACATTGGCGGCCGGGGCGGTTGTAGACCCGGCCACAATAACCCGGGGTGCAGCTGCCGGGCTCGATGGCGGGCAATGCTTGAAGAAGGCAGATTCGGGGTCTTACCTGGAGGCATGCGGGGACCTGTTTGTCACAGGTCCTACTGGCACCAATGTTACAGACATGGTGATTGGCATTAAACTGGATGAAAACTCATGAAATACCTGTGCCGAAGTGCTTGGAATTGCTGTTTATTACCGGTTGTTGTGATCCTCCTGACATCTGCAGGCTGTAGTCGCGGCAATGATGAGTTGCCGGTGCCTGTGCAGGAGGATGGCGCGGTCAGTGTGGATTGGTTGTTGTATGAGGAGCAGGAGCAGGGCACCGATCAATACCCGGTCCGGATACTGGTCAGCAAACACTACCTGCGCTTTGATGATAATTACGATGCCAGTGATTTTCTCCTGCTGGACCGCCGTACGCATACGTTGTTCAGCGTCAGTCACGAGGAGCGCAGTATCCTGGTTATTGAAGGAAAGCCCCGGGTTGCCAGTCTTCCTGCGGATATTGCTTTGACAGAAGAGCGCAGCGAAGACAGCAATGCGCCAGCCATTGGTGGACATGCACCGCTACATGTTCGCTTCAAGGCAAATGATGAGTTGTGCTACGAAGCAGTTGTTGTACCGGGTTTGATGGAAATGGCTGTAGAAGCGTTAATAGAGTATGCAGAGTTGCTTGGCCTGCGTCAGCTGGATAGTCTCGGGTCGTTTCCCGATGCGATGCAGACACCCTGTTTCCTGTCACGCTATGCCTATCGCCCGGCAAGACAGTACAGGGAAGGTTTACCGGTTCGTGAGTGGGATAATGAAGGATATCTTCGCACGCTGATGGACTTTGGAAAAAAACGCAGTGTCTCTCCCGGGTTGTTTTTGTTACCGGACGGTTACGAGCAATTCAAGATCAACTAGCCTGCCCGTAGCCCGGAGGAGGTGAGACCGGGAACCGGTCGAGAGGCTGGTCTGGACCATGAAGCGTAGCGGAATCCGGGGAACAGGTTTCAAACATTTCCCCGGATTCCGCTACGCTCTATCCGGGCTACACAACACTCCTGACAGGCCTGCATGCCCCGCATACCGTTAAAGAATCCTGATTTATTGTCGATAGGCATTAAACGGACAGGTCACTCAAACACACCGGGTATTCAGGGGAGAGCAGCACAGTGAGCAAGGTCATTACCAAACTGATTGGCATGGTGAATACAGTGGCCAGTCCACCGCAGACACAGCCAGCTAGCGATGCATTGCAGAAAGGCAATCGTGAGCATCCGGAGCAGGATGACATGCCGGTCAGTGAGCAGGAAAAGACAGCTGATACTGCTGATAACACGGTACCTGGTTCTGAAGCGCCTGGTATGGATTTGGCCGGGAATGAACACCCCGCAATCAGTGATTTGGCAGCTGTCGCTGATGAATTCAATGCTGCGTTTAATACGGCACTGTATGAGCTTGATTCTTCCCGCAAACAACTCACAGAACGCTCTATCAGGATCGATGAGCTAAACGAGTCCATCAAGACCATCAACAGCACCCTGAATGATGAGGTCAATAAAGGCCGCGGGAAAGAAGAAGAATATTCCAGGGAAGCAGAGCAGCTTACTCAAAAGATTAACGATATAGAGTCCGACCGGGAGCGCTTGCTTCAGCAGGTGAGCGAACAGGAAAATACCCTGAGTGCACGTGCCGGGGAAATCAGTCAATTGTCATCCCGTATAGAAGAGGTGACCACTACGCTGGAACAGCGCACTGCAGAAGGTCAGCATGCACAGGAAGAATTGGTGCGTGAGAGAGATGTGCTAACCGGCAAGCTCGATGAGCTACAGGTTTTGTTTGATGTGGCAGGCAACCAGCTGGAGGCACATCAAAAGAAACTGGAGGATCGTGACAACGAAATATCCGGCATCAGTAAACAGCTTGACAGCCTGACAACCGAGCTTGGGTCCATGGTTGAAACCAGCGACCGGGAGAAGGATGCCAATAATCAGGAAGTAGCCAGGCTGGAGGCAGCGATCCGGGATTTGAACGAGAATCTTCAGGCCAGGGAACAGCAGCTTGAGCAGCGTAGTGAAGAACTGGAGCTAAAAGGTAAAGAGGCTGCATGTCTTAATGACCATATCAATGAATTAAAAGAGGAAGTCGACGCGCAGGCTGAGTCCCTGCGTACTCAATCCGAGTCCCATGCCGGTACCTGTGACGAGCTGAATGAACAGATCAGTCAATTAAAGGAGGAAGTCGATGCACAGGCAGAGTCCCTGCGCACTCAATCCGAGTCCCATGCCGGTACCTGTGACGAGCTGAATGAACAAATCAACAGCATCTCGAGTGAGCTCGAATCCTTGCACGCAGCGCACAGTGAGCTTGGGACGCATGCAGAAAATCTCGAGAATCTGAATCGTGCTCTGCACGAGTCATCTATTTCAGAGAACACCCTGCATAAAAAGTTGATAGAGGAAAAGAGCAATAAAATCGAGTTGCTTCAGGCAAGACTGGGAACAGGAGGCGAGTCACAAAATGACCAGCCGGTAGATGCCGAGGAAAAAGAAAACCTTCAAAGAGCGCTGAATGATCTTGAATCAAGGTTACAGGCGACTGAGTCGCAGAAGCTGGCGCTCGAAAAAAGGGCGAAACATGCCGACGAGCTTGAAGCGGAGGCCGGGCAGTTGCGCGCCGACTTGCAGGAGGCCAGGGAGGCCGGTTCCGCAGATGCGCAGTCCTTGCAGGGACAGCTGGCTGATCTCAACTCGGCGCTTGAAAACTCCAGGGCCGGGCAGGAAGCCCTTGCCGGTAAACTGCATGATCATGAGGCGCTTGAACAGGAAGTATCAGGTTTGAGAGAGGCGGTGCAACAAGCCGACAAGAAGTTGCTTGAACAGGTGGATGTCAGCAACACTGTTGACTCGCTGAAGGACGAGGTAAAGAAGCTCAAGTCCTCACTGTCTGCTTCCGAGGAGATGCGCGAGCAGTTGCAGTCATCCTTGCCCGGTGTTTCGCCGGCGGCTGAACCGGGTTCCGGTGATGCGTTTATGCCTGTACAGGATCCACAACCGGTTCCAAGAATAGCTGATCGTGACCAGTTTGCATTACATCTGAACGAGCTTATTACCGGAGAAGCCGATGTCGACATAAACCACAATGTCATGTATTTGCTGGTTGATAACTTTATCCGCATCAGGGATGAAATCGGAATCATGAACAGTGCGCATGTAATCAACGAGATTACAGAAATCATCGCATCTTCCTGTGATGATGATGACACCGTATCACGATTCGGCGATTGTACCTTTGCCGTTCTCACCTGTAATGAGAGCATTGACGAGACACAGGTAAAGGCCGAAAAGATACGTTCAACGATCGAGAAGAATATTTTTGAAACACCCGGACATTCCCTGGTTGTATCGACAAGTATCGGTATTTCCATGGTCAGGAAAAATGATACCTGTGCAGATAATGTTATATCGCGTGCCGATCACGCATGCGAGTCTGCACGGTCATCAGGGGGTAACCATGTCACGGTTAACAGTGCTATAGCAGACGAGATGGTCATAAAGAGTCCTGCCGGGAATCATGAAGAAATGATCAGCAAGACGCTCAACGAGAACAGGATCATGTTGTATTACCAGCCGATATCCTGCCTCAAGGATATCCCGGGGAATCATTACGAGGTTCTGATCAGGATCGTTGATGAAAGTGGCGGTGTCATTTTGCCGGGTGAGTTCTTCTCCATGGCAGGAACATCCGGGATGACCGGGGATATCGATCGTTATGTAATCGAAAAAATCATGCAGATGATATCCGAAAACCGGGACCAGGAAATGACGCTGTTCATCAAGCTGACCAGTCAATCAGTTGCAGATCACGAGCTGCCCTTATGGATTATAGAAAAAATAAAGGAATACAAGGTTGATCCCGAGCAGCTTGTATTCGAGGTGGCGGAAAGTACGTTGCAGAGTGACCTCAAGAATCTTTCGATGCTGTCCAAGGCGCTAAATTCAATTGGATGCAAGATCGCCATTGAACACTACCGGATGTCGACTCAGCCACAGCACCTCCTGCATATTCACGCAGATTATCTGAAAATAGACAGTGGCCTGGTTGAGGGTCTTAGCAGGAATGGCGGGAGTCACTCAAAAGTCACTGCTATCATGGGTGTTGCAAAGGAGCACAATTGTATAACCATAGCCGAGGGTGTTGAAAATCCAGCCAGTCTGGCAATTCTGTGGGAGCTGGGTGTCAGCCTTGCACAGGGTTACTTTATCCAGGCACCCACAGGAAGCCGTGACTACAACTTTCAAGGCATCATAGAGGAGAGCGAGAAGAAAGAAGACGGTAACCCGGCGACATTTGAACTCGGGTAGTCATTTTACAGCGATACTTTGCAGATCACAGCCATCGGGGCTGCATTCAAGTACGCTGCCCTGTTCATACCAGTCTCCCAGTACGAAACGTTGGGCATGTTCGTTTGCAATTAGCAGTTCGTGCACATCCGGACGGTGGGTATGGCCGTGAATCAGCCTTGGCACCTGGTTTTTAGTCATCGTTTGAATGACGGCTTCCTGGTTGACGTCCATGATGGACTCAGCCTTATCACTGGTCTTCTCCTTGCTGAGCGCCCGCATATCAGCAGCGATCTTGCGGCGTTGCTCCAGTGATTTAACCAGAAACCCGGTTTGCCATTGCGAATCATGTACCATCTCGCGGAACGACAGGTATTCCGTATCATCGGTACATAACCGGTCGCCGTGCATCAGCAGGGTTGGAGTGCCGTAGAGGTCTATCAGGGTTGGGTCCTGCAGCAGGGTAGTGTTGCTCTGTTCGGCAAATCTTTCACCGAGCAGAAAGTCCCTGTTTCCATGCATGATAAAAACAGGTGTGCCAGAGGCTGCGCATTGACGTAACCCCTGGCACACGGATTGATTCATGTCGGATTGATCGTCATCCCCGATCCAGGCCTCGAACAGGTCACCGAGGATATAAAGGGCATCCGATCCGCTTGCGCGGGTTTCCAGAAAATCCAGGAACAATTGCGTAATCAGCGGACGCCCGGCATCGAGATGCAGGTCCGATATAAACAGGGTGCATGGCATACGCGTGAAGGCCCCGAATATTTATTCGACGATGGTTACTTTCGTGATAACGACTTCCTCCATCGGGACATCCTGGTGGCCATGGTTGTTGCCTGTCTTGACGCCTTCAATGCTGGACACCGTGTCCATGCCATCGGTAACTTTTCCGAATACGGCATAACCCCAGCCTTGCGGAGTGGGTGAAGTATGATCGAGGAAACCGTTGTCTTTTACGTTAATGAAGAATTGCGAGGTTGCTGAATTCGGGTCATTGGTACGCGCCATTGCGACAGTGCCGTTGAGGTTCTTGAGGCCATTATCGGCTTCAATCTTTATTGGCGGGTTGGTGCCTTTCTGTTTCATGTCTGTATCAAATCCACCGCCCTGGATCATGAACCCCGGGATCACGCGGTGAAAAATGGTGTTGTCATAGTGGCCAGATTTGGCGTAAGTGACAAAATTGGCAACACTTTCCGGCGCTTTCTCGCTATCCAGTTCCAGTGTAATGTTACCCTTGGTTGTTTCAATGATTACTGTAACCATGCCTGTTCCTTTATGTTGTGAATTGTCGTTCTGGGAGATCGCGATGGCCGGCAGCATGCCAACAGTCATGATCAAAAAAAAGCCAAACAGATGTTTCATAAAATACCCCGTTTATATTTTTCGAGTACGTAATAATATAAGTTCTGGCTGCCTTTACAAGTCAGCGTGTGATGATGGCATTTTTGTAGCCTGAGAGGCTTTCCGTTACCATGGCCGCGCTGTATATCCGGAAGATTCCAGTCCGGAAATGACAGG
>Ga0070727_10003516_pt1 | contig 14139 bp, 6 predicted proteins | sample tdAd472_FD_66722 | JGI IMG/M metagenome (GOLD analysis project Ga0070727, IMG submission 66722) | Marine sediment microbial communities from the Atlantic coast under amendment with organic carbon and nitrate - tdAd47.2 | ecosystem: Environmental > Aquatic > Marine > Coastal > Sediment | place...
GTGTCCGTCCCGCCGTTGCCGTCGTCAACCGTGACGTCGTAGCCCTGCACGATGGTCTCGCCCACCGCCAGGTAATCCACCAGCGCATCGTTCACCGTGAAGGTCCAGTCGATCGAACCCTCGGCGCCGCCCGTCGCCGGGTCGCTGATCACGACCGCGAAGGTGCCGAGATAGCCGATACCGTTGGCGGAGCTCGATACCGTGTGGGTGTCGATCAGGTCCACATCGGCGAAGCCCAGCGAGCCCGTGTCCGTCAGGTCGGCGGCGTTTTCGCCGGTGGCGCCGTCCGCGATCTCCGTCACGCCGCCCGTGATGTCGGAACTGCCGTAGATGAACGGCGCGTCGTTCGAACCCGTGATCGTGATGGTCACCGTCTCGGTGGCCGTGCCGCCATTACCGTCATCGACAGTCACGTCATAGCTCTGAACGAGGGTCTCGCCCTCCGCCAAGTGTTCGAGCAGACTGTCGACGACAGAGAAGGTCCAGTCAACGACACCCGCGCCATCCCCGGTGGACGCATCGCCGATAACAGCCGAGAACGAACCGTCATAGCCGGTGTCGTTTGCTGTGACTGTCACCGTGTGTGCGTCTGTCAGGTCCACATCGCCAAAGGTCAGCGAGCCCGTATCCGACACGGAGTTGAAAATCTCACCCGGCGCGCCATCCGCAATTTCCTTCACGCTACCGGTCGTGTCGCCGCCCGTGATCACCGGGGCGTCGTTGGTGCCCGTGATGGTGATGGTGACGGTCTCGGTGTCCGTCCCGCCGTTGCCGTCGTCCACCGTGACGTCGTAGCTCTGCACAATCGTCTCGCCGACTGCCAGGCTGTCCAGCAAGCTGTCATTGACCGTGAAGGTCCAGTCGACCGAACCCGTGCCGTCACCCGTCGCCGGATCGCTGATCACCGTGGCAAAGCTGCCGATGTAACCCGCGCCGTTGTCCGTGCTGCTCACCGTGTGCGTGTCGCTCAGGTCGCTGTCCGAGAACGCGATCGAACCGCTGTCGGTCAGATCGTCGACATTCTCGCCCGCATCCGTGTCGGTCAGTTCCGTCACCGCACCCGTGCTGTCGGCAATGCCGATCACCGGCGCGTCGTTCGTGCCCGTGATGGTCACCGTGACCGTCGCCTGGTCCGTATCGCCGTCCGTGTCTTCGAGCTCGTAGACGAAGGTCACCGTCGCGGTCTCGCCCTCGGCCAGGTAGTCGAAGTCGCCATTCGGGTCGAAGGTGACCGTGTTGTCGGGATTGACCACGGCCGTGCCCGACGTCGGGCCCGTGATAATCGTCACCGAACCCACGCCGTCCGGTGCGTCGTCATTGTCCAGAATGTCGATGACCACGCCCGGGCCGTCTTCACCCACCGAACCGGAATCGTCAATTGCATCAACGAGTTCGTTGTCGTTGATGATCTTGCCGTCGACGAAGATCTCGAGCGTCTCCCAGTCCTCGACGTTCAGGTCGAGCGCCGCGAAGGTCATATCCGCGCCGTTGTCCGTCGAGGGATCGGAGTTCGCATTGATGAACGCCTGCAGCGCCACCAGATCCGCCTGGATGGCCGCGTCCGCGAACTGCGCCGACGTCACATAGACCTGCAGCGTGTCCGTCCCCTCGCCGCCGTCATAGACATCCAGCCCGCCATACTCGCCGACCACGAACTTGCCCGTGTCGTTGCCCACATTGCCGTAGACAAAGTCCGCACCCAAATTGCCGTCGATGATGTCGTCACCGGCACCGCCGTCGAGATAGTCGTTGAACGAGATGTCGACGCTGCCCGCACCCGTGCCGCTCGCCGAACCATGATGGGACGCGCTGGCCGAACCCGAACCATGGTGGGAACCGCTCGCCGAGCCTGACGCGTGGCCCGAAGCCGAACCGCTGCCCGAGCCATGGGCGTGACTGCCCGAGCCGCTGCCCGAACCCTTGCCCTTGTGCTTGCCCGAGCCCTTGCCCGATGCCTTCCCGGAACCCTTGCCCGAGCCGCTGCCCGATCCATGACCCGAGGCTGAACCGTGACCGGAGCCCGATCCATGACCCGAGCCGTGGCCCGAACCGCTACCGGTCGCGCCGCCGCCCGACGCATCCGCGCCGTCATAGACGATACCGCTGCGGAAGAACGTGCCCTGCACGTCGACGTTCAGGTTGACGTCGTTATGATCGCCGTCGCCACCACCAACGATGTCTTCCCAGTTCTGGTTGCCCTCAACCGCAACATCTTCCTCATGGTCGACGCCACCGGGGTTCAGGGTCTCGTTCGAGAAGAAGACACCCGCGCCCTGGCCCGCGAGCGGCGAGCCGTCGGAGATCACCGTCCAGTCGCCGCCGGCCTCGGCAAACGTCACATCGTCGCCGTCGGCCAGACCCGGATTGAGGCTCTCGCCGTTGGGAATGATGAAGAAGCCCAGCTTGGTCGCACCCTCGAGGGCATCGCTGTCCAGCGAGATGGTGACCTCGTCGCCCACACCCGGGCCCGAGTTCTTCACATCCGCGAAGATGATCTCGCCCGACACCGGCGCGCCGTCGGAACCGGCCAGATAGTAGCCAAAGCTGTTGTCGTAGCCCGCTAGCGAACTCAGAAAGTCCGCCGTGATCGTGATGTCGCACGCACCCGAGATGTCGAAGCACCCGTCGTCGTTCAGCACATCCTCGATCACGAACGAAGCCGGCGCATCGCCGTCGATGATGTCATCGCCGCCCTGGCCGTAGACAACGTCGTCGCCAACGCCGCCGACGATCACATCGTCGCCGCCTTCTTCGCTCTCGCCGATCGTCGTGTATTCAATGGTCTGGACGTAATAGTCGCTGCTGTCACCCGCACCCGGTGCCGTGCCATCGGCATACTCGCGGCCCGTAAACCGGACCTCGCTGAATTCGCCGATGCCCGAGATCGTGAAGCTGCCGACATTGCCGCCGCCCGTGATCTCGGGACCGAATGTGCCCGAACCCACCGAGTTGCCCTGCGCATCGAACGCCTCCCAGGCACCCTGCTCGCCGCCATTCTCGGTCGCAAACATACGCGCAACGGTAACCGTCGCCTCGACAGCCGGGCTGCCGAATTCCGCCACCAGCATCTCGGACGTGCCGTCCGACGAATGATTGATCTGGTTGCCCACCGGGCTGCCGCCGGCAACACCGACACCGTCACCATCATAGGTCACCGTGCCTTCGCTGCCGTCAAAATCATACGCCGTCAGCGTCACACCCGCATCGGTCCAGCCCTGCTGGGCGCCCGTCGCAACAAACGTCGCCGCCTCACCCGCGCTGTCCGCATTGTCGCCGTAAATAAGATCGTCGCCCGCACCGCCATCGATATTGTCGTCGCCGAGCTCGCCACCCGTCCCGGGCGTCTCACCCTCGATATACTCGAGATGGAAATCCGCACCCGCTTCGGTGGAGAAGAACTGCAGCGTGTCGAAACCGCCCGGAACTTCAATCGTGAACTCGGCGCGGCCATCGGGCGAACCCGAAACCGCGTCCTCGTCACCGGTTCCGACCTGGACGCCATCGCGATAGGCGACCCAGGTTGCCGTCTCGACGCCGTCGCCGGGCTGATTTTCCGCAAACAATGCGCGCAATCCGACCGTGACGCTTTCCAGCTCCATACCGCCGAAATTGACTTCGATGCCCTCGATGCCGTTGATCTCGGGATCGCCGCCCTGAACGCCGATGCCGCGGGTCACGCCGCCCTGATATTCGAAACCGAAATCGCCGACCGTGCCGCCGTCGAGATCACTGAACGGCGTCACATTCACCTGAAAACCGTCGAGTTCCTGATTCCAGAGCACATCGACGTCATAATCATCACGCGGCACATCGCGCCCGCCGAGAATAAAGGCGCTACCGGGCGTGCCGACGTCGGTGTTGTCACCGATCAGCAGGTCATCGCCGTCATTGCCGGCAATCGTATCGTCGTCGGCGCCGCCGGCGATCTTGTCGTCGAGACCGCGGCCGGTGAGCGTGTCGTCGCCCGAACCGCCGTTGAACAGTACGCTCGTGTCGTAGCCGGCCTGGTTGGCCTCACCCTGGCTCGAGGCAAAGTTGACCGTGTCGTCGCTGGCCAGCGCATCATACTGGGTGCCGTCTTCATAGGTGCCCGCCTGGACATCGTCGAAGTCGACCGTGTCGGGCTGTTCGGTGAACAGGGGATCAAGCTCGAGGGACACCGGATCGCCGTCGACCAGGACCGTCAGATCCTCCCAGTCCTGCACCCGGATGCCCAGATTGCTGAACGTCTGGCGCGCGCCGCTGTCCGTCGAGATATCGGCATTGGCCGCAATGAACGCGTCCAGCGCCACGAGATCGGCGAAGATGCCCGGATCGGCGAACTGGGCCGACGTCAAGGAGATGATCAGCGTGTCCGAACCCGTGCCACCGTCATACCAGTCAACCCGGCCGCCATTCTCGCCGCCGACAAACAGACCGACGTCATCGCCGCTGTCGCCGTCGACATGGTCGCGGCCAACGCCGCCGTCGAGGAAATCATTGCCCGAACCGCCCTTGAGCGTGTCGTCGCCGAGCTGGCCCAGCACCGTATCGTTGCCCGAACCGCCGTTCAGATAATCGTTGAAGGACACATCGGCGCTGCCGCTGCCGCCATGGCTGCCCGAACCGTGATGATGGGAACCATGACCGGACGCGCTGCCCGAGCCCGAACCACGCCCGGAACCGCTGCCCGAACCGGAACCGCGCCCGCCGCGCCGCCCGGAACCGCTGCCGCCCGCATCCGGACCGTCACCCATCAGGATATCGTCGCCGCTGCCACCGTACAGCCGATCAGCTCCCGCGCCGCCGATCAGCGTGTCGTTGCCCGCACCGCCCTTGAGCGTGTCATTGCCCGCACCGCCATCAATGACGTCGTTGCCCGCACCGCCGTCGACCCAATCGTTGCCGTCGCCAGCCTCGACTGTGTCATCGCCCTTGCGCGCCCGGATACTGTCATTCCGGTTCGTGCCACGGATGGAGTTGTTGCCGTTGGAGCCGTTTATGCGTGCCATCCTCGGTACCCCTACCCCTAAGCAAACGAGTAGTTGCCTGAATAGCTATACGTGTAGCTATTCAGGGCCACCCAACCAAAGGTGGACACTTATCCTCACTTCCCCGTCACCACCTTAAAGGGCAAGAATCGGAGATGGAAAGCTTAAAGTTACGAGATGGTTAACGATTTTTTGAGCACACGGACACCGAATCGGACGCCTCGAGAAGCGACATCGCAATAAATTGCCCGTATTCTTGCCAGTCACGTTCCCAAGTCGGGCGACGGCTACGCAGCGCGCAGCTAAGTCCTTGAAAGAATGGTGGGCCCGGCAGGACTCGAACCTGCGACATGACCGTTATGAGCGGTCCGTTCTAACCAACTGAACTACGGGCCCCACCGGCTGACGCCAGCAAGTCACATATACCACAGGGACCCCGAACGCGAAGAGGGGCGCCATTGCCCGGCGCCCCTCCCCTGATTGGCAGACCTGAGAGTCTATGGACGACAGACGTAGTAGCAATTCTGTACGTCATGGGAGAGCTCGCTCACCTCGACCGTTGCGAACCCCGCCTCGGTGAAGATTTCGATCGCCTTCTGCCGGCCCCACATGGCGCCGAGACCCTCGCCGCCCTCCTGGGCGAGCGACACGGTCATGCAGTGCATGCAAGAGATCGTGTAGAGCAACGTCCCGATCGGGTGGTCGGTGTTCTCATGCACATGGCTCGAGCCGTTGATATCCTGGGCGAGATAGACCCCGTCGGCGGCAAGGGCCCGGCGAATACCGCGCACCATCGCGCGGGGATTGCCCTGATCGTGGACCGCATCGAAGGTGGTGACGAAATCGAACACGCCCGGCGCGACATCGCGATCGAAGGTCGTGAGATCGCGCACCTCAAACCGGATGTTCATGAGGCCGCGCGCCTCTGCCTCGGACGTCGCCCAGGCCACGGCTTCAGCCGACAGATCAATGCCCGTGAACCGGCTGGCGGGATAGCGCGCCGCCATCTCCATCAGCGCCCGACCCCGCCCGCAGCCGAGATCGGCCACCCGGATGCCGGCCGCCAGGCGATCTTGCAATCCGGGGATCAGGGGCAGGATGTGGGCCTCAAGTGCCGGCAGCACCGACTGGCCGCTGTCCTCGGCCATAATCTCGTGGAACCGGCCGAAGCGTTCATAGGGCACGCCGCCGCCATGTTCGAAACAGTGGACGATATCGTTCTCCACCGCGCCGAGCTCGGCGATGTACTGGGCGAACATGGCCAGGTTGTTGGGGGTCGCGGCCCGGGTCAGGCAGGCCCCGTGCTCGGGCGGCAGACGGAATGTTCCGGTTTCGCCATCGACGTCGACAATCCCGCTCGCGACCATCGCGCCAAGCCATTCACGGACATAGCGCTCATCGAGCCCCGCCCGCACCGCCAGGCCCTCGCTGGTGACCCAGTCGCCCTGATCGAGCGCGTCGAACAAACCCGTGCGGTGCCCGACGGACACCATGAGGCAGGCCGCGCCGCCGTTGAGCATGTCGACGAACCGTTCCTCGAACGCGTCCGCGCATGACGGGGAAAAGGCCCCTTCGACATCATGAATTTCTGCAACCGACATTTTTCCAACTCCGTTTGGTGACGAGATCAGTTTATCTATACTGACCAGTTGGTATGTTTAAAACGGATACCGGCCGTCGGAGTCAACGCGAAAAATGCCCACATCATACGAAAGACGTATGCATTCTCGGTTCTCTGCGTATATTTGGTACGTACAGGAGCCATTCAGACTTGCCTGTAACAAACTACATAGTTTATATTAGATACTGTTAATTCGAACCGGCAGGAAGCGATGCCCCGCGACGGCACGATCACACGCAACAAGATCCTCGACACCGCCGAGGCCCTGATCCTCGACCAGGGTTATTCCGCCACCTCGATCGACAAGCTGATCGACGCGGTCGGCGTCACCAAGGGCGCGTTCTTCTATCATTTCGACAACAAGGCGGCCCTCGCCTACACGCTGGTCGAGCGCTTCGCGAAGGCGGACCTCGCCCTGCGCGAGGAGTTCCGCGCCCGGGCCGGCAAGCTCTCGCGCGACCCGCTGCAGCAACTGCTGATTTTCATTGGCCTCTACGAAGAGCTGATGGAAGGCTTCGACGAGCCCTACCCCGGCTGCCTGTTCGCGTCATACCTGTATGAAGCCGACCTGTTCGACGACCGCACCATGCAGGTGATCGACGACACCTATCGCGACTGGCGCGTCACCCTGGGCGCCATGATCGACAAGGCCGCAGAAACTAACCCGCCGAAACTGCCCGTCGACACTGCCGACCTCGCGGACATGTTTACCGGCACCATCGAGGGCGCCTTCATCATGTCGAAGACCCTCAAGGAACCGAAACTGGTCGCCGCCCAGGTCGGGCTTTACCGGGATTTCATCGAGCTGCTGTTCCGGGACGGCTGAACCGGCCCCCGATTCCCCATGAAAAAGGCCGGCGCAACCGCCGGCCTTTTGTATTCGTTCGGCGTGCGTGCCGACCTAGTGGTCGAGGAAGCTGCGCAGCTTGCGGGAGCGCGACGGGTGCTTGAGCTTCCTGAGCGCCTTCGCCTCGATCTGCCGGATACGCTCGCGAGTGACCGAGAATTGCTGGCCGACCTCTTCGAGCGTGTGGTCCGTGTTCATGCCGATGCCGAAGCGCATACGCAGGACGCGTTCCTCACGCGGGGTCAGGGACGCCAGCACGCGGGTCGTGGTCTCGCGCAGATTCGACTGGATTGCCGCATCGACCGGCAGGACTGCATTCTTGTCCTCGATGAAGTCGCCCAGATGGCTGTCTTCCTCGTCGCCGATCGGCGTTTCCAGCGAGATCGGCTCCTTGGCGATCTTGAGTACCTTGCGCACCTTCTCGAGCGGCATGTGCAGGCGCCCGGCCAGCTCTTCCGGAGTCGGCTCGCGGCCGATCTCGTGGAGCATCTGGCGCGAGGTGCGGACCAGCTTGTTGATCGTCTCGATCATGTGGACCGGGATACGGATCGTGCGCGCCTGGTCAGCGATCGATCGGGTGATCGCCTGGCGAATCCACCAGGTGGCGTAGGTCGAGAATTTATAGCCGCGGCGGTATTCGAACTTATCGACCGCCTTCATCAGACCGATATTGCCTTCCTGGATCAGGTCGAGGAACTGCAGGCCGCGGTTGGTGTATTTCTTGGCGATGGAAATCACGAGCCGCAGGTTCGCCTCGACCATTTCCTTCTTCGCCCGGCCGGCTTCCTTCTCGCCCTGCTGGACGGTCTGGACGATGCGGCGCAGCTCCGAGATCGGCAGGCCGACGCGCGCGGAAATCTCGATGATCTCCTTGCGGATGGCGCGAATCTCGTCGGCGTTCTTCTCGGTGTATTTCTTCCAGCCCTTGCGCTTCAGCCGCGCGATCCGGCTGACCCAGCGCGGGTCGAGCTCGTTGCCCATATATTCTTCGAGGAAATCCTCACGGCTGACACCGCTGTCGAGCGCCATGCGCAGGAGCTTGCCCTCGAAGCTGGTGAGCCGGCGGTTGAGGCCATACAGCTCGTCAACCAGGGCCTCGATCCGGCCATTGTTGAGCCGCACCTGCTCCATATACTCGACCAGGTCATGCTGCAGCTTGCCGTAGCGCTTTTCCTGGGGGTTGGAGAGCTGGTCGGACTTGTTCTTCATGCCCGCGAGCCGCTGCTCCTGCAGCTTGCGCAGCTTCTTGTAGGTCTTGTCGATGGTGTCGAACAGGCCGAGCACTTCGGGCTTCAGCTTCGCTTCCATCGCGGCGAGGGAGAGGTTTGCGCCCTCATCCTCATCGTCGTCGTCATTGTCGTTGTCGGCTTTTTTGTCGTCGCTACTGCCGGGGGCAGCCGCCGCACCATTGGCGCCGTTCGGTCGAGCAGCACCATTGGCGCCGTTCGCCCGGTTGGCGGCGTTGGCCTGGGCGCCGCCATTCGCGGAATTGTCTTCACCCGGGCCGCCGCTGTGGGTGGCATCCAGGTCGATGACGTCGCGCAGCAGGATCTGTTCCTTCTCAAGCGCGTCGCGCCAGGCGATGATCGCGCGGATCGTCAGCGGCGATTCGCAAATCGCGCCGATCATCTTCTCGCGGCCGGCCTCGATCCGCTTGGCGATGGCGATTTCGCCTTCGCGCGACAGCAGCTCGACCGAACCCATTTCCCGCAGATACATGCGGACCGGGTCATCTGTCCGACCCAAATCCTCGGCGCCCGCAGCGCGGGTCTTGGTCGCCACCGCGGGGACATCCGCCTTGGCCTCTGCCGGGGCGGCGGCCGGCTTGTCGCCATCCTCGGTCGCCTTCGCGGTCGCGTCGTCCTTTTCTTCTTCCTCGACGACGTTGATGCCCATTTCCGAAAGCTGCGCGAGGACGTCCTCGATCTGCTCCGAAGACACCTGGTCCTGGGGCAGGGTCTCGTTCAGCTCGTCATAGGTGATGAACCCGCGCTCTTTGCCGCGCGCGATCATCTTTTTGACGCCCTGAACCGAGCCATCCATCAACGGACCGTCGGGCGTGTCCTCACGCTCTTCGGTGTTTTCTTCCTGGGCTTCGTTTCGTGCCATATTTTCCCTCGCAGCGGCGGCGGCTATGCCGCGCTATCGCGCACTTGCCAAATTATTCTTACGGACCGCCCGCACCCGATTCTTCGCGGACCAACTCGAGAAGTCTTTTGCTCTTCGTCTCGTTGTTGTCGTCCGCAAGTTCCTCTTTCGCGGCCACTCGATCAGCGGCCAGGCCTCTTCGTCCGTACCGCGCCAAAATTTCTTCCAGCGCAGCACGCGCATCCGCAATCGTCGCATCGGGCGCCGCAAAGGACGCCTGCCGATACACTTGCGGATGCAAAACCTGTCCCAGCGGTACGTCATAACCGCTCTGGTTCAAATGGCGTTGCAATTCCTTAGTGTCAAGGACCGGCTTCGTGACCGCGAGGTTTAAGATCACCCGGAGCAGGGTGTCAAGTTCCTTGCTTTGCAGGGAAATTTCATTCAGCGCCTCAAGCGAGTCGGGCAAAAGGTCAGGATGATTGACCAATGTGGCCAGCAACATCCGCTCCTGCTGGGCCTTCATCGCGCCAATATCCCCGCGCACGCCCAGTCCTGGCGCGAAATCGGGCCGTTTCGGACCGCCGCCACGACCCTGAAAGCGCGGATTCCCCGGGTTCGAACGCCGGTCGGCCGAGAACAGGTCGCGCAGGCGCTGCCGCATGCTCTGCTGATAGTGATATTTGACGCCCGAGTCCTCGATCTGCGCCAACCGGGCGTTGATCCGGCGCTCCAGGTCGGCGCGACGTTCCGGCGTGTCGTGGCTGGCGGCGGACACCTCGGCGCGCCAGAGCACATCGACGAGCTGGTGGGCGCCGGCCAGCAAGGTCCGGAAGCCCTCGGCGCCGCGCGCCTTGATCAGCGTATCGGGATCCTCGCCGGACGGCAGCCCCATGAAGCGCAGGGTCTTGCCCGGCTGCAGCAACGGCAGGGCCCGTTCGGCCGCGCGCAGCGCCGCGCGCTCGCCCGCCGTGTCGCCGTCGAAGCACAGCACCGGCTCATCGGCGACGCGCCAGATCAGGCGGATCTGGTCTTCGGTCAGCGCGGTCCCCAGTGGGGCGACGGCGTTCGGCAAGCCGGCCTGGGCCAGCGCGATCACGTCGGTATAGCCCTCGGCGACGATGACCGTACCCGCCTCGCGCGACGCCTCGCGCGCCATGGTGAAATTGTACAGGCTGCGGCCCTTGTGGAAGAGCGGCGTCTCCGGCGAATTGAGGTATTTCGGCTGGCCGTCCCCGAGGATGCGTCCACCGAACGCGATCACCCGGCCACGGCTGTCGTTGATCGGGAAGATCACCCGATCGAAGAAATAGTCGCGTGGATTGCCGCCGCCTTCTGGCAATTTAATGAGACCGGCCTCGACCAGCTGGTCCTGGCGCAGGCCGCGCGCCTCCATCGCCTGCAGCAATCGCCCGCGCCCGTCGGGCGCGTAGCCCAGGCGAAACCGCCCGATCGTCTCGTCGGTGAACCCGCGCCCGCGCAGATAGTCATAAGCCTCCCGGCCGCCGGGCTGCGAAAGATGTTCCTGGTACCAGCCGCAAACCTGCTCGACGACGTCATACAGCGTCGAGCGGACCTTCGCGCGTTCGCGCTCCTCGGGCGAGGATTGCGGCACCTCCAACCCGGCCTGGCCCGCGAGCCGCTCGATCGCCTCGGGGAAACTCAGCCCGTCGGTCTCCATCACGAAGGTGATGACATCGCCATGCTGGCCGCAGCCGAAGCAGTGATAGAAGGCCTTGTCGTCATTCACGGTGAAGGACGGGGTCTTTTCGTTGTGGAACGGACACAGTCCGGCGAACTCGCGGCCCTTGCGGACCAGGCGCACTTTCTTGCCCACGACCTCCGACACCGGAAGCCGCGCGCGCAACTCATCGAGAAATTGCGGCGGAAAGGCCATTGCTCATCTGTTCCAGGACTGTGGCAGCCTAGAGATTACCCGCTGGGCGAGTCGCCGGATACGCCAACGCGCCCGGCCGGCACAAACAGTGGGTGAATAGTGGGGATAAGGCGTCAGGCGCCGAGGCGCGACTTGACGATTGCGCTGGCCTTGCCGAAATCCATCTGCCCGGCAAAGCTCTCACGCAGGGCGCCCATCACCGCACCCATATCCTTGAGTCCGCCCGCGCCCACATCGGCGATCACCTTGTCGACGGCGGCTTCGATCTCGTCGTCGCCAAGCTGCTCCGGCAGGAAGCGCTCGATGATCGCGATCTCCTCGGCTTCCTGCTGCGCCAGCTCCAGGCGCCCGCCCTTCTCGTACATCGAGATGGAATCACGGCGCTGCTTGACCATGGTCTGGAGCATCTGGAGGATCTCGTCTTCGTCGATGCCCTCATCGTTGCCCTTGCCGCGGGCCGCGATGTCACGGTCCTTGAGTGCAGCCATAATCAGCCGCAGCGTGGAGACCGCACGCTGGTCCTTATCTTTCAACGCCGCGCGGAGCGCCTCGGGAACCTGATCGCGAAACATGAGTCTTTGTGCCTTTTGCAGAAGCGGCAGAAGGTAAAGGATTTGGATTGTGAACGCAATCCGATCACGCAACAGTTAACTTGTTGTTTTTTATCAACTTTTTCTTTCTCTTCCACGGTTGACGACTCCCGCCCGGTGCCGTAAACAACGCGGCAATTTGCGCCCCGGACAGGTGCGCACGGCCGCCCAGCGGTCGGCCCCAGGAACGAATTGCCCCGGCGGCCCCGCACTTCGCGCGCCCGCCACCCCGAGGACCCGACGTTATGGCCGCAGCCGCGCCACAGGACCGGAGCCAACCCGAATGGGCGACCGGCGCATTGGTCCTGCCCGACGGGTCGGTGTTTTGGGGGCGCGGGATCGGCGCCACCGGCGTCGCCGTCGCCGAGGTCTGCTTCAACACCTCGCTGACCGGCTATCAGGAAATCCTGACCGACCCGTCCTATGCCGGGCAAATCATCACCTTCACCTTCCCCCATATCGGCAATGTCGGCGCCAATCCGGAAGACATCGAGACGACCACGCCGGCGGCGCGGGGCTGCGTGTTGCGCGCAAACATCACCGACCCGTCCAACTGGCGCGCCGTCGAACATCTCGATGCCTGGCTCAAATCGAACGACATGGTCGGCCTGGCCGGCGTCGACACGCGGCGACTGACCCGCCATATCCGCGACGCGGGTGCCCCGAACGGCGCCATTGCCCACCAGCCCGACGTCCCCATCAATCCCGCCACCCTGCGCGCCGCGGCGAGCGACTGGCCCGGCCTCGAAGGGGCCGACCTCGCGAAAGACGTCTCCTGCACCCAGACCTATGAATGGACCGAGACCCCCTGGGCGCTCGGCAAGGGTCATGGCGAACTGACCAAGCCCGCCCGTCACGTGGTGGCCGTCGATTTCGGCGCCAAGCGCAACATCCTGCGGTCGCTCGCCGGGCTCGGCTGCAAGGTCACCGTCGTGCCGGCCTCGGCCAGCGCCCAGGATATCCTGCGCCACAAGCCCGACGGGGTGTTCCTGTCGAACGGCCCGGGCGATCCGGCTGCGACCGGCCAATACGCCGTGCCGGCGATCAAGGCCGTGCTCGACGCGGGCGTGCCGACCTTCGGCATCTGCCTCGGCCACCAGATGCTCTGCCTGGCGTTGGGTGCGAAGACCGAAAAAATGCATCACGGCCATCGCGGCGCGAACCACCCGGTCAAGGATCTGGCGACCGGCAAGGTGGAGATCACCAGCCAGAACCACGGCTTCGTCGTGATCGAAAAATCCCTGCCCGCGAATGTGGAGATGAGCCACCAGTCATTGTTCGACGGCTCGCTCGAAGGCATCCGGGTAACCGACGCGCCGGTGTTTTCGGTCCAGTACCACCCCGAGGCGTCCCCCGGCCCCCATGACAGCCACTATCTGTTCGAGCGGTTCGTCGCGATGATTGACGGACAAGGCTGACCATGCCCAAACGCACCGACCTCAAGACCATCATGATCGTGGGCGCCGGGCCGATCATCATCGGCCAGGCCTGCGAGTTCGACTATTCGGGCACCCAGGCGGTAAAGGCGTTGAAGGACGAGGGCTACCGGGTCGTGCTGGTGAACTCGAACCCGGCGACGATCATGACCGACCCGGAATTCGCCGACGCCACCTATGTCGAGCCGATCACGCCGGAGATGGTGACCAAGATCCTCGAGGCCGAGCGGCCCGACGCCATCCTGCCGACCATGGGCGGCCAGACCGCGCTCAACACCTGCCTGACCCTGGCCCGCGACGGCACGTTCGAGCGGCTGGGCATCGAGATGATCGGCGCGCGCGCCGATGTCATCGACAAGGCCGAGGACCGGCTGCAGTTCCGCGAGGCGATGGACAAGATCGGTCTGGAATCGCCGCGCTCCATGCAGGTCAACAACCGCAAGGACGCCGAGACCGCCCTCGACATGGTGCGCCTGCCCGCGATCATCCGCCCGAGCTTCACGCTCGGCGGCCAGGGCGGCGGGATCGCCTACAACCGCGAGGAATTCTTCGAGATCGTCATGGGCGGGATCGACGCCTCACCGGTCAGCGAGGTGCTGGTCGAGGAATCGGTGCTCGGCTGGAAGGAGTATGAGATGGAGGTCGTCCGCGACAAGGCGGACAATTGCATCATCATCTGCGCGATCGAGA
>Ga0070727_10003519_pt1 | contig 14134 bp, 14 predicted proteins | sample tdAd472_FD_66722 | JGI IMG/M metagenome (GOLD analysis project Ga0070727, IMG submission 66722) | Marine sediment microbial communities from the Atlantic coast under amendment with organic carbon and nitrate - tdAd47.2 | ecosystem: Environmental > Aquatic > Marine > Coastal > Sediment | place...
CGGCCATCAATATGGCGTTGAGCGAACGACCGGATCTGATTCTCCTCGACATGCAACTGCCCAAGGTCGATGGATTCGAAGTCGCCCGGACCTTGCGAAGCGAATCATCGCTGGCCGACACACCCCTCGTTGCGGTCACTGCAATGGCGATGCCGCACGAGATCCAGCAAGTGATCGAATCCGGATGTGATGGCTACCTGAGCAAGCCGTTCACCCAACACCAGTTCTTCGTGGCTTTGAGCTCGGTGGTTCGGGAAACAGCCATCGTCTGATTCTGGGGCAACATCAGGGTTCATCTAACCTCGACCCGATGCTCTCCATCCACGACCTTCACAAGTCCTTTGGTGACTTGAAAGCACTCAATGGATGCGGTTTCGAAGTACCTCGAGGACACATGCTCGGATTCCTTGGTCCGAACGGCGCCGGCAAGACAACGACGATGCGGACAGTTTTTGGACTCCTGACCCCCGACTCAGGCGACGTACTCTGGGACGGGCGTGTTCCGACAGCAGAGGACAGATCCAACTTCGGCTATATGCCGGAGGAACGGGGCCTCTACCCCAAGATGAAAGCTCACGATCAGCTCACCTATCTCGGTCGCCTTCATGGCATGACGTCCAATGAGGCCGGGGAGTCTGCCGACCGTTGGCTCGCGATTCTGGGCTTGGCCGATCGACGCATGGATCCCATCGAGGCGCTATCTCATGGAAACCAGCAACGCGTTCAGCTGGCTGCATCTCTCGTGCACGATCCGGAGCTCCTGGTCCTCGACGAACCGTTCGCCGGTCTCGACCCAATCGCCGTGATCACGATGTCCGATGTCTTGCGGGAACAGGCGGCTTCAGGCAAGGCCGTCGTATTCAGTTCCCACCAGCTCGACTTGGTCGAGGACCTTTGTGAGGACGTAGCCATCGTCAACGATGGTGCCATTGTCGTTGAGGGACGCGTGAAACATCTCAAGGACGCTGCCCCGATCCGGCATCTCGAGCTCGAGATCGATGGCAACGCCGACGAGCTCCTCGCCCAGTTGGAAGGCGTTCGGAGCACCGAATTCGACGGGACGAGGCACACCGTGATCATCGATGCCGATACCGAAATACGAGGCTTCCTCGGCCGCGCCCAAGACGCAGGCCGTGTCCGTCACTTCACATACACGACTCCATCTCTCACCGACCTCTTCAAGGAGGCGGTGGCATGAGCGGAATGGGCGCCGTATGGCAGGTCGCCAAGAGGGAGATGAAAGAGCGGGGAAGGTCCAAGGCCTACCTGCTTACAAGCCTCTTCACAATCTTGATCGTCGTCGGAATCGTGGTCATTCCAACCTTCTTCGAGGGTGGCACCAGCGAGTACGAGGTTGGGTCCGTTGGCGAAGGTAACGCGGAGATCGTCGATGCCGCCATCCAGATTGGCAACGCCGGCGACATCGAAGGGGAAGACCCTTCAGTTGCGATGGAGGTCATCGAGTACGACAGCCGTCAAGAAGGCGAGATCGCACTGGCCGAAGATGAGGTCGACATCCTTCTCGTCGACGCTACTGAAATCGTCACTGACGCGGCTGGGGCAGGAGGTCTCGGTGGGAACTCCTTGAGCAACCTATTGCAGCGCGGAGCGGCAACTTTGGAGTTGGAACGCCTCGTCGCTGAGGAAGGCAATGCTGCCGCAGAGGTGGTCGAACTCATGACTACCGACACGCTTGAGGTGACCTCTCTGGATGGAGAGGACCCAGTAGACGAGTCGCAAGTCTTTGTTGCTTATGCAGGACTCATGCTCCTGTATGTGGCAATCCTCCTGTATGGCACCTGGATTCTGACCGGAGTCACCGAGGAGAAAACCAATCGGGTGGTCGAGGTGCTCCTCTCAGCCCTACGACCATGGCAATTGCTGGGCGGGAAGATCGTGGGTATCGGCATGTTGGGACTGACCCAACTCGCCATCACTCTCCTGATGGCCGCGTTGGCCATCAACTTCACCGGCGTGCTCGACCTACCCGAGATTCCGATTGCCAATCTCGCCGGGATCATCCTTTGGTTCGTTCTTGGCTTCCTGCTGTATGCCGTTTTGTTCGCCGCGGCGGGCTCCCTCGTCAGTCGAATGGAGGATGCGCAAACAGCGGCCATGCCAATGACGATGCTGGCAGTGGCAGGCATGTTCGTTTCGATCGCAGCCCTGGAGAATCCCGAGGGCATAGTCGCTCGGATAGGGACCTTCTTCCCACTGACGGCGCCCATGGTGGTACCGGTACGCACAGCCCTAAACGGAATCGCGGCGTGGGAGTACATCCTTGCGGTCGTCATAACCGTCGCGTCCATTGGTCTGATGCTCTGGGTAGCTGGACGGGTCTACGCCGGGGGCTTGCTTCAGTTCGGCGGCAAGGTCAAAGTCAAGGACGCCTGGCAGTCCGCTAGCCGCTAGAAGGATCTCAATGGCGTACGACGAAGCCCTCACCCAAAGAGTGAGAGACCACATCGGAGGTAGCGATGCCGTGGTCGGGAAGAAGATGTTCGGAGGAATAGCCTTCATGAATCACGGCAACATGGCAGTCGGCATATCCAACGATGAGCTCATGGTCAGGGTGGGTCTTGACAATTTCGATGAGATTGTGTCCGAGCCCGGCGTCAGGGAGTTCGACATGACTGGGAAGCGGATGAAGGGCTGGATCCTCGTTGATTCCCAAGCCACTGGAGATGACAGCGACCTGCATGATTGGGTGGACGTCGGTATGAGTTACGCCGCCTCCTTGCCACCCAAATAGAGGCGCCCCATGGGATACCAAAACCTCCATATCGACATCTCGGATCATGTGGCCACGCTGTGGCTCAATCGCCCCGAGAAGCGCAACGCTTTGTCTGAGGACATCTGGCTGGATATTCCCAAAGCCATGGCCGATCTTGATTCGGACGAATCGATCCGCGTGGTTGTGTTGGCTGGTCGTGGACCGTCTTTCTGTGTTGGTATCGACATCGAGCTGCTGATGACCTTGTCCCCGACAGGAGCCTCTCAAGCTGCGGCCAACATGGACCTATACCAAACCATCAAGAAACTCCAAAGCACGGCCAACTCGTTTGCCAACTCACCGAAGCCAGTGATCGCTTCTATCCAAGGCCACTGCCTAGGTGGGGGCATTGACCTGATCACCGGGGCCGACATCCGTGTTGCCTCGGCGGACGCCCTCTTCTCTATCCGAGAAACGAAGATGGGTCTGGTTGCCGATACCGGGACCCTCCAGCGACTTCCAGCCATCCTTGGCAGCGGTGTGGTTGCCGAAATGGCCTACACGGGCGGTGACTACGACGCCGAATGGGCCAAAAGCCACGGATTGGTCAATGAAGTGTTCGCTGACCAGGAGTCCCTTGCGGAAGGGACTCGAGTCTTGGCTAGAACCATCGCGGCCAACTCACCTCTCGCCGTCCAAGGGATCAAGAAGGTATTCGCAGCGACAGAGGGAATGAACGTGGAACAGGCCCTGGACTATGCGGCCCAGTGGAATGCCTCGTTCCTGATTTCCAACGACTTGATGGAGTCCATCAACGCGTTTCTCGAGAAGAGGGATCCCGACTACACAGGTACCTAACCGACCCGATCTCTCCGGAGAAGGGTTCGAACGGCGGAGTTCTTCCAGATGTTGCCCATCTGATCCCACTGGCGACGCCGATCAACAAGAACCGCTTCCATGGATACCTCTTCCTCGCTGCCGAAGTGACCGGCCAGTTGGGTCAGCGTGTGGACCCAGATCTTGTCTTCCAGGCGGCTTGTGTAGATCTTGAAGCTCGCTTCATACAGCGGATCGTTGGCCCTGACGAGCAAGTGGATCTTGGCGCGCGTACTACCTTCATCGTCGTCGTAGGCACTGAAGGTGATGATGGCCGCCCAGGGATGACCCTCCGGCGTCATATACGACCACGAACGATCATCTGCGTAGATGACCCGTACCCCGGTAGTCACCTTGGTCGGTCCCCTGCCCCCACCCACCACGGCAACTTCTCCAGGAGCGATGCCGCCGGCTGGTGCGTAGAACTTGTTGGACGGATACCAGAACTCCCCGAAGTTCTCTTTCCACGTAGCGATGACTTTCTCGGGCGTCGGTCCAGGGATGGCCACCTCATAGGTCTTTTGCCAGAGACGCCCGAAGCCCTGAAGTGGCCCCATCGGCTTGCGTCCCTCCACGTTCCCCTTGGAGGCCCCCTCGGCAACATCGCCTACGTGGAACTCCTCGACTGGCTCTGCCCAGCTATCTGCATTTCTTGGGTCGGTCACACGACTCCTTTCGCAACACAAGAAGTACAGGAGTGGCGTCACGCAATCGTTACGAAACCTGATTCACCAACCCGTAACGCCCAATAGGGCACAATCAGGGTGAATGAGTGATTTCGACGCGGCGGTCGTGGGCGCCGGACCAAACGGACTATCCGCTTCCATCGAACTCGCCCGGGCTGGTAGGAAAGTGCTCCTCGTTGAAGGGGCCGATGAGATCGGCGGTGGGACCCGAACCGCTGAGCTGACCCTCCCTGGATTTCTTCACGACGTCTGCGCCGCCATCCACCCCTCAGGCATCGCTTCCCCGTTCTTCAATGAGATTGGACTCGACGTCGAATGGGTACAGCCGCCGATTCCTTTCACCCACCCGCTGGACGATGGCCGTGTCGCGGCCCTGTACATGTCGGTCGAGGCAACTGCCGAACAACTGGGTATCGATGGGTCCAAGTACATCGGACTCATGGGACCCCTGACCGACCGAGTCGACGAGCTCGTTGAGGACGTCCTGAGCCCAATGACCATCAACCCGAAACACAAGACGACGTATGCCCGGATCGCGGCCATCGGCGGGCTCCCGGCGTCCATGTTGGCGAAACGATTCGAAACAGACGAGGCCAAGGCTCTGATCGCAGGCCTGGCAGCCCATTCCATTGCCCCGTTCCACGCCCCGGCCACAGCTGCGGTGGGAGTGATGCTCGGCGTCATTGGCCACACCATGGGTTGGCCGCTGGCCCGAGGTGGCTCCAAGACGATCGCCGAAGCCCTCGCGAAGCAGTTCTTGGAACTCGGGGGTGAGATCGAGACAGGCAGGTACGTCGAATCCGTTGATGAGCTACCCGGAAAGATGGCACTGCTCGATGTAATGCCTCCCGCGGCATTTCGTTTGGGTCGCAATCGAATCACGCCTTCCAATACCCGAAGACTGACCCGGTGGAAGCCCGGTCCCGGAGTCTTCAAGATCGACTGGGCCCTAGACGGTCCCATCCCCTGGGCCGACCCGCTCAGCAGTCAAACCGCCACCGTCCACGTTGGCGGAACCTACGAGGAGGTAGAAGCGGCGGAACGAGAGGTCTCAAGAGGAGGCCACGCCGACAAGCCCTTCGTTCTGCTCTCGCAACAATCAGAGTGGGACGACACCAGGGCTCCCAAGGGCAAGCACACGGCCTGGGCCTATTGCCATGTCCCAAACGGATCTAGCCAAGACATGACCGAGGCCATCGAGCAGCAGGTCGAACGTTTCGCTCCCGGATTCAGTGACCTCATCATCGGGCGAGCGACGAAGAACTCGATGTCGTATGAGACCTACAACCCCAACTACGTGGGTGGTGACATCGGCGGAGGAAGCTACGGCCTCAAGAAGATCATGCAAATGGGCACGAAGCGCCCCTACTCCTTGGGTGGCGGAGTATTCCTTTGCAGCTCCGCGGCCCCTCCGGGGGCAGGCGTTCATGGAATGTGCGGCTATTACGCCGCGCGCGCCGCTCTGGGCTAGAAGCGCAACAGGTCGGTGGAACCGACCGACTACGGACGGTCTGACGAGAAGATCACAACTGACCCGTCGGGAGACCAAGCCGGGAAGATGTCGAAGCCGGGACCTTCGACCAATAACCGAGGATCCGGATCCCCTATCTCTGTAACGAATAGATCGGCGTCGTTGTCACCGACCTCGCTGTCAAACACGATTCTCGATCCGTCCGGCGACCAAGAACTGAAAGCGCCATCGACGACTTCAACGCCACCCCGACCGTTGCGGTCGATAACCCAGATGGTGAGTGGTCCATCGTCATCGAAGAACGAGACATGTGAACCGTCGGGCGACCATTGGGGGTAGGCAATCAACTCGCCCTGGACAGTTAGTTGCGACTCCTCCCCGGTCTCCAGGTTCAGTTCGTAGATGTCGTGAACCACGTCTGGCCCCGCAGGTTGGTTGCCACCCGTGTAGAGGATGCTCCGCCCGTCTGGAGACCAGTCGGGATAGTTGTGAAGGATTCCGCTGTCGGTTAGCTGGCTGACTTCACGAGTTGAGAGATCGACGACGAACAATTCGGCGCCACCCGCCTGATCGCTGGCGAACACAATCCTCGCGCCGTCGGGGGACCACGAGGGGTACAGATCGTCGGATTCGGACGAGGTCAGATTGATTTGGTCTGAGCCATCGGCGTTCATCACGTAGATCTCGCAGTTACCGTCCCGACTCGAGACGAAAGCAATCTTCGTGCCGTCGGGCGACCACGCAGGGAAGCCGTCGGCCCCGTCTCCCGCGACAACTCTCTCAACGTTGCCGTCAAGGTCGCTCATCCAGATATCGAGGTCCGGGACACCCTCACAGAGAGCCGCGCGCTCCGGACCTCCGGAACACGCCGCTATCAGCAGAAGGAAGGCGCCCACAAAAGCGATGGTCTTAGACGATTGCCGTTCCGACGGCATGAATGGTCTCTCGTAGAGCATGCCGGAGGGTGTATAGCGCCCCTGTGGCCCCGGGCTCAATCCATCAGAGGTCGGTAGATGTCAGAGGGGTGTCAAGCTGAGACTGCAGATTCCTCGTTGTCGAAGATCTGAATCGCCTCATCGAGTCGGGTCAGATCAAAGATCTGCCGGTAGTGATCAGAAAGGCCAAAGGCCCGCAGGTCATGACCGGCTCGCTGCGCTCTGATAAGAGTCGTTACAAGCAGACCGATTCCACCGCTGTTCATGTATTCGAGATTGGTGAAGTTCAGGATTACGGCCTTCGCCCCATCTCCTGCTTTTTCGTGCGCCTGAGCGATCTCCTGCTCAGAGAACGAGGTGATCTCGCCATCGATGTCGATGACTCGGACGCCTTCGCCCAGATCTCGAATGTTCATGCTCAGTTTAGAAGTCGTCACGTTCTTCTCCCCTAGTTCCCTGCGTTTGCGTCGTCGTAGATATTCATGAAATCCGATAGCCGGGTTATTTCGAACACCTCCCGATAGTGCTCGGTAAGCCCTCGCGCACCGATTTCACGGTCGGTTGAACGGGCAATTGCCAAGATCCCCACGATCACGGCGATCCCAGTTGAGTTGATGTAGTCCACATCGCCGAAGTCGAGGAGGACACTTCCCTCCGTCCTCGATGCCTCGGCATAGGCGGCCTCGAGCCCTTCTTTGGCTGCTCGGTTGACCGTTCCGGTGAGAGCGATCACAGACCCCTTCGGGGATGTGGTTACTACTGCACCAAAGGCTTCCTCTGACATCAGTCGTCTCCTTCTCTGTTCATGACGAGTTCGACGACATGGAGGCCATCGACACTCTCGGTCCACACTTCGTCGACCATCTTCTCGATGAGAAACAGCCCCCAACCCCTTGGGGTTTGCTCGCCAGAGAGCTTGGCTTCGAGGTCAGGCGTCTCGGCTTGGGGGATGACCTTGTCCCCACCGTGATCGGTGACGCGGACTCGAACTGCGGCCTCGGTCGCCTTCACTTCGACACTGACATCCAGTTCGGCTCGGTATTCGTTTCCGTGCTCGATGGCATTCATCACCGTTTCGCCAACCGCAGTCTTGAGTCTGTCGACCTTGATTGGTTCGAGATCTAGCGCATCAATCACTTCGGAGACTTGCCGGATCGCCATCACCTCGTTGCCTTCTTCGCTCGCCACGGTGAAAGCCGTCAGGAGTTTCTCACCCGAAGAGAAGGCCGACGCAGAGCTTTCGGCCGAGGAGGTCCGCTGCACCACGACGAGAGTGATGTCGTCTTCCTGCTCCGCCTCGACACCGGTCCAATCCTCTAGGTCTCCGACGATCGCATTCACCATGTCACCGTCATCGGCTCTCTTGGCGACACGCCCCATCAGCCGTCCGAAACCGTACATCTCGCGGGCAGGGTTGTGAGCCTCGGTGATGCCATCACTGGTCAGGACCATCACGTCGCCCGCCTCCATGTGATAGACCTTGTCGTCGTAATCCATCTCCGGCATCAAGCCGAGAGGCATACCTGTGGCTCGTAACTCGACCACACCATCCGAGGTACGCACGTAGGGCAGGTTGTGGCCGGCATTGGCGAAGACGACTTCGCCCGCTGCGGTATCGATGATGGCGTAGAGACATGTCACGAACATCGCCGGAGGAATCTCCTTCTCGATGGCGTCGTTCACTTCGGCCAGGACCGCGGCCGGGGATAGATGGTGTGGCGCTGCAGACCGCAACATCGACCGACATGTGGCCATGACCAGGGCCGCAGGTACCCCTTTGTCGGTGACATCTCCTATCACCACTCCCAGACGACCGCGTCCGAGATCGATGAAGTCATAGAAATCCCCTCCTACCTCGCGGGCCGGGCGATAGAAGGCATCAACGCCCCATCCGTTTATCGATGGAAGCTCTTTGGGAAGGAGCGTCTGCTGGATCAGAGCAGCGACTTGAAGCTCCTGTTCGATTCGTTCGCGCTCCTTGGCTTCGGCTTGTTGCTCACGGACAAGTTGAGCCACCTTCATAGCCGGCGCGACCTGGCTGGCGAGACTGCCGAGCAGTCTCCTGTCGTCTGTCGAGTAGGGCTGGTCTGAAAGACGGTGACCCAGGTACAGCGCTCCGAGCAACTCACCCTGACCTATGAGCGGGACCACGAGTTCGACCCCAGCTTCCTTCAGTTGGTCAACAGCTGGAGAGTCCAATTCGATAGAAGCCACTTCGACAGGCCCTCCTGACGACAGAAGCACCGTTTCGAGGGGATCACCAGCCGATATTGATATCGGATCGATGACCTTGGACTGGGACTCCGGCAGCAGCTGTGTCGTTGCTTCGATTGAATCCTCTGTCTTGCGACGTCTTCTCAATTGCACCATCCCCACGATTTCTAGTGGATCACCGTCCCGAAAACGTTACGAGAACGCAGATCGTGGCCGTATCGTTCCGGCACGACAGTATCGCTGGTTTCGTAACGGTCGACTATCTTCCCGATCTGGAGGCCCGTTGCTGGACATCCGCCTTCTTGGCACCCCACAAGTCACGATCGACGGCGAACCGCTATCAGTCGATACGCGGAAGGCTGTCGGTTTGCTCGCGTATCTCGCCATCGAGGGTCAGACGACTCGAGATAGCGCAGCTGCCCTCTTCTGGGCGGAATCGTCCTCAGAGCGCGCCAGGGCCACCTTGCGCAGAACCCTTTCGTCCCTCAAGGCGGGCGTTGACAACGACTCGATTACGGCCGATCGAAACTCGATTCATCTCGGGAATGCCACTGTGGATACGCAGCTGTTTGATGCTGCAATAGCGCAGACCGAGGCGCACGACCACCCCTCGGAAGACGTGTGCTCAAGCTGCATCCCCCACCTTGTCCTGGCTACTGACCTATATCGAGGGGATTTCCTGGAGGGCTTCTCGGTCAGGGACGCTCCGGAATTCGAAGATTGGGTCCGCAATGTGTCAGAGTCATTTCGACACAATGCAAGCAGGGCCTTCGACCGATTGGCCGTGGCGCGGGCAGCCAGTGGGGACTTCGTTGCAGCGATCGCCACAGTTCGGCGCTGGATCGACCTAGACCAGCTCCACGAACCGGCGCACCGACAACTAATGCTTCTCCATGCCTGGGCTGGGGATAGGCCGGGCTCCATCGATGCCTACAGGGAGTTCGTCGCTGTCCTCGATCGCGAACTTGGGGTACCCCCCTTGGAAGAAACGACTGAACTCTTCGAAGCCATACTCGACGAGGACCTGCCTCCCGCGCCAGGTGTGCGGCGGACGACGAAAACAAGCGACGTCGTCCCGACCCAAAGACACACCACCTTGGTCAACCGCACCAGCGAACTCGACCGGCTTCGATCCCTCCTCCGAGAAAGCAAGGCAGGTGGGCAGATGGTCACCCTGCTTGGAGCACCGTGGATGGGAAAGACTCGCCTGATCGAGGAAATCGCCTCGGAGGCTGTCCCACTTGGATATCAGGTGTGGATAGGTCGATCTTTTCGGATGGAACAACAACTGCCTTTTGGAGTGGCCTCGCAGATTCTTCGAGCCGCCGAAAGCAAAATCGTCCAACACAAGGCCGAATTCCCCCCGTGGGCAATTGACGAGATATCGCACCTGATTCCTGCGCTCGGATCATCGGATCACACCCCGTCATCCGATCGATTTGGTGAGCTGAGGCTTCTGGAAGCCGCCCACATCGTGGTGTCGGTGGTGAGCAGGATGGTGCCTCTTGTCATCATCGTTGATGACCTCCAGTGGGCCGACGCTTCATCGGTATCTCTCGTTAGCTATCTGGCAAAACGACTCGCCGATTCGCGTGTTCTCGTTCTCGCGACCACACGCGAAGGCGAGGTCTTGCTTCCCGAAGCCGCGGAGCTTGCCACACAGGGAGCAACGATCCGGCTTGGCCCACTCACAGTCGAGGATCTGGCGAACCTGGTGAGCCTTGACCAGGCCTCGGACATCATTGATAGAACCGGCGGCGTCCCACTGCTCATCGCTGAAGCCCTCAACAACGAGGAGGGGCCCGCAAGCGATTCCGTCGAGCTGTATATGGAATCACGGCTCAAGGATCTCGGTGACTTGAGCAGACAGGTCCTATCCACGGCGGCTGTTCTCACAGGCGCATGCACAACGCACCTGCTTCGGGACGCCTCTGGCCGCTCCGAGGAAGAGATCGTCGACGCAATTGAAGAGCTGACCAGAAAAGGACTCCTCCGAGAGCTCCCCGGCACGGACGAAATCGGCTTCACCCTGGACAGACTCGAAAAGATGTCCTACGAGTCGATCTCACTCGCGAGAAGGCGCCTGCTCCATCGCCGCGCCGGTGAGGCCTTGGCCGAGACATCCAGAGCGAGAACCGATGTCCGCACCGCAGCGTCGGCGGCGGCGCAATTCAGAGGTGCTGGCGATCAGCGTGCGGCGACCTGGTACACCGAGGCGGGGAAACTGTCTCAGGACCTGTATGCCAACGCCGAAGCCAGGACCTTCTACCAAACAGCCCTTGCGTTGGATCCAAGTGACCCTGGCCTGATTCACCTTGCCCTCGGGGAATTGGCTATCGCAGACGGCAACTACAGCGGCTCGCTTACCGAACTCAATGCAGCCGTCGCTCTGACCAGCAACTCAGACCGTGCCCTGGTGGAGCACCGCTTGGGTGACGTTCACCGTTTGACCGGTCGCCTCGAACTAGCTGATGAGCACTACTCGAGAGCGGAATCCGAGCACCCACGCCTCGCCGATCTGTACGCGGACTGGGCGCTCCTTCACTACCGACGCGGTCGAACCGGAGACGCTGAGCAAATGGCCGACCGAGCCATGGAAGCTGCGTTGGCCCAGGAAAGCTCAGCGACCACATCCCGGGCACACAACATCGCCGGGCTGGTGAGTTCCGACCCATCGAGTGCGATGCGACACATCGATGAAGCCCTCGATCTCGCGGGGGCCGACGAGATCGCAACAATGGCGGCGCTGAACAACAAGGCCCACCTGCTCAACGCGATCGGAAATCGTGAGGCTGCCTTACGACTGGTGAATGAAGCCATCCTTCTGGCCACCAAGACCGGCCACAGGCATCGCGAGGCAGCTCTTCACAACCACCTCGCTGACCTCCTCTATCGAGAAGGGCTGCAAGAGGAGTCAGAACAAGCACAGCTCACTGCAATGAGTCGGTTCTCCGAGATTGGGACGGACGATTGGCAACCAGAGGTTTGGCTGCTGAGCCGCTGGTAGTCACATGAGGCATAGGCGCGGTCTTGTTCAAGGCCGATGCCATCGATTATCGAATCAGCGCTGCGACCCGATCCAGCGGCATCGCGTGCGCTGTCCGTCCCCTTTGGCCAGTTGTCGTGACTGCAGCGCATAACGCATTCAGGATGGACTCCTCCGTCGCATCTGCAACAGCATGAAAGAGACCATCCATTTCTTCTGATGGAAGCGTCCTGATATTCCACGGCGTGTCATCGACAGGCATCTCGTTACCGGTAGAGAATGCCAAGAAAATGTCACCACTCGAGTTGTGTCCATACCCACCAACGCGGCCGAGACCGACGGTGATGCGTTTCGCCAACCTCTTGCATTGCACTGGAAGGAGCGGCGCGTCGGTTGCGGCAATGACGATGATCGACCCACCATTGGGCGGTTGCTGCCAAGGCGACGGAATGACAGAGACATCTATATGCCGACCGACGGGTGTCCCGTCGATCAGAAGATCTTCACGACTCCCATAGTTCGCCTGCACAAGCACCCCCACGGTGTGGGTGCCCGAGCGACTTTCTACAACGCGAGACGAGGTACCGATTCCGCTTTTGAACTCGTGACAGATCATTCCGGTTCCTCCGCCCACACATCCTTCCTCAACGGGTCCGGGGGCAGCCGACTCATACGCAATTCGCACTTCGTTCTCGGTCAGAGGGAAAGAGTCGGCGTCGCTCAACCATCCGTCGTACGTCTCGCCAACCACGGGCAAGTGAAAGGCGTCGAAGTGTCCGGCCTCTATTGCGGCCTTGACCAGGAAGTCGCGGGCCAAGCCAACTTGATGGGTCGAAGTGATTCCAATCGGCGACCCGATAAGGCCCGACTCCTCAATCCAGGGAACCCCGGTCATCTCTCCGTTCCCACTGAAGTTGAACCAGGCTGCGTGGGCGTAGTTCGACCAGATGTCTCCGTCCCTAGGCACGATCATGGTCACTCCGGTTCGTGCGACGGATGGCTCATCCCTGATCAGAGTCGAATGGCCGACCCGAATACCCGAGACGTCCGTGATCGCATTGTGCGGCCCGATGGGGAGCCTCCCGATCCTCACACCTAGGTCTCTGATCCTCTGCGCCATGTTCCGACTGACCGTAATCAGAAGACAGGCCCTAAAGATATCTCGCACTTCTGCCGAAAACCTTTGAGTTATGACCACTACCGACATCGTTCTCGACGAATGGGCCACACAGCCACTGGGTAAGGCAGCTCGCGTTGCCATCGCCGCAGGCGGCATGATCACCGCCACACTCGTCCTCCTGATGGCCACCATGCTCCGTGACGGAGCCTGGCTCTTCGTCCTGATCGGCGTCGCACTAGCTGCCACATCGATTCGAGCGGCCCGAGCCCCGACATTGACCCGCATGGCAATCGTGTCGGCGAATCTCATCGCCATCCCGCTTCTCGCTCAAGTCATCTAATTCCGCCGGCGCTCGCTAAGAGCTCCGCACGTCACAACGGCCACCGGCTTACGGTGGCCGTTGTCGTTCTGCTGGGCACGGATTGAACAGGAGAAAACTAAGACGATATAGTTCTCAGCCGATCATGACCTTGAGGGTCGCGTTTTCAATACAAAGCGAAAGCTGAGGTTCGATGCCCATTCTCGACATTTTCTTCACAATGCTCTGGTTCTTCTTGTTCTTCATTTGGATCTGGTTGCTTATCTCGATCTTCGGTGACATCTTCCGGAGCGATAAGTCCGGTTGGGGCAAGGCCGGTTGGACGATCTTCGTGATCATCCTCCCGTTGCTTGGTGTTCTCATCTATCTCATCTCCAATGGAGACCAGATGGCAGAACGCTCTGTGAAGCAGGCGACAGCCGCACAAGCCGCACAAGCCGAGTACATCCAGTCCGTAGCAGGTAGCAGCTCTTCAACCGCTGAGGAGATTGGCAAGCTCGCCGAGTTGCGTGACTCCGGTGCACTCACCGATGAAGAGTTCGCTGCTCAGAAGGCAAAGCTGCTCGCGTAGCTAAACCACAACCTCGATTAGGCGAAGGCCTTCGACATTGTCGGGGGCCTTTTGCTTTGCCATGGGGAAGAACCCCTATTTACGAAACTGCCACCGTCCGGGACTATCGAGTGGCAGGGGGACTTTAGAGCAACACTCCACACAAGCGACAACGGGGACTGACCGAACTGCCGCCGCTCTTGGGAGGGAGACGCTCGGCTTAATCTGTCGCCGGTGACCTTTGTCATTGCAGTCGCAGCCCTC
>Ga0070727_10003521_pt1 | contig 14128 bp, 13 predicted proteins | sample tdAd472_FD_66722 | JGI IMG/M metagenome (GOLD analysis project Ga0070727, IMG submission 66722) | Marine sediment microbial communities from the Atlantic coast under amendment with organic carbon and nitrate - tdAd47.2 | ecosystem: Environmental > Aquatic > Marine > Coastal > Sediment | place...
GGACGCGAGGCTGAGGACGGCATCGACGCCCTTTTATCCCAGGCGCTGATCTATGAGACGGTCGAACCGCCCAGTTTGACCGGGTTTTTGGGATGGGTCGACACCGACGACAGTGACCTGAAGCGGCGCACCGATTCGGAAACCGATGAAATCCGGGTGATGACGGTGCACGGCGCAAAAGGTCTGGAATCGCCGATCGTGATTCTGCCTGATACCGCCGAACGGAAATCGCACCCTCGGGGCGAGATCCTGTCGTTGGGCGGGGTGCCGGTCTGGCGCAGCGCCCGCGACGACAGCCCGACGCCGATCCGTGCCGCACAGGCCGCCGAAACAGCGGCCGAGTCGCGGGAACGTCTGCGGTTGCTCTATGTGGCGCTGACCCGCGCCGAAACCTGGCTGATCGTCGCCGGAGCGGGCAACCAGGGAAAATCCGGCTCCAGTTGGTACAGTATCGTGGGCGCGGCGCTGGCCAAGCTCGACGCCGTCGAGACCGAGGACTACGGTCGAACTCTGTTGCGCCATCAGCGCGGTCCCTGGCCCGAACAGGCTGATGACGCGACGCCCGTCCCGCATCCAGGTTCGGTGGCCTTGCCCGATTGGGCCAACACACCCGTTGCCGCCGCCGCGGCGACACCAAAACCCCTGTCCCCATCCGATCTGGGCGGTGCAAAATTTCTGCCCGGCGCGGACGACCTGTTGACCGAGGAAGACGTCAAGGCACGCGGGCGCCGCTTGCATCTGTTGCTGGAACATCTGGCCGGTATCGCCAAAGCGGATCGTCCGGCAATGGCCGAACAGTTGATTGGCGCCGCCGAGGGTGCGGATCTCGTGCAAGAACTGGCCGAAGTCGGTGCGATCCTGGATACGCCCGAGCTTTTGCATTTGTTTGCCCCCGGCACGCTGGCCGAAGTTCCAATAACCGCCCCGATCGGCGACCATAGGCTCGAAGGCATTATCGACCGGCTCATTGTCGCCCCCGACCGCATTCTGGCTGTGGATTTCAAGTCGAACGCAATCGTCCCCGATCGCCCGGAGGATACACCCGAAGGCCTGTTGCGCCAGATGGGCGCCTATGCCGCCGCCTTGGTCCAAATCTGGCCCGACCACAAGGTAGAGACCGCGATCCTCTGGACCCGAACGGCAAAACTGATGCCCCTGCCCCACGATATCGTGACTGAGGCATTCCAGCGCGCCACCATATCTTGACGCCGGTCTGGGCGCTCCTTACGTTCTCGGCAGATTCAAACTTTCGACGGTCAGGAGGCCGAACATGGCAACAGTAAAAGTCACCGACGCAACATTCGACGCAGAGGTCAAGAACTCCGACATCCCGGTGGTGGTTGATTTCTGGGCGGAATGGTGCGGCCCGTGCAAGATGATTGGCCCGGCTCTGGAAGAGCTGTCGGACGAATATGCCGGCAAGGTCAAAATCGCCAAAGTCAACGTGGACGAGAACCCCGATTCTCCGATGCAGCTGGGCGTGCGCGGCATTCCGGCCCTGTTCATGTTCAAGGATGGTGAGGTCGTGTCGAACAAGACCGGCGCTGCGCCGAAATCGGTTCTTCAGGAGTGGATCGACGGCGCCGTTTGAAAAACGACGATATCAGACAGGAAAGGGCGCCCCTGTGGCGCCTTTTTTGCGACTGGTTATTGACCGTCTGGACGGTTCAAAAACTCCAACACGGCTGACAATTGCTGGTCAAATGTCTGGTCGCTGGTCGTGCAGAACGCGCTGGCACTGTCCACTTCCAGAAACTCCGCCCCCTGAATACCCGCCGCCACGCGCCGCCCTTCGGCCACAGGGTGGATGGTGCAGCGGCGGGCGTGAATCACAAGGGTCGGGCATTTGACATTGGGAAGGTCGCCCCTTGCATCCAGCCGATCAATCACCGCGCGCTGCGCCAAAGCGTCTTCGCGTGTATTGGCGTGTTTGATGTGGAGAATGAATTTCGTCATCATCTCTGACGATAAGTCCGGCATCACCATGGTTGCCCAGGCCCGCATGAACCCGTTCTCTGGGTCGCCCCAGGCGCCGCTGTTCCAAAGAGATATGAACGGGTCATTTGCCGGATCTGCTGGGGCGTCCTCCCGCAGGCTTCGTCCGCGCGCATATCCCGTCATGATAACCAGGCGCGAAACCCTGTCGGGATTCTCGGCGGCAAAACGGATGGCGCTTGTCGTGCCCTGCAGACATGCGACAAGCGGAAAACGATCCAAGCCGGCGGCATCGACCACTGCCTGAAGATCTGAGGCAAGATCTTCGACGGTATTTTCCGGATGAATCGGACCAGAGAGTCCTGTGCCACGCGTATCATAGCGGACCAGATCATGTTGTGCCGCCAGCCGCCGGTAGACGCCCCCTGTGATCTCCGAATTCAGATCTCGTTCCAGATGTGTCACGTGATGGGCGCAAAACACCAATGGCGGGCCCTCTCCGGTCCGGGACCAGGCAATTGACGTGCCATCTTTCGGCGACAGCGTGTAGCGGATTGTATGGGACAGGGGCTTGTCATTCTCCGGCGCCGCTGTGGCGCTGGCACCGGTTTCGCTGAGCGGTGCCACAAATTCAAACCCGCGCCTCGGAAGCGTGCGGATGATTGCCTGTTGCTTGCCATCATCCCCAACTGCCGACCGGGCCGCATTGATTCGCGACGAGATCGACGCCTCTGACACGATGCGCCCGTTCCAGACCTCTTCGATCAGTTGGTCCTTGGTGACAAGAGCGCCGGCGTTTTGCACCAGCAGTCGCAAAGTATCGAAAACCTGCGGCTCAATCGCGACCGCCTGATCGGCGCGCCGCAACACAAGGCGATCCGTGTCCAGCTCACAATCGGAAAAACGGTAAATCATTCAATCACAAAAGCCGATAATCGCTTTTTTCTCAAGGTCTTTGCGCAATCCCAAGGCAAATCAAGAGAAACTCAAGAACTTCTAAAGGTCTTCTTCAAGCAACGGGGGCAAAGGGCTGGCATGTTGGTTTCATCGAACAACGGCACAACGCCACACCAGAAGGGAAAAACCATGACCAACATTACACACAAGACCATCGCCGGCGGCTCCATCGACTACACTCACTACATTCGCAAAAGCCACGAAATCCGGAGCGACGATGCCCACCGGAACTTGCGGACTTTCTGGGCCTGGCTGACCCGTCGCAACAACAAGACCGCCGAATTGCCCAGCCGGGTCGAAACGGCATCCCGCCGGGCGCGTCCGGTTCAGCACATCACAGTCAAAGCAGCATCATCGCGGAAGGTCGCGTAAAGCGTCCGATCCTTAGCCATGATCGCGCAGAATACCGCCAGCAAGATACAGAGACCCACAGATGAGGATCCGCGCCGTCGGATCCTTGTCCTTTATCCGGTCGACTGCGTTGGCCACATCCGGCGCCTCACTGGCCAGGAAACCGGCCTTTTTCGCCGCCGCCACGGTGTCCGCTGCCGGCAGGGTATTCACCTCACCAGGGATCGAGACGCCCTGTAGGGTGACCGCCGCCTTTTGCAGGGGCCGAAGGTAGCCGGCGATATCCTTGGTATTCATCATACCAACAATCATGTGCAACGGACGCGGCGACAGGCGGGAAAGGCTTTCTGCCAGAGCCACCCCGCAGGCCGCGTTGTGGCCCCCATCCAACCAGAACTCGGCCTGAGGGGCGCGGTCCAGCAGCGGACCGAATTTCAGCCGTTGCATCCGCGCCGGCCATTCGGCGCCCGTGACCGCCGCCGCACAGATATCATCGTCAAACCCAAGATGGCGAAGAGCCGCCACGGTCATGCCCGCATTTTCTACCTGATGCGCCCCGATCAGATTTGGCAGCGGCAGATCCAACAGACCCCGATCGTCCTGATAAACCATGCGGCCGTGTTCCTCGGCCACATGCCAATGCTGACCGAAAACCAGTAGGGGGGCGCCAACCTTGGCCGCCCTCGCCTCGATCACGTCCAGCGCATCGTCGGGTTGCGGGCCTACGATACAGGTCACACCCCGTTTCAGGATACCGGCCTTCTCCGCCGCGATTTCGGCCACTGTGTTGCCAAGGAATTGCGGATGATCAAACGAGATCGGCGTGATCACCGTCAATGCCGGCTGATCTATCACGTTGGTCGCATCCAACCGCCCGCCAAGCCCCACCTCCAGCAACGTGAAATCTGCGTTTGTCCGCGCAAAGGCGAGAAAGGCCGCCACGGTCGTGATCTCAAAATAGGTGATCGAAATGCCGCCATTGGCCGCTTCGCATTCTTCCAGGATCGCTGACAACGCGTCCTCCGCGATCAGCTCACCCGCTAGGCGGATCCGCTCGTGAAAACGGGCCAGATGCGGCGAGGTATAGGCATGGACCTTTTTACCCGCCGCCTCCAGGCCTGCGCGCAACATCGCCTGGGTCGAGCCCTTGCCGTTTGTACCCGCGAGATGGATCACAGGCGGCAAATCCCGCTCAGGGTGTCCAAGTGCCGCCAGCAGCCGGTGCACACGGTCCAGCGTCAGGTCGATGATTTTCGGATGCAATGACATCATTCGGACGAGGATGTCGTCGCTACGGTCGGCGCTCACGCCTTGGCTCCACCTTCCGGAGCCGACCCCTCGGCGGCAACATCTGGAACCGGTAAGTCGCCCTTGATCGGGGGCGGCTTCTTCATCAACATCCGGCAGATCGTCACCAATTCATCCCGCAAATCCTTGCGATGGGTCACTCTGTCCAACATGCCGTGATCCAGAAGATATTCCGCCCGCTGGAACCCTTCGGGCAGCTTTTCGCGGATGGTTTGTTCAATCACCCGCGCCCCGGCAAAACCGATCAGAGCATTTGGCTCGGCAATATGGACATCCCCCAACATCGCATACGAGGCTGTCACACCGCCGGTCGTTGGATGGGTGAGAACCACTATGAAGGGCAATCCGGCTTCTTTCAGCATCTGCACGGCCACGGTCGTGCGTGGCATCTGCATCAGGGATAAGATCCCCTCTTGCATCCGAGCACCCCCGGCGGCCGAAAACAGGATAAACGGCGTTTTCTTTTCAATGGCGCGTTCAATACCGGCGATGATGGCATTGCCGACAAACATACCCATCGACCCGCCCATGAACTTGAAATTCTGCGCTGCGATGACAACCGGGGTCCGGCCCATCTCACCATGTGCGACCAGCATCGCCTCAGCCTCACCGGTGGATTTCTGGGCGGCTTTCATCCTGTCAGGATATTTCTTCTGATCCCGGAAATTCAGCGGGTCGGCCAGGGGTTGCGGCACCTCGACATCGACGTAGACGCCACCGTCAAACAGGTTCGCCAACCGCTCACGCGGGCTGATATGCATATGATGTTCGCAGTTCGGGCAGACATTCTGGGCGGCTGCAAGCTCCCGATGGAACAGCATCGTGCCGCATTCATCGCATTTGGACCACAGGTTATCCGGGGTTTCACGGCGTGAGAAGATCGAGTTGATCTTGGGCCGGACATAGTTGGAAATCCAGTTCATGCGAGTGCTGCGCCCCTGTCTTTTCTGTTTTGCGCTAGATAGGCGTCCGGCATTTGAAATGCAATCATCTCGTGTTGCAATTTCAAGCCCGACCCCATCGCCCCATGATCCAAAGGTACACTGCATACCCGCCGCCGAACAAGACCACATCACCACCAAGCGCAAGCCGCATCATACTGTGATCAGCGGCGGAAAATGGTGTCACATGCAAGGCCATGCCGGACAGATCCCCTTGCAGTGCGACGAAAAGCAGAACCACCGCGTTATTGGTGAAATGCAGACCCACCGCCGCCCCCAGATTGCCGGTTCTTGCCGTCAAATCCGCGGCAATCAGGCCGATCAGCATGGTATCCAGAACCACAAGCCAGGCATTGGGGCCGTAGACCTGTGTGTCATAGTGCAACAGGCCAAACAATACCGACGGCGCCACCCACCAGATCCAGCGTGATCGGAACCGCGCGGCGAGTTGCTGTTGCAGATAGCCGCGAAAAACCAGCTCCTCAGCCGCCGATTGCATCAGGATCAGGGCCAGAACCGGCACAACCCACATGGCCCAAATCGCGACGGGCAAGCTTGCCACAGGCGCAAAGATCAAAAACCCCACCGCGAGTGAGACGACCTGACCCGTCAGGGTGATCGTGCTGGCAACGGTGAAATCGCCGCGGAACCGGGCAAAATTTCGCCCCAAAAGGCCCTGCGGGTCCCGTCGATGCAAAATCAGAACGGCAAGGACGGACCCAAGGGCCAGTCCGGGAAAAGTCAGCAGCAACACCAGCAAGGAAACCGGACCGCGATGGACTCCGCCAATCCCAAACGCGCCGAGATTATCGGCGGTCATCAGGATCACCATCGCAACCACCAGATAGGTCGCCAGAATGATCGCCACGCCCAGCGCCAGCCGCCACAACTCGGACGTTGGGCGGACCTCCTCCAGGAGACGCTCATATTCAGCGGAAATCACAGCCGGTCTCATACCGCCTAGATGAGCCGGTTTTCTGGCCATGGCAAGGGCTCGTCACTTGTGCATCCGGTTTGCCTCGCCTATTCCATTGGCAATTGCATTTTCCTTCAGGGGACACCGATGAAAAACACCCGCTTCGATAAATCCAAACTGCCCAGCCGCTATGTGACCGAGGGGCCGGCCCGTGCACCGCACCGCTCGTATCTTTATGCGATGGGGCTGACCGAGGAAGAAATCCACCAGCCACTTGTCGGCGTTGCCACCTGCTGGAACGAAGCGGCTCCCTGTAACATTGCGCTGAACCGCCAGGCGCAATCGGTGAAAATGGGCGTGAAAGCCGCCGACGGCACCCCGCGCGAGTTCACCACCATCACTGTGACAGACGGAATCGCGATGGGGCATGAAGGCATGCGCTCCTCATTGGCATCGCGCGAAGCCATTGCCGATTCGGTCGAGTTGACGATGCGGGGCCACGCCTATGACGCCCTCGTCGGGCTGGCCGGGTGCGACAAGTCCCTGCCGGGCATGATGATGGCCATGGTGCGCCTGAACACGCCGTCTGTTTTCATCTATGGCGGGTCGATCCTGCCGGGCCGGTACAAGGGCCGCGACCTGACCGTGCAGGATCTGTTCGAAGCGGTCGGTGAAAACCAGGCCGGGAACCTGTCGGACGCCGAATTGAAGGTGATGGAGGCGGTCGCCTGCCCTTCGGCTGGCGCGTGTGGCGGACAGTTTACAGCCAACACAATGGCCTGCGTGTCCGAAGCGATCGGGCTTGCGCTGATGCACTCATCCGGGGCGCCAGCGCCGTATGAATCCCGCGATCAATATGGCGAGGCGTCGGGCCGTGCGGTCATGAACCTCATTGAAAAGAACATCCGCGCCCGCGATGTCGTCACCCGGAAGTCGTTGGAAAACGCCGCGCGTGTGGTTGCTTGTACAGGTGGCTCGACCAATGCCGGTCTGCACTTGCCTGCCATCGCCCATGAGGCCGGGATTGATTTCGACTTGTCGGATGTCTGCGAAATCTTCAATGACACGCCATATTTCGTCGACCTGAAACCGGGTGGCCAATACGTCGCCAAGGATCTGTACGAGGCGGGCGGTGTTCCGGTTGTCATGAAGGAACTCCGCAAAGCGGGTCTGATGCATGAGGATTGCATGACCGCCAGCGGCCGCTCCATGGGCGAAGAGCTTGCCATGATCGAGCGCGAGGCTGACGGCAAAGTGATCTATCCGATCGAAACACCGATTTCGCCGACCGGCGGCGTGACCGGCCTCAGCGGCAACCTTGCCCCCAATGGGGCCATCGTGAAAGTGGCCGGCATGTCCCAGGAAGAGTTGGTTTTCACCGGCCCCGCACGCATTTTCGAATGCGAGGAGGATGCCTTTGCGGCCGTGCAAAAACGCGAATACGAAGAGGGCGAAGTGATCGTCATCCGCAACGAAGGCCCCGCCGGTGGCCCCGGCATGCGTGAAATGCTGGCCACGACTGCGGCCTTGTCCGGGCAAGGCATGGGCAAGAAGGTGGCGCTGATCACCGATGGTCGTTTCTCGGGCGCGACGCGGGGATTCTGTGTCGGCCATGTTGGCCCCGAGGCCGCCCATTGCGGCCCGATTGCGTTGTTGAAGAACGGTGACATGATCTCATTGGACGCGATCAAAGGAACGATTTCGGTCGATCTGACCGAGGCGGAACTTGAAGCCCGGAAGGCCGATTGGAAAGGTCCACGTGAAACGATCTATGCCACGGGTGCCTTGTGGAAATATGCCCAATTGGTCGGTCCGGCCAATAAGGGCGCTGTCACCCATCCAGGAGGCACGGCTGAAAAACATATCTACATGGATATCTGATCCGGTGCGGATCGGGGGCGTCATCCTGATCCTGGCCCTTGGCCTCGCCGGGTGCGGCGGGGCCGGTGCACGGCTTGGCGGGACCTCGACCGTGTCCCGCGATACCACGGTCATATCGGGCGGTGAAACCATCGCCATCGCGGCCCCTCCGGGGTTTTGCGTCGATGAGACGGTGTCGCAAACCAAAAGCCAGCCGGCCTTTATCCTGCTTGGTTCGTGCCGGGTCATTCGATCAAATGCCTTCGCCTCCGCGCCTGAGGTCCGGGCACTTTTGACCGCCAGCATCTCAACCCCCACGATTGAAGGCGCAACGGTGCAGGACAACGCGGTCGGCATGGACCGCTTCTTCCGCTCAGATACCGGGAAAACCGCTCTCAGCCGGTCATCAGAGCCCGAAACCATTGAGATTCTTGATACATTTCACGACGGCAGCACTTATTTTCTGCATGCCAGCGACAGTAGCGAAGGGGTCGTTCCCGAAGCAGCCAACGAATATTGGCGCGCCTATTTCGACCTGAAGGGGCAATTGGTGGCCCTGTCCGTGATCGGGTTCGTCTCGAGACCCCTGTCACCGGAAACCGGCCTTGAAACCCTGCAGCATTTCACCGACCTGATGCGTGAGAAAAACGGCGTGCCGGTGCCGCCACGGACCATCGTCACCACACGCGTGACCGAAAACGTGGCCACAAACCCCGATCGGACAGACGGTCGTGTGACCACACCCACCAATGGTGGGTTGATCGGTGTCGGACTGTTTCGGCGTATTTTCAACTAGCCGCGCCCACGGTCGCTAACATAACCGCCGGGTCAAAGCCTTGTCAGCTGTTCAAATCGCAGCGATGCCAGGTATCGAACTGATTGTCCGGTTCGGAAACCTCGGCCTGTTCCTCGCTCAACTGGCGCATGGCGATCATGCCGCCGGCCCCTGCCTCGCCTTCCGGGATGACATAGGTAAACCCGTGACGCGTATAGTGTCCGGTCACCCGATTGCCGGCTGGCGTGATCCCCTTTTCGCCGTCGATAGCAACACTGCGGCGATTGTCCGGCGAACACCAAGTGCCGTCAATTCGATCCGCATAGGCAGCCGTCGCGGCAAGGGTTGAAATCACTGTGATCAGAATTGGCAAACGGGTCATCGCGACAGCTCCTTGAATGTTCACCTTTATGCTAGCGCAAACCACTGGCTCAGGAAATCACCCTCGCGTGAAGATCAAAGGACATAGCGGCTGAGATCGGTTTCCCTGGCCAATTCACCCAAATGGGTCTCGACGAAATCCGCATCCACCGTCACCGCCTGACCGGAGCGGTCCGGCGCAGAAAAGCTGAGGTCTTCGAACACCCGTTCCAGAACGGTATAAAGCCGCCGTGCACCGATGTTTTCCACTGAGGAGTTGACCTCGGCGGCGATTGCGGCAAGGGCTTTGATCCCTTCTTCTGAAAACTCCACCGCGACTTCTTCGGTCGCCATAAGCGCGGTATATTGCCGGGTCAGGGCGTTGTCCGTCTCGGTCAGGATTCGCACGAAATCGTCTTCGGTCAATGCCCGCAACTCAACCCTGATGGGCAAGCGACCCTGCAATTCCGGCAACAGATCCGACGGTTTGGCAATGTGAAACGCGCCCGACGCGATGAACAGGATGTGATCTGTGCGGACAGGGCCATGTTTCGTTGACACGGTGGTGCCTTCGATCAGCGGCAGAAGATCACGCTGAACCCCTTCGCGGCTGACATCCGCGCCACGGGCATCGGCGCGGGCACAGACTTTGTCGATCTCGTCCAGAAAAACAATGCCGTTCTGTTCGACTGCGGTGATCGCTTCACGCGTGACGGTTTCCTGGTCAACCAGCTTGTCGGCCTCTTCGCTGATCAGAACCTCGTAACTTTCGGCCACGGTCAGCTTTCGCCGTTGGGTGCGCCCGCCAAACGCCTTGCCGAAAATGTCGCCCAAATTCATCATGCCCATGTTCATGCCCTGTTGACCAGGTATGTCGAGCATCTGCATCGGATTGGAGGTATCGGCCACATCCAGCTCGATCACCCTGTCATCCAGCACCCCATCGCGGAGTTTCTTGCGAAACATTTCGCGGGTCTGGTCACGGGCATCGCTGCCAGCCAGGGCGTCGATCACCCGGTCTTCGGCGGCACCGAGGGCGTTGGCCTTTACCTCATCGCGTTTCTGTTCACGGATCATCAGAATGGCACTGTCCACAAGATCGCGCACGATCTGTTCGACATCGCGACCGACATAGCCCACCTCGGTGAATTTGGTTGCCTCGACCTTGATAAAGGGGGCATTTGCAAGCCGGGCCAAACGTCGGGAAATCTCGGTTTTGCCAACCCCGGTCGGTCCGATCATCAGGATGTTCTTCGGATACACCTCATCCCGCAGATCATCGTCCAACTGTTTGCGCCGCCAACGGTTGCGCAGCGCCACGGCGACAGCGCGTTTCGCGTCAGACTGGCCAATGATGAACCGGTCCAGTTCCGAGACGATTTCACGAGGGGTCAGGTTGGTCATGCCCGGATGGTCTCCACTGTCATGTTGCCATTGGTGTAAACGCAGATTTCAGCCGCGATCTCGAGGGCGCGGCGGCCGATCTCTTCGGCGTTCTTGTCACTGTCAGCCATGGCGCGCGCGGCCGCCAGTGCATAATTCCCGCCCGAGCCGATGGCCGCGATGCCATTCTCCGGTTCCAGCACATCGCCGGCCCCGGTAATTACGAACAATTCCTTGCCGTCGGTTACAATCAGCATCGCCTCAAGATTGCGCAGGTATTTGTCCATCCGCCAGTCTTTCGCCAACTCGACCGAGGCGCGGGCCAGTTGACCGGGGGCCGCCTCCAGCTTGGCCTCCAACCGCTCCAAAAGGGTGAAGGCGTCCGCGGTCGATCCTGCAAACCCGCAGACCACGTCAAAGCCGCCGGGGCTGATCCGACGCACTTTGCGCGCCGTGCCCTTGATCACCGTTTGACCGAGCGATACCTGACCGTCGCCAACGACGCTCACCTCACCGCCTTTTTGGACACCGATTATGGTGGTGCCATGCCAGCCTGGGAATTTCGTGTCGCTCATCAATGCCTCCGTTGCTGTTGGCTTATATGGAAGTTCAGACAGGTCGTGACAACAGGCGATCTTGGGAAAACTTGCCACCGGGGCGGCGCTCGTCTAGCTTTCCGGGGCGAGCAGAAACAGGACCCCAACCGGTGAAAGAGTTGCGGCTATATATAAATCGCGGGATCTTTGATTCCGTGTCCCAAGGCCGGCACAAGCAGATAAAGAACCTGATCAATGCCTTTGAAAGCAATGGTTTGGATGTGATATTGGAGGAAAATTCGCCCTCTGCAAGGAAGGCCGCGCCGCAGCTTCAGGCCCTTTGCCTGTTCCAGGGTGCAAGCCCGATTGCCGCCAATTGTCTTCATTTCAGCCGGGCCCATGTCTCACCGTTTTGGCGGATTGAAAAATCCTGGCAACCTGCCCGGTTTGCGATTTCCGGGAAACGGTTTGAACCCGCCGATGTCGACGATGAGGGGGCGAAATGGTTTTTTCGCTATTGGCGCAAGCGCCTGGTCGAGGAACAGGCCGGGTCACGGGTGCCGGGGGGCTATGTTCTGGTCCTGTTGCAGCGAAATCTCGATACGGTCCATCCCGGACAGGAGATTTCCTCTTTTGACATGGTGCACGAAGTTCTGAAACAGGATGCGTTTCGCCCTGTCATTATCCGGTTCGAGGCTTCGGCCAAGCCAACGCCAAGGGATCTCGCCCTGGCCGAGGAATTGGACTTGGAACCAAGGGTGACGTTTTCCACCGCGCCGGTGGATTTCGATTTCGCCGGGAGCGATTACGTTGTGGCCCATGGCTCGGACGCGGCATTTCGGGCGATCCTGCATAAAAAGCCGTCGATCCTGTATGAAAAGGCGGATTTCCACCATATCAACCAGTCGGTTCCCGACCTTGGCGCTGATCTTGCCTTTCGGAATGTCTTGTCCTATCGGCGGCCCTGGCACCTGTATTTCACATGGTTTCTGCGGGACAACGCGATCAATCTTGGGCGAGCGGACAATTCAGGCCAGATCATGGACCATGTGCGGAGCCTTGGCTGGGAGGTTTAACCCGTCGAAAAAGGCGTCACGCCGCTGGCTGATACAGTTTGAATCCGACCCGTTGCCGCTCTTCCAGGGCCGACATTATTTCAGCATGTTCAGAACCTGAAAGAGCAGACCAAGGTGTGTTCCCTGCGATCAATCCGTTATCTTTCAATGTGTTATATACCATTCCAAGGTCCAGCTCGCCATAGGACATGCGGCTTGGCCGGGCGTGGTTGACCGGGATCCAGTGTTTGGTGAGCGCGTCAATGGTCACCGTTTCAATGCCGCAAAATGCGCGGAATTGCAGTTCGAACTGATGGGCGACATCGGGCCTGCGGGCGATCACGGCGATCTTCGCTGTCGGTTTGGCCACCAGAGCCGCCATATGCAAAGGGGAGCCATCGGGCGAGATGATGAAATCTGCCGATTTATACGCTGCGAGCTGCTCATCCAGACTGTGTTTTTGCGGATGAAAAACCCGGTACCCCTCGGCGGTGAGATGCTCTTCGATCCTTTCTTCGCCCAACAAGCCGCCACGCTGATGTGGCAAGGCAGAACGCGAGACATACAGTTTTCGCGCGCCGTCATCGGCGATTTTCAGGCCCATCCGGTCCCGCATGAACTGTCGATAAGCCGGAAGCCCCTCGATCATCCCGAACATCCCGAACCCTTGCTGCGGCACCAGGACCCGGTCATACCGAGCCGGTTTCTGGATGTTGAACAAGGGTGCCTCGATCCCCAAAAGACGCATGAACGGGGCATAGGTGTTCAGGACATGGTTCACATTGCGTTGAACTTTCGGGACAAAAACGATCGCGTCGATCTTGTCTTGAACCTGTTCATAGGCCCAAAGCCGGGCGGTGGTTTCGACCAGGAAATGGCCGAAATGGCCAAACATCAACCCGCCGAACATGACCGTTCCACCAATCTCGGTGATCTCGGAAGGCAGGGGAGTGCGCGGCGGCAGAGAAAACTGGGTATTGTTGCGCCAGGTGATGGCGTGGTCGACCACCTCGCCCTTGTCATCCAGAACACCGCAATTCAGGGGCTGCATCTGATCGGTATCATCAGGGATCGGGACAATCAGGCCATTGTCGATCTCTGCGACGACCGGTGTGTGATCGTCCCGGACATCGGGTTGGGTTTCCATTGTCATGCCTTATCTCCGTCCTGGCCAAGGAACATCTTCCGGCGTTTTTGCAGCGCGCCGGTCAGGTTTGGATTGCCGGAGGCCTGTTTTGCCGCCCTGATAATGCGCTGAGACAAGCCCATATGGCCGCGTTTCAGCGCCATATCCATCAGCCCGTAATAGTACCACGGCAGCTTGCGACGGCTGCGGTATAGCTGGTTGAAAATGGCCGGTGTCATGTCTCCGGTCACGCATAACATCGTAATATGCTTCAAAATATCCGCCCGACGCAGGAACACCACGTTCTTATGCCCGACATAGTTTGTATGCAGATGCACCACCTGATCGCCTTTGATCCGGTCTGCATGGGCCTTGTCGCCCGGCATATAGGGGTCATAGCAAAGATAGGCCTTACTTGTGTCCCCGATCAGGGTCGACGTATCGCGATACCGGCCTGACCAATCCTGTTTGCGCCCCGACTTGAACCGATCTTCCCAGGGAACCAACGCCTCATCCAGAGTGGATTGGGGGGAATAGGCCAAAACAGTTGCACCAGGGGCCAGGCCACTGAAGGCCAGCGCCGCATATCCGCCCATCGAAGTACCGGTGAACACAACCTTCTTGT
>Ga0070727_10003524_pt1 | contig 14119 bp, 10 predicted proteins | sample tdAd472_FD_66722 | JGI IMG/M metagenome (GOLD analysis project Ga0070727, IMG submission 66722) | Marine sediment microbial communities from the Atlantic coast under amendment with organic carbon and nitrate - tdAd47.2 | ecosystem: Environmental > Aquatic > Marine > Coastal > Sediment | place...
ATCGGCCCGAAGACGAACTGGGAGCCGTGCTCGAGATCAATGCTGGAGCGGGCGGCACAGAGGCTTGTGATTGGGCGGATATGCTACTGCGTATGTACAAGATGTGGGCCGAAAAGAATGGCCATAAGCTGAGTCAGCTAAATTACCAAGAAGGTGATGTGGCTGGTATAAAATCGGTAGAGCTGGAAATTAAGGGAGATTTCGTTTATGGCTTGCTGAAGGGAGAGAATGGGGTGCATCGACTGGTGCGCATAAGCCCATTTAATTCTCAAGGTAAGCGCATGACTTCTTTCGCCTCGGTTTTTGTCCATCCTATGGTAGATGAAAGAATTGAAATTGATGTTAATCCTGCGGATTTGGATTGGGATACTTTCCGAGCCAGTGGTGCAGGTGGACAGCATGTCAATAAAACAGAATCAGCCGTAAGGGTTCGACACTTGCCTAGTGGAATTGTAGTAGAATGTCAAGAAGAACGCTCGCAACATATGAACCGAGATAAAGCAATACAAATGCTGAAGTCTCGTTTGTATGAAAGAGAACTGGAAAGGCAAAGGGCTGAGCGGGATAAAGTAGAGGCCGGTAAGATGAAAAATGAGTGGGGGTCACAAATTCGAAGTTATGTCTTGGACGATCGTCGAGTGAAAGATCACCGCACCAACTATCAAACCAGCCAAACAGATGCTGTGCTTGCCGGAGACCTGGATGGTTTTCTAAAAGCTTATTTAATGCATCATCAGTAATACATGACAGGAACTAAGTACCGCATTACCGCAAAGCTCTTTTTTCTAGTACAGATAGCTGCGCTATGTGTTTTTTGGGGAAGAGCTTGGCAGCATTGGTTCTGGGACGCTCCGTACCGAAGTCTGCTTTGGGACGAAGTGTGGATGAGTGGATTGGTAGAAGTGCTTTTGGGGATGAATTGGGAGGATTACGTTACCAACAACGCTGTGGACAAAGGAATCCAAACTTGGATCCGGATTACAGCCGTGATCTATTTTTTGGCAGGTGCCGCGGTCTTAGGGATAAAATACTTTGGAAAATGGGCCCGAACCTTGATTTGGTTCGGGCTCATTAATTTGGTACTGCTATCACTGCTTTATTTTAAGGAAAGGTTTTTTGCAGTGGGGCAGTTTTTTGAATATGCCCTGCAGATGTTGGCCCCCTTTCTGGTCTTATACACAGACCGCCGATCCTGGGTGACACATCGTTTTATTACTGGATTGAAATGGGCCATCATGCTTACCTTTACTTGCCATGGACTCTATGCGATTGGGTATTATCCCAGGCCCGTACATTTTCAGGAAATGGTCATGAATATTCTGCATTTACCAGAAAATGCGGTGAAATACTTCTTGAATGCGGCGGGCATTTTGGACTTCGTGATGAGTATCATGATCTTTCTCCCTTGGAAAAGGATTCAGCTTTTAGGCTTGCTTTATGCCATTGCTTGGGGATTTTTCACCTCAATAGCTCGTGTTTGGGCCTTTGTACATGTTGAATACTTTGTCTCTAGCTTACACCAGTGGTGGTATGAAACAGTCTTTCGTTTTCCGCACTTTTTGCTCCCGCTACTCGTATTGCTCTTACTATTGCAAAAGGAGAAATCCAATCCAACCTCCACCGAAGTTGGAGTACCTGCTTAGAGCCTGTTTGGGCAAGCCATCTGGGCTAAAACATCCTTTTTTCGCTAATACTTCCTTCCTTTTTTTGCCCGTATCTAAGGATATGCGCTTCAAAAAGAGCCTCGTCTTAACAAAAATGATACTTTTTATCTCTAAAAGTCTAGCCCAAAAATGCTCTTAAATGGCCAGAATTTCAGCCATTCTCACTAAGTCTTTATTAGGGTGTTTATTTTTGGTAATGGCATCACCAAAAGGGGTGTGCTTGATTTTATTGTTAATGATACCTACCATGCAGTTGGATTTGCCAGCAAGGATAGCTTCTACTGCTCCAAATCCCAGACGACTGCCCAACACGCGGTCTAATGCGGAGGGGGAGCCACCACGTTGGAGGTGTCCGATGATCGCTACCTTCGTATCATAGTGGTCAAATGATTCTTGCACGCGCTCAGCAATTTCTGAAGCACCGCCATACTTGTTTCCTTCTGCCACAATCACCACGCTAAACAGCTTTTTTCGACGAGCTCCTTTCCTTAACACCTCTACCAGTTCATCGATATTAGAATCAATTTCTGGAATCAATATGCAACCCGCCCCACTTCCAATACCTGTATTGAGCGCAATGAAACCGGAGTTTCTGCCCATTACTTCTACGAAAAACAAGCGGTTATGGGAATCCGCCGTATCTCGAATCTTATCGACAGCTTCAATCGCTGTATTAATGGCTGTATCAAAACCTATAGTCGCATCCGTACCATAAAGATCATTATCGATTGTACCCGGCACACCAACGATAGGAATATCATATTCTTTTGAAAATACATCGGCTCCAGTGAAGGTACCATTTCCACCAATGGCCACGCAGGCGTCGATGTCAAAAGCTAAGAGCGCTTCATAGGCAGACTTTCGTCCTTCTGGCGTCATAAACCGCATACTACGGGCAGTTTTTAGAATCGTGCCACCGCGATGGATGATATTACCGACATCTCTTACTTCTAATCGCTTAAGATCTCCATCGATCATACCCTCATATCCGCGTGTGATACCATAAACGTGCAAATCGTTAAAAGCGGCAGTTCTAACTACGGCTCTAACCGCTGCATTCATGCCTGGAGCATCACCACCAGAGGTAAAAACAGCCAGTCGTTTTATTTCATTGCTCATTTATCTGCAAGTTTTTGTTTGTTGTCAAATGAAATTGAACCAAATGGTCAATTGGGTGCTTAAGGAAATGTCCCGCCTTCATATTTTCTTTTTCAAGGAGTTCGGTCAGCAAATCACTGAAGTGAAAGGCAACAGAACCTATGAAGTGAATGGGGAGCGTTTGATGCCCTTCATATTTCTGAATATGACGGCGAATAAAATCAGACAACCCCTTATGAAGGATTTGCTGTATGTGGTGGTGATCTTTATATTCGAAGAGAAATTTGGTAAAGGAAGCGATGTAGGCCTGTGGCGCTTCATTGTTGTAGACTTTATCCAGTACTTCTGCTCGGCCACCTGGTATCCAGCTAGTGAGCGCCTCGGATAGAAAATCGGATAGCTCTCGGTAAAAGTAGGCACTGAGTAACAAACGGCCTAGGTATATTCCACTTCCCTCATCTCCGAGCATGTATCCTAGATTGGTAACCTGATCCGCAATTTCCGTTCCGTTGTAAAGACAGGAGTTGGAACCGGTTCCGAGGATACATACGATACCGGCTTCTTGTCCACAGGCCGCTCGGGCAGCAGCCATAAGATCGTGTTCGATGACGATGTTTGCCTGGGTGAAAACCTCCTGCAAGGCCGTAGCTACGATCTGTTTACGGGACGTTTCTTGGCAGCCAGATCCATAATAGTATACCGCCTTCACTTGGTCGTTTTCCAATCCATCCATAAAGGCTTTCTTTAATTCACCAGAAATTCTGGTAACCGAGTGGTATACAGGATTGAACCCGACAGTAGTCACACTTTTTACCTGGTCTTGCTGTACGAGTTTCCAATCTGTTTTTGTAGATCCGCTGTCGGCAATCACTATCATCTGTAATACATTTCAAACCCTGCAAAGGTAGTGTAATTATTACACTAAGTAAAACAATTATCCGGCATTTTATCTCCTGAAATCGAGTGCTGACGGAAAAGATATTATTTGTTTTTTAGCACCTCAATCGCACGGTCAAGTCTAAAAATGACACGCAATTAAGGTATTAAATAGCTATAAAAAAAACAATAAGTTTCTTTTTTGACTTTTAAAACAAAAAAGTTTACATTTGTATTAATTAAAACAATTTGGTGCAATGGATACACTTTACCATACTTATCAAGTACAAGATCAAACCCCCTCTAACTCTACTATTACTTGGATAGTGAAGAACTGGTTTCAATTATTATGCTTGGGATTAGTACTTCATCTGATTTTTAGTCGAGATATTTCGATTCAATTCAATTTGCATTCTATAGATGGGGCCCCCACTCAGACGGCTCAATTGAATGGTCAACCCCCAATGGCCAGTACTTCGGCTGTCGTGGTACCGACTACCTATGAAAGTAAGAAGAAGAAAAAGTGGAAGGATAATCGCGCCAATAATTTTGCAAATTTGACTTTTATCCTTAGCCCTGATTATGCCAAAAGAAAAAAGATTGAATCTTCTATTGTCAGGGAGAAGAAAAATGTAGTCTACAACTATGTCAATAGCTTTGCCGATATCGCTTTGGAGGAAATGGACCAGTTTGGTATTCCCGCCAGTATTACCTTGGCCCAAGGTTTATTAGAGTCCAATGCCGGCGATAGTAAGTTATCGGTGGAATCGAATAATCACTTTGGCATTAAGTGCCGCTCAAAATGCAAGGGGTGTACCTGTAGAAACTATACCGATGATGATGTGTATGATATGTTCCGGGTGTTCAATTCCTCCTGGGAGAGCTATCGCGAGCATTCCAAGTTGTTGACCTCAAAACGATATAGACATTTATTGAAACTCAAGAAAACAGACTATAAGAAGTGGGCACATGGCTTGAAGAAGGCCGGTTATGCCACCGATAAACGATATGCAGAAAAGCTCATCAAGATTATCGAGACGCTTAAGTTGTACAAATACGATAGACGCTAATAGTATCAGTAATTAATAAGGTTTAAAGAAGCCGGTATCCTTTGGGGGGCCGGCTTTTGTTTTGTGTGCTGCTTATTAATTTTTTCAAATGCATAAGCTGGCAGTATTTTTTGGTTCTCCGATAATTTTTGTGCTTTTGAGTCAATTGAAAGCAAAACCCACAGCTTCCGATGGTCGCTTTAGCCTTTCACTTTCAATCGACCACAAAAATTGTCAGAGAAGGTATTTTTTCTGCTAATAAATAGATAACAAGATTAGGTTTTGTATTTTCCCAACCTATTTATTCTTCATTACTTAGAAGGATCAAGAAATTCATTGGGGTATGCAGATTTTGATCGATGTTATTGATGGCTTGAATGAGCGGATGGGTAAGGCGACTTCCTGGCTGACCTTAGTCTTGGTTATCCTCGTCTGTTTTGATGTCATTACTCGGTATATATTCAGCAATAGTTCGGCTTGGATCATGGAATTGGAGTGGCATTTATTTGCGCTTATTTTCTTGATTGGGGCGGCCTATGCGTTTAAACACGACCGACATGTCAGGGTGGATTTGTTTTATTCGAAGTTTTCAGCCAAGGATAAAGCCTTGGTTGATTTGGTGGGAAATGTCATTTTCTTGATTCCCTGGTGTATTATCATAATCGTGTATTCTTTTGAATATGCGATGACTTCATTTCGCATTGGTGAAACTTCTCCCGATCCTGGGGGCTTGCCAGCACGTTACCTTATCAAATTTGCCATTACTTTGGGTGTTTTTCTGCTTTTGCTACAGGCAATAGCCCAAGCGCTGCGATCCTACCAAACTTGGCGCGAACCTACTCAACCTAGTTCAGAATAAGCACTTATGGAAGTATTAGCGATCATTCTCTTCATTAGTATTTTTGTTTTAATTCTCTACGGATTTCCGGTTGCTTTTACTTTGGGCGGGATATCTATGATCTATGCTTTGTGCTTTTTGGATGCAGGTAGTTTTAGCACATTGCCACCCCGTATCATGGGCGTGATGACCAACTATGTTTTGATTGCCGTTCCGCTATTCATCTTCATGGGGATTATGCTGGAGAAATCGGGGCTCGCCGAGAGCCTGCTGGAAACGATGGCCATATTATTGGGTAAGATTAAAGGAGGATTAGCTATTTCTGTGGTAATTGTGGGGGCTCTGCTTGCAGCCTCTACAGGTATTGTGGGAGCAACAGTCATTACGATGGGATTGATTAGTCTACCGACTATGTTGAAACGTGGTTACAGCCCTGAGTTGGCGACTGGGACGATAGCTGCCTCTGGTACTTTAGGCCAAATCATTCCGCCCTCTGTGGTGCTGGTACTTTTGGCTAGTGTGTTGAATGTGTCAGTGGGGAAGCTCTTTGCGGCAGCCTTTTTACCGGGTATGCTGCTAGTGGTTTGCTATATTTTATATATCATGATTAAGGCGCGTATCCATCCGGAATCTGCACCGAGTATTTCCGCTGAAGAAATCAAAGCTTTTAAAGACAAGGATTTTAAGGCTAAGGTCGTTAAGGCATTTGTGCTTCCCTTTCTGTTAATCCTATCGGTCTTAGGATCTATTTTTACCGGTATTGCTACGCCGACGGAGGCGGCTGCAGTTGGCGCCTTGGGGGCGACCCTCCTAACGATATTTCAAGGGAAATTTAGTCTTGATGTTTTAAAGTCTGTACTCCGTGAGACTACCCATTTGACCAGTATGGTCTTTATCATACTTTTGGGTGCTACTACTTTCACCTTCGTCTTTCGTGAAATGCACGGAGATGATTACTTGGTTAATCTAATTCGAGAAGCAGATCTACCTGCAATGGGTTTTCTTTTGCTGGTCATGTTAGTGGTTTTTATAGCCGGCTTCTTTATTGACTTCATAGAGATCATCTTTATTATTGTTCCTGTGGTTGCGCCCGTCTTTATAGAGTTGGAGATCGATCTTGTTTGGATTGGTATTTTATTGGCGCTAAATTTACAGACCTCATTCTTATCTCCTCCTTTTGGCTTTTCGTTGTTTTACCTTAAAGGAGTGGCTCCACCATCGGTCACGACACAACATTTGTATCGAGGTATTATTCCCTTTGTCGTGATTCAATTGGTGTTTCTAGGCTTGGTGATTTTATTTCCGAACCTTATTAATTTGCTTAATTTTTCTCTTTGAGGGGATTACTAGGTTTTCTGGATTTGTGTATAGAACAGTTTTTCCGTCCAGACGGACCAGGCCGCTGCCCGTTTGCGATAGGCATCATATGAGGCATATACCTTGGCTGCGACGGGATCCTTGGCCACGATTTCAGCAATAACTTCCTCCGTATAAATCCGCAGTTGGTCCAGTACTTCGGTTGGGAAAGGCCGAATGTCGATTCCCTTGTCTACCAAGGTAGCTAGTGACTCTGCATTTTTCGTTTCCATTTCGCTTAATACCCAGGTGCTTACTGCCAAAGAAGCGGAGCGGAGGATGGCCTGTAGATCCACCGGAAGACTATCAAATTTTTCTTTGTTGACAATCATTTCTAAGGCCGTACCCATTTCATGCCAACCGGGAGAATAGTAGTATTTCGCAATATCCTGAAAACCCATTTGAGAATCGTGAGATGGACCTATCCACTCTGTGGCATCAATTACACCCCGTTCGAGCCCCGTATAAATTTCGCTTCCAGCCAATAGCACCGGAGAACCACCTGCCTTCTCTAGCACCTTTCCACCTAGTCCTGGAATCCGCATTTTCAAACCTTTCAGGTCGGCAATGGAATTGATTTCTCTATTGAACCATCCACCCATTTGCACACCAGTATTACCCCCTAACATGGGAACAAGGTTGTAGTCTTTGTAAAGATCTTCCCACATTTCCATACCACCACCGGTAAGAATCCAGGCGGTGAGCTGCTGGGCATTCATGCCAAAAGGCACGGAGCCAAAAAACTGACCCGCTGGTATTTTTCCCGCCCAATAGTAGGCTGCACCATGTCCCATTTCAGCACCCCCATTTCGAACGGTATCAAAGGTTTCTAGTGGAGGAACCAATTCTCCACCACCAAAAACTTGAATATTGATTCTCCCCCCAGACATTTCACGTACGATTTCAGCATACCGCACACAAGCCTCTCCCAGAATCGGAAAATTGGGCGGCCAAGTCGTTACCATTTTCCAATCATATCGTTTTCCGCTGATAGAGCTGGGGCCAGATTGGCTATCTTGCGCGATGTTTTCATTCAGGATAGATCGTAAGAATAAGGGTAAGGAAATGGTTCCTAACGCTAATCCTTTGAAAAAACCTTTTCTGCTGAGTTTCATGCTATGTCTTTAATAGATCAGAAAACGAATACTGGGTAGTAAGGTAGCTAATATAAGGATAAGTCCTTAGTTTCCCGACTCACCCATTCACCCGCTCACCGACTCACCCATTCACCGGCTCACCCATTCACCTCAAATTGGTAGCCATTCAGAAAGTCTTTGACCTTCATTCGTTTACGACCTTGGATTTGAAGCTCTAGGATGTTGATATATCCGTTGATGGTTGAAACCTGGATGAAATGCTTGTTATCTGAAGAAAAGGTACCTGGCGGAGAGCTAGGCATGTCCATCGTCATAACGATTTCACTTCTAGTGATTTTCAATTGTTTACCATCCAAGGTGGTCCAAGCGGCAGGGTAGGGGCTGAGTCCTCTAATAAAGTTATGAACTTCCTCACTACTTTGGTTAAAATTGATTTGGCAATTTTCTTTGTGGAGTTTGGGCGCTTTGGTGGCGGCACTGTGATCTTGAATTTGTAAGTCGACATCGCCTGCCTCAATTCTTCGAACCGTTTCCAGCACAGTCTTTGCTCCTATATCCATCATGCGATCGTGCAGCTCTCCGGCTGTCTCATTCTCTCCGATAGGAATCCACTTCTGTAGAATAATATCGCCGGTATCAATTTGATGTCGAATAAAGAAAGTGGTTACGCCGGTCTCTTCTTCACCTCGTATAACGGCCCAGTTAATGGGGGCAGCTCCTCGGTATTTGGGGAGTAATGAACCATGTAAATTGAAGGTTCCCAAAGGAGGCATATCCCATACACTCGCCGGCAACATGCGGAAGGCTACTACAATCTGGAGATCTGCTTTTAATGCGGCTAGCTCTTCTAAGAAGGCAGGGTCTTTTAAATTTTTAGGTTGAAGTATTTTTAAGTCCTTTTCTTGCGCAAATTTTTTCACAGCAGATTCCAATAAAACTTTATTTCCTCTGCCTCCATATTTATCCGTTGCCGTGATGACCCCTACGACTTCATAGTCGTGTTCTAACAAAATGGCTAAGGATGGTACGGCAAAGGCTGGCGTACCCATGAAAACTATTTTCAAACTCATGTAATTGGATTTATTTTACTTTCTCTGGCCATGGTACAATACTAAGAACTGATTTTAGCTGGCAAAGAGATACTAGTTTTACAAAATTGGAAACCGAACTAATCTTTTCCCGTACAGTGTATTGGAATGACTTCTAAAGCAGCCTAACCTCTTAGAGAAACTTTAGAAATCTATATCCCGCCTCAGTGAAGGTGATTTTTTATCATCTACCAACGCGAAGTAAAAAATAATATTGATAACTATTGCTATTTGTTTCTTACTTCCTAGGTATTTATGAGAAAGAAATGCTGAGCGCATTAAACTGAATATACAAAGGTCAACTACACATGAACAAACTATTCTTATTTTTGGCTAGCAGCTTCCTGCTGTTGAGTAGCCTAATTCAAGCTCAAACGGTCACCTTAGAAGCTTACGTTTTCGAAGATGATAATCGTGGCTTTCTAAATGAAGTAAGTGTCAAATTGATTGATCAGGCGACGGAGCAAATTCTCGCGGAAACCTTTAGTAATCAAGATGGTTTCTTTACCTTTTCCTTGCCAATGAATAAGGATTTATTGCTAAAAGCAAGCAAGAATCTCTTTTTTTCTACCGAACAAGTTATTTCCACTCATAAGCTTGGGGATGAGAAGAAGGTTTTCTCCAAAATCAAGCTTAAACGCCGCCCCGGTTATTTACTAGAACTCACCTTGGCGGAGGCTAAGCAAAAAGCAGATTCTGCGATCTCTATCACCGATACGCATATCGAGGTGTATAATAATACGACGAATGAACAAGAATTGGACATCCCGATTTATCCAAGTCCTGAGTTCAAGTATACGCTGCAACGTGGAAACCATTATACCTTCCTAATTCGAAAAGAAGGCTATTTCAATAAACGAATCGAAGCCTATGTAGATGTGAAGGGTTGCATCGTCTGTATTGACGGCGTGAAGGAGATTGGCCCCGGACCCGGTGTTTCAGATAACCTGACACAAGGTTTTGAAATGGGCACTTTGCTAGCCAATTTAGAATTAGAAAAAGCGGGATTGGATCAGGTTATTGCTTTAGAACACATCTACTATGATTACAATAGTGCTGTCATTCGTCCAGATGCCGCTGTGGAATTGGACAAGGTCATCACTTTGCTGAAGGCTAATCCTGTTTTGCTGATGGAATTGGGATCACATACTGATTCTAAGGGGCAGAAGCGAGATAACCGGAAACTTTCCCAGGCCAGAGCGGATGCAGCTCTAGCTTATATTGTCAAAAATGGAGAAATAGCTTTTGAGCGCTTGAGTGCCAAAGGATATGGAGAAAGTCAGATTATCAACCGTTGTGTGGATGATGTAGAGTGTACGGACAAGGAACACCAGGAAAATAGGCGAACTGAGCTGAAAATTATCGGTTATGCCGATAGTGATCCGATTGAGCGGCTTAGCCTGGCCGATATACTTAGCAAGGAAAGAGAAGAAGTGCTATTGCGGGAGGTACTTCGGGGAGAGGTGGTACAGGTTCCCGTTAAACGAGAACAAGAGGCAAAGACGGTTTCCTTGGCCAAGCGAGTAGATAAGGAAGAACAAAGGCAAGCCCGATCTGTTGCCCTGGTGGAAAAGAGACCAGCGGAAAAACAGGTGGAAGAAGAAGTTACATCCGAAGCTGTCCTACCTCCGGCGGAAAGTAAGCCAAAGACAGTGGAAGAGAAGCCAGCCCCAGACGAGCACTATGACTTCTTGGACATAAAGGACACTTATGTAGGTTATAAGATTGAAATTCTTTCGGCAAGCACTTATCTTGACAAAGACCATAAGTTATTTGATCAGTACAAGAATGTGTATGTCCAACAAGTAGACGATACGCATTTTTCATACCTGATTGGTCATTTTAAAGAACAAGAAGATGCTCAATTATATGTTGATGCGCTTCTCGCCAATGAGTATCCACAAGCTAAAGTCGTTGGCTTTGAGGATGGAAAAAGACAGTAGGGAATACTCCTGGATAAAGACTGTTGATTCGGGGGGCGTTTAAAGTTGAAGGTTTAAAGTTGAATGGCCTGATCAAGGCATAAATCTTTGAATCCCGGATAGGTAAAATATACTGGACTCGACACAGGTTAAGGTCTTTGCACGGAAGCGATGATGTAAAGTGGTCGCTTTTTGATTTCATGATAGATATTGGCCAAATAGATCGACATGATATAAAGATTGAGACAGGTGATGGCAAAGAAAATAGAAATCAGGATGACCAAAAAAGTCCACCCTGGTGCGGCCTCCTGCGTATTCCCAAAGAAGTCGGCTCCTGAAAACTTGAAGTAGAGGGCATTCGTGACCACGCCAATTAAGAATGCGAGTGACAGCAGGAAAAGCCAGAGCATAAAAGAATTGAGGAAAGTGGTGAAGGAAGTAATAGCAATCAAAGAAGTTTTGAAGCGCTCGGAAAAACTCTCTTCACCTTCTTTAGGAGGCGTAACATCCGTCTCCAAATAAGAAGTATTATAACCTACAATGGAGTAGAGGGCTTTCATATACCGGAGGTTTTCCCGGAGTTTTAGGAGGGAATTGAGGGCTCGCCGAGAGATGATTCGGGTGTTGAATGCCCTGGCATCGATCTTAAGTGAAGAGTAATTACGCAACAAAAAATAGAAAATTCGGTAGAATAGCTGGTAGCGACGACTTACCTTTTGACCTTTACCGCGAAGGTATACTACGTCGAAATTCTGGGTGGTTTTTTCAAAAAGCTGGAGAATTAATTGGGGGTGATCGGCGAAATCCAATTCAAATACCACCGTGTAGTCTCCATTGGAGCGATCCAGTCCCGCAATAATGGCGTGGTTTTTGTTGATTGAGTTAGAAAGGTTAAGTATAAATATCTGGTTTTTAATCTCTTTCTTTATATTTTTGATTTCTTCTCCTAATTCATACCCTGGCAGATTATTGATTAATATGATTTCATAATCTGCAAAATGCTGACTTAGTTCGGTATCAACCCGTTCAAGAAAACCAGGCAATACTCGGATATCTGCTGGTTTTTGAACAACGCTAATTAAAGAAATGAAAGTACTATACATGGGCTTAATATGGTCAGTTATTAGGAGGACAAAAGAATCAAATTACGACATTATTTTTGCTTTAAACCACTTACAAAAGTAACTATGTCAAGCAAACAACGTCTCTACTACAGGGGATAAATGCAAAAAAATGCCATCATTTTATAAAAATTTCCTTGTAACACCTTATTTTCATAGTTTATTATAAACAGTAGGATCCAATTATATGGCAAATAATTTTCCATTCTATCAGCAACTTGATGCCATGGACTGTGGGGCCACCTGCCTTCGGATGGTTGCGAGATATTTTGGACGATACTACTCCTTGGAGTACCTTCGAGAGTTGACCTATATGGGGAAACAGGGGGTCTCTTTACTAGGGATTAGTGACGCTGCAGAGCATATTGGCATCCAATCTCTTGCCGTTAAAACTACCTTTGATCGTCTGAGTAGAGATATTCCGATGCCTTGTATTGCACACTGGCGTCAGGATCATTTTGTGGTAGTATACAAGGCCAATCAAAAATATGTCTGGGTAGCAGATCCTGCGGCAGGCAAGTTTAAACTGACCAAAGAAGAATTTCTAGAAAATTGGTTGAGTGACCAAGAGGAAGGCGAAGAATTAGGGGTCTTGCTTTTGATGGAAACTACGCCTGAATTCTTTGAAAGAGATGGAGACAAAATAGATAAATCGGGCTTTAAGTATGTTTTCTCCTACTTCAGGAAATTTAAAGGCCTGATCTTTCAACTCTTCATCGGATTGGTGCTTGGCAGTATATTACAGGTCATAGCCCCATTCTTTATCAAGGCAATTGTAGATATTGGTATTGGTAATATTGACCTTACTTTTATTTGGTTAATTGTGATCGCTCAATTGGTACTATTCATTACCAATGGTGCTGTGGAATTATTCCGTTCATGGATCTTTTTGCATGTGGGAGTCCGGGTGAATATTAGCCTGATTTCTGATTTCTTGATCAAATTGACGCGATTACCCTTGCGGTTTTTTGATTCTAAGATGACGGGGGATTTGATGCAGCGCATTACAGATCATGAACGAGTTCAACGCTTCCTAACCTCAACGACCTTAGAGTCGATATTTTCTTTTTTTACTTTCTTGGTTTTCTCTTTGATTCTCTTTTCTTGGAATACGGAAGTCTTCTTCTTATTCCTGATCGGCACGATGGCTAATCTAGCTTGGGTCTTTTTCTTTCAAAAGAGGAGACGTGAATTGGATTACAAGCGCTTTGATCAATCGGCCGAAAATCAAGGGAATCTGATCGAGATGATCAGTGGAATGCAAGAAATTAAGCTGCATAATGCGGAGCGACAAAAACGTTGGGCTTGGGAAAGAATACAAGCTAAGCTTTTCCGTACCAGTATGAGTGCGCTTAGAATTGAACAGCTACAACGATCAGGGGCTTCTTTTATCAATGAGACCAAGAATATTTTCATCATTTTTATTGTAGCTAAGGCGGTTTTAGATGGGATCATGACCTTGGGAATGTTAGTAGCTATCCAATATATCATTGGGCAACTCAATGCACCACTTAATCGCTTTATCGAATTTATTCGTTCCCTTCAGGATGCAAAAATCAGTTTGGAGCGGATGAATGAAATTCATTCTAAAGAAGATGAAGAAAACATAGAAGATAAGATTACCCTCTTACCAGAATTTGGTGATTTGTCCATGGAAAAAGTCTTTTTCCAATATAGCGGGCCGCATTCACCGGTCATTCTAAAAGGGGTGAATCTACGGATTCCTAAAGGTAAAACAACTGCCATAGTAGGAACGAGTGGTAGCGGCAAGACTACCATCTTGAAGTTACTTTTGAATTTTTATTCTCCGACAGAAGGAACGATCCGATTGGGGGATGTGAATTTGAAAAACCTTCACAATCGATTGTGGCGAAGTAAGTGTGGTGTAGTTCGCCAAGACGGTTACATTTTCAATGACTCCATTGCTAAGAATATTGCCTTGGGGGATGAAATTGTGAACAAGCAAAAATTGCTGAATGCGGTCAAGGTGGCTAATATCCAAAATTTCAT
>Ga0070727_10003525_pt1 | contig 14113 bp, 8 predicted proteins | sample tdAd472_FD_66722 | JGI IMG/M metagenome (GOLD analysis project Ga0070727, IMG submission 66722) | Marine sediment microbial communities from the Atlantic coast under amendment with organic carbon and nitrate - tdAd47.2 | ecosystem: Environmental > Aquatic > Marine > Coastal > Sediment | place...
GGGCGACGACCGATGGAAACAAGGCAGGCATCGACCTTAAGTTCTTCTGCATCTCCGCCTTTGGCCGGTTCCATTGTCAGGGTAACAGATGTTTTGGTTTTCTTCGCAGCCGTTACCTTAGTTGCCAGTTTGAAATTCAAACCTTGTTTTTTCAAGATACGTTGGGCTTGCTTGCGCACTTCACCATCCATACCGGGCAGGATTTGATCCATAAATTCAATAACCGTGACCTCTGCGCCCAGGCGGTTCCAGACGGAACCCAGTTCGAGACCGATCACCCCACCGCCGATAACAGCAAGCTTTTTCGGGACTTTGCGCAATTCCATTGCCCCAGTTGATGACATCATAACTTTTTCGTCAATTTCCAAAAACGGCAAGGATGCCACATCAGACCCGGTTGCAATCACGATGTTTTCTGTCTTTAGAACTTCTTCACCGCCGGCATTCAAAGAAACCGTTACTTCATCAGCTGCCGTAACTTTTCCTTCGCCCACAAGGTATTTGACCTTGTTCTTTTTCATCAAGAACTCAACGCCTTGCGTCAATTGCTTCACGACCGCTTCTTTACGGTCGATCATTTTGTCCAGATCAAGTTTCGGCGTGACGTTGATGCCGTGTTCCGCCATTTCATGGGCGGCCATTTCATAAAGATGGGTGGATTGCAGCAAGGCCTTGGCCGGAATACAGCCCACATTCAAACAAGTTCCGCCCAGACTGCCGCGTTTTTCCACAACAGCTGTTTTCAAACCCAGTTGTGCAGCACGAATGGCGCAGACATATCCACCGGGGCCACCGCCGATGACAACAACGTCAAAATTATCGCTCATATCGATCTCATTCCTTTGTCTTGTAATACAGTAAAAAACGGGAGCCGACACACTGCCGACCCCCGCTTTATTTCTTTAACGCTTAGGCGTCCAGCAGGATGCGCTGCGGATCTTCCAGACATTCCTTGACACGTACAAGGAAGCTGACTGCCTCGCGACCATCAATGATACGGTGGTCATAAGACAAGGCCAGATACATCATCGGGCGTGCCTGAATGGAACCATCCGGCATCACCATCGGGCGCATTTGCGTTTTGTGCATACCCAAAATCGCAGATTGCGGACGGTTCAGGATCGGTGCAGACAACAAGGAACCAAACACACCACCGTTAGAAATGGTAAAGGTTCCCCCCATCATTTCGTCCATTGTCAATGAACCGGCACGGGCGCGTTTGCCGTAGTCCACGATATCGCCTTCGATTTGTGCCAGTGATTTTTCATCACAATCACGCACAACCGGCACCACCAGACCTGTCGGAGAGCCAACGGCAATACCGACATCGTAATGGTTTTTATAAACGATTTCCTCACCGTCGATTTCCGCATTCACGGCAGGCCATTCACGCAGAGCTGTCACACAGGCTTTTGTGAAAATACCCATGAAGCCAAGCTTCACACCGTGTTTTTTCTCAAAACCGTCTTTATATTGCTTGCGCATTTCCAAGACACCGGTCATGTCCACTTCGTTCCAAGTGGTCAAGATCGCCGCTGTGTTTTGTGCTTCTTTCAAGCGAGATGCAATCACCTTGCGAAGACGGGTCATTTTGACACGTTCTTCACGCGGACCTTGCGGACGCGGCGGGATCATCGCCCCGTTTGGTGTCGAAGACGCAGCCGGTGCAGCCGCCGGGGCCGGAGCCGCCGCAGGTGCTGCAGCAGGAGCCGGTTTCGCCGCCGCCGCTTTGTCTTTTTCAGCCTGACCGCTTTCGATATAGGCGAGAACATCGCCCTTCACCAAGCGACCGTCTTTCCCTGTTGCTGGAATTTTCGCAGCATCAAGGCCGTTTTCTTCAACCAGCTTGCGAACCGCAGGAGCCAGAGGCAGGGACGTATTTGCCGCAGCTGCCGGAGCCGAAGCCGCAGGCGCGCTTTTCGCCGGGGCTGCACTGGATGCCGGGGCCGCCGCACCAGCCGTTGCACCAACAGCAATACGACCAACAACCGTACCGACTTCAACGTCTGTCTCTTCGCCCGCGATAATCTCAACCAGCACACCGGCTGCCGGTGACGGCAGTTCAGCAGTTACTTTATCGGTTTCGACTTCACACAGGGCTTCATCAACAGCAACTTCTTCACCGACTTTTTTCAGCCAGCTGGAAATTGTGCCTTCGGTAACCGATTCACCCATTGCCGGGATAACGATATCCACCGTTTCACCCGTACCGGCAGAAGCCTCTTGTGCAGGAGCCTCGCTGGCAGCAGGAGCAGCAGCGGCCGGAGCAGCCGCAACGGTTTCACCCGCTTCACCCACCATACACAGGACCGCACCCACTTCCACGTCGGAGTCTTCTGCGGCAACGATTTCAACCAAAGTACCCGCAACAGGCGACGGTACTTCGACAGTGACTTTGTCTGTTTCCAGCTCAACAAGCGGTTCGTCAACAGCGACTGTGTCGCCGATATTTTTGAGCCACTTTGAAACCGTACCTTCCGATACGGATTCACCCAAAGCAGGAACAGTAATTTCTGTGGCCATTTGTTTCCTCACAACTCTTATAGTTTAGATGCAGCCATTTTGGTTTCACGCGCAAATGGTGTCGGCAGGCTTTCCAGCTTGCCAGCCAATGCTTCGTCAACCAGGAACTGTTGTTCGGCAACGTGAACCTTGTTCAGGCCCGTTGCAGGCGATGCAGATGCACGACGACCGGAATAACCCGGGAAGCCGCCCTTCATACCCAATTCTTGACAGATATAAAGCAAACGCGGGAAGACAAACGTCCAATAGCCCATGTTTGCGGGTTCTTCCTGACACCAGACCATGTCGGCATTGGGATATTTCGCCAACTCTTCCTTAATGGACTCTTTCGGCCAAGGATAAAGCTGTTCGACACGAACGATGACAACATCGTCGATCCCTTTGTCACGGCGCGTTTGCAACAGGTCATAGTAAACCTTACCTGTACACAGAACGACCCGCTTGATCTTGTCATTCGCCACCAGCTTGTCGGTTTCACCAATAACACGCTGGAAGGCAGAACCTGTCATAAATTCAGACAGTGTGCTTTGACACAGTTTGTGACGCAACAAAGACTTCGGCGTAAAGATCACCAAAGGTTTGCGGAAGTTGCGGCACAACTGACGACGCAGGGCGTGGAAATAGTTCGCCGGTGTGGACACGTTCAGAACTTGCCAGTTGTCTTCGGCACACAGTTGCAGATAACGTTCCGGGCGTGCGGATGAGTGTTCCGGACCTTGACCTTCGTAGCCATGCGGCAACAACATGGTCAAACCGGACAGACGCAACCATTTGGATTCACCACTTGAGATGAACTGGTCGATAATCATCTGGGCACCGTTGGCAAAATCGCCAAACTGGGCTTCCCACATGACCAAAGCATTGGGTTCTGCCAATGAATAACCGTATTCAAAACCAAGAACAGACAATTCGATCAGCGGGCTGTCGATAACTTCATAGTCACCTTGTTCTTCACGAATACTGTTCAGCGGACGGTAGCGTTCTTCGCTTTCCTGATCGACGATCACGCTATGACGTTGGGAGAATGTCCCACGACCGCAATCCTGACCAGACAGGCGAACCTTGTGCCCTTCCACCAAAAGAGAACCAAAGGCCAAGGCTTCAGCAGTTGCCCAATCGATCCCTTCGCCGGTCTCGATCATTTTGGACTTGGCTTTCAGCTGGCGTTCAACCTTCTTATTCACATTAAAGTTATCGGGCGCCGTGGAAATGGCTTTACCGACTTCTTTCAACAATTCTTCGGAAACAGAGGTATCTTCATTACGGAATTCCTCTTCGCCCTTGGCATTGGCAAACCCTTGCCATTTACCTTCGAACCAATCGGCCTTGTTCGGCTTATAGGCCGTACCCGCCTGAAATTCCTCTTCCAGACGACCTTTGAAATCGTCGTAGATATCTTGAACCTGTTGTTCGCTCAGAACTTTTTCAGCAACCAGACGCTCTGCATAAAGTTCGCGCGTGGTTTTCTGCGCCTTGATCACTTTATACATATGCGGGTTGGTGAACATCGGTTCATCCGACTCGTTATGACCGTGACGGCGATAACAGAACATGTCGATGACCACGTCTTTACCAAATTCCTGACGGTATTCGGTTGCAATACGGGCCACGTGAACCACAGCTTCCGGATCATCCCCGTTTACGTGGAAAATCGGTGCCTGTACCATCTTGGCAACATCAGACGGATATTGGCTGGAACGCGAATAATGCGGGGCCGTTGTAAAACCGATCTGGTTGTTGACGATGATATGAATGGTCCCGCCAACTTTATAACCGCGCAGACCCGACATGGCATGGCCTTCCGGCACAATCCCCTGACCGGAATAAGCCGCATCACCGTGTAACAACAACGGCATAACCTGACGGCGGTCTGTATCACCGAGTTGTTCCTGTTTAGCACGTACCTTCCCGTGGACAACCGGGTTGACCAGTTCAAGGTGAGACGGGTTTGCAGTCAAAGACAAGTGAACGGTGTTGCCATCAAATTCACGGTCCGCAGACGTCCCGAGGTGATATTTCACATCCCCTGAACCTTCGACATCATCCGGGTTGGATGAATTACCCTGAAATTCCGAGAACAGCGCCCGAAACGGCTTGTGCATCACATTGGTCAAAACGTTCAAACGACCCCGGTGTGGCATCCCCAGAACAACTTCTTTCAAGCCCAGTTGCGCCCCGCGTTTCAGGATCTGTTCCATCGCGGGAATAAGGGCTTCGCCGCCTTCCAGACCGAAACGTTTTGTCCCTGTGTATTTTTTATCAAGGAATTGTTCAAAGCCTTCGGCTTCGGTCAAACGTTCCAAAATTGCCTGTTTGCCTTTTACGGTAAATGCAGACTGGTTTTCAGTGGATTCGATGCGACGCTGGATCCAGGCTTTCTCTTCCGGTTCCTGAATGTGCATAAATTCCACACCGATATGACGGCAGTATGTGGATTGAACTTTTTCCACGATCTCGCGCAATGAAGCCGTTTCCAGCCCCAGCACAAAATCGATAAAGATCGGACGGTCCATATCTGCATCGGTGAAACCGTATGATTTCGGATCCAGTTCCGGGTGATAGTCGTTACCCTCGATCCCCAGTGGGTCAAATCGAGCGATAAGGTGACCGCGTACGCGGTAAGAACGGATCAGCATCAACGCGCGGATGGAGTCCATCGTTGCGGCGCGGATCGCGTCTTCATCAGCCTGTGCATAAACCGCACCCGCCTGTGGCTGTGCAGATGCAACCGGTGCCGTGACGGATGTTGCACCCGTATTGACGACGCCGTGGCTCGGTTTGTTCCAACTCGGACCGCTCAGGTCGTGCAGTGCTTCCAGACCTTCAGCGCGCAATCCGGAGAAAAAGGACACCCAACTCTGATCAACAGAGGACGGGTCCCTCATATAACGGGCGTAAAGTTCTGCCAGATAGACAGTATTTTGGCCATTCAGGATTGTTTCGGGGGTATCAACCATATTTTTTCTTCCCTAGAGGGGTGCGGTTCACTTCTTAACGGTGATCCCGCACCCTAACTCCCAAGACTAGGATTTGGAGCGGCAAGAGCCGCTCCCAACAACGATTAACCGTTTAACAGTTTAACCATTGTGCTACCGATAGAAGCCGGTGAGTCAGCAACGGCAACGCCGGCAGACTTCATTGCTTCCATTTTGGCATCAGCCGTACCTTGACCGCCGGAAATGATGGCGCCAGCATGGCCCATACGTTTGCCCGGAGGTGCAGTCACGCCTGCGATAAAGCCAACAACCGGTTTCTTGATTTTGGACTGCTTGAGGAATTCACAAGCTTCTTCCTCAGCCGTGCCGCCAATTTCACCGATCATAACGATGGATTCTGTTTCATCATCACCCAGGAACATTTCCAGACAATCAATGAAGTTTGTGCCGTTAACCGGATCACCACCGATACCGATACAAGTAGATTGACCCATGCCCGCTGCCGTTGTTTGTGCAACAGCTTCGTAAGTCAATGTACCGGAACGTGAAACGATACCAACAGAACCGCGTTTGTGAATGTGACCCGGCATAATACCGATTTTACATTCACCCGGTGTGATGACACCCGGGCAGTTCGGGCCGACAAGACGTGTTTTGGAATTTGCCAACGCACGTTTTACCTTCACCATATCCATCACCGGAATACCTTCCGTGATACAAACAGCCAGTTCGATTTCAGCATCGATCGCTTCCAAAATCGCATCGGCTGCGAACGGCGGCGGAACGTAAATCACAGATGCGTTTGCACCTGTTTTTTCACGTGCATCAGCAACCGTGTCGAAAACCGGCAGATCAAGGTGAGTGGAACCGCCTTTGCCCGGTGTAACACCACCGACCATTTGTGTCCCGTAAGCAATCGCTTGTTCAGAGTGGAAAGTACCTTGTGCGCCAGTAAAACCCTGACAGATGACTTTGGTATCTTTATTAATCAGAACGGCCATGTTATGCAGCCTCCTTCACAGCTTTCACGACTTTTTCTGCCGCGTCAGCAAGGTTATCAGCAGTGATGATCGGCAGACCGGATTCAGAAAGAATTTTCTTACCTTGGTCTACGTTTGTCCCTTCAAGACGTACAACGAGCGGCACGTTCAAAGAAACTTCGCGTGCAGCAGCAACAACGCCGTCTGCAATCACGTCACAACGCATGATACCACCGAAGATATTGACAAGAATGCCTTCAACGTTCGGGTCGGACAGGATCAATTTAAAGGCTTCTGTCACGCGCTCTTTCGTCGCCCCGCCACCAACGTCGAGGAAGTTTGCCGGCTCACCGCCGTACAGTTTAATGATGTCCATTGTACCCATCGCAAGACCGGCACCGTTCACCATACAACCGATTGTTCCATCAAGTTTGATGTAGTTAAGGTCATGCTTGGAAGCTTCCAGTTCCATCGCATCTTCTTCGTCTTCGTCGCGCATTTCTTCAACCGCTTTTTGACGGTAAAGAGCGTTTGAATCGAAGTTCATTTTCGCATCCAGTGCAACCAGATCGTCTGCACCGGTCACAACCAGCGGGTTGATCTCAACCATAGACGCATCCAGCTCGATGAACGCTTTATACATACCGGCAAGGAACTTGGCACAAGACTTGATTTGTGCGCCTTTCAGGCCCAGACCAAAAGCAACCTGACGAGTGTGGAACGGCATAATGCCTGTTGCCGGGTCGATCGCAACGGTCAGAATTTTTTCGGGTGTGGAAGCTGCAACTTCTTCAATATCCATACCGCCTTCTGTGGAGGCCATGATGGTCACACGAGAGGTTGCACGGTCGATCAAGAACGCGAGATAAAGTTCGGAAGCGATGTCACAACCGTCTTCGATGTAAACGCGCTTAACTTCTTTACCTTCTGCACCAGACTGGTGTGTCACCAGTGTGTTGCCAAGCATTTGTTTTGCGTTTGCTTCAACTTCGTCAACAGATTTGACAACGCGAACACCACCGGCTTCGCCAGCGTCTGCTTCTTTAAATTTACCTTTACCACGGCCACCGGCGTGGATTTGGGATTTTACGACAAAAACCGGACCACCCAGTTTTTCCGCTTCTGCGCGCGCTTCTTCAGCTGTGTAAGCCACACCGCCATTCAGTACAGTCACACCATACTGTTTCAGAAGCTGCTTAGCTTGATATTCATGAATATTCATCTTTGCTTTGCCTCAATTTTGAGAAAACTCTCTTTTTTTATGGGAGTTCTTAAACTTTTTCCCCACAAAGGAACGGGGCGACTGTAAGGGTCGCCCCGAATGCATGCTGATTAGTCAGCTTTTGCCATTTGCTCTTTTGTCGCTTCAATCAGGCCTTTCACGGCGTTGATTGAATTGTCAAACATAGCTTGTTCATCGTCGTTCAGTTTGATCTCGACAACTTCTTCGATACCGTTGGCACCGATGATTGTCGGAACACCGACGTAGATACCGTCTTGACCGTACTTGCCACCGTCAACCCAAGCCGCACACGGCAGCAGGCGACGCTGATCTTTCAGGTAAGCTTCCGCCATTTGGATGGCAGAAGAAGCCGGAGCGTAGAACGCAGAACCGGTTTTCAGCAGGCCAACGATTTCGGCACCGCCATCACGTGTGCGCTGAACGATTTCGTCCATTTTCTCACGTGTGGTCCAACCCATTTCGATCAGATCAGGAACCGGGATACCGGCAACGGCAGAGTAACGCTCCAGCGGTACCATTGTATCGCCGTGACCACCCAGAACGAACGCTGTCACATCTTCAACAGAGACGTTGAATTCTTCAGCCAGGAAGTAGCGGAAGCGTGCAGAGTCCAGAACACCAGCCATACCGACAACTTTGTTGTGCGGCAAACCGGAAACTTCGCGCAGCGCCCAAACCATCGCGTCGAGCGGGTTGGTGATGCAGATAACGAAAGCATTCGGTGCATATTGTTTGATGCCTTCACCAACAGACTTCATTACGGAAGCGTTGATGCCGATCAGGTCGTCGCGGCTCATGCCCGGCTTGCGCGGAACGCCTGCCGTTACGATGACAACGTCTGCACCTTCGATGTCTTTGTAGTCAGTTGTGCCTGAGAATGATGCGTTGAAACAATCAACAGGTGATGATTCAGCAATGTCCAGTGCTTTACCCTGGGGGATGCCGTCTGCAATGTCAAAAAGGACAACGTCGCCCAATTCTTTCAGACCTGCCAGGTGAGCCAGTGTACCGCCGATATTACCAGCGCCGATTAACGCAATCTTGTTCCGTGCCATGGAGAATTTTCCCTCGATCCGGTTAAATAAATAAAGCTGAACTTTACCCCGATGGAATTCGAGATCAAAGTCCAAAAACCCGTCCGAGGTTAGTACCGTGTTTCTTGACTTAGAGCAAGGATTGTTTCCAAAAAGATCGTTGCTTAACCCCGCAGAAACCCTAGACTTTATGCCTGAGTGGTCTTACCAAGAGCACAAGGCAATGGTAAGACCATGTCTGAAATTTTCGAAAAGCGAGAGAACCTCTAGGGTTTAATAATATTTCGTGCGTTTATGCTGTGGTGCAACATAAACCGATGGTGGTGATACCATGCATGGCACGCATGCACTGCCCCCTATTTGCGCATGCGCGAATCCTGTTGTTATGCCTTTCACGCGGCCAACATTGAAACAACCGATTCTATTGGGCTTCTACTGACCTTTAAGTCAAATGTTCGGCGCTTAAATAATCTTCGGACTGCATCTCCATCAGGCGCGAAACCGTGCGCTGAAATTCAAAGGCGCCATCGCCTTCGGGATAAAGTTTATCCGGCAACGCTGCTGCAGAGCACACAAGTTTTACTTTATGTTCGTAAAGCGCATCAATTAAATGGACAAAACGTTCAGCTTCATTGCGGTTTTTAGGGCTGAGAACGGGAATGCCCTCAACAAAAATCACATCAAACAAGCTGGCAAGCTCCAGATAAACATTTGCGCCATAAGGTTTGACGCACAGATCATTGAAGGTAAAAAATGCAATCCGTTCATATCGTTTCGGTACATCAACCTGACGTGATTTCACAATCACATAATCATTTTTGGATTGCCCTTGCGTCATGTCCTCAAATTGAGCATGCAATTGGTCGCGCGCATCCATATCCAAGGGGTAGAAGTAGGTATGCTCGCCGCTTTCACGCCCCAACCGATAATCCGTCGGGCTTGCCAGTTCCATGACATCAAGTTTTTGTTTCAACATATCGATGGAAGGTAAAAAGCGGTCACGTTGCAAGCCGTTTTTATACAAATCGTCCGGCACACGGTTTGAAGTTGCCACAACCACCACGCCTTTTTCAAAAAGGGTTCGGAACAAACGCCCCAAAATCATCGCATCCGCAATATTGGTGACTTGCAATTCATCAAAACACAATAACCACGCTTCATCGGTCAACTGTCCGGCGAGAACGACAATTGCATCCTCTTTTTTGTCCAGCTTGTCTTCGCGGATCTGTTTCAACCGGTCATGGACTTCGCGCATAAATTCATGGAAATGCACACGACGTTTCAGTTTTACGGGGGCCGTATCGTAGAATAAATCCATCAACATGGATTTACCCCGGCCCACTTCACCATACATATACAAGCCTTGCGGCGGTGTAGCGGCTTCTTTGCGACGCCCTAGACCAAATCGGGCGCGCCAACCACTTTCCCCGCTATTTGGTTCATAGGATTTCAAAGCATGGTGAAGAAGCTGCAGCTTTTCCACGGCCAGTTCCTGTGCCGTATCGGGATGAATATCGCCTTTCTGAATATGTTCGCGATATGTGTGCATCGGTCCATCAACCATCCGCATTCCCTCAGTTATTGCATCTTTGTTTCATTCTTAAAGGGATCACATAAAAAAAACAAGGAGGGTCTTTCTCCCTCCTTGTCAGACTGCTGACAAAATATTTTGGATAAATCGCCAATCAAAAGCTGTCATCACGCACCTGATGCGGGATCCATTTGAAATCAATGAATTATATATTTCTCATGCGATAAATATGGATCCCCGATCAGGGTCGGGGATGACAGTTTAGGGGCTTTGCCAGTCCCTAAGCGTTCAATCATTTATAATTTATAGCCTGTACGCATGCCGCCCCAATGTTTACCTTTAACAAAAATCGGTGCGCTTACATCTTTCATCATCACATAATTGCCCCCGCCCATATCACGGCGATAGGCTTGCACAAGAAACGGTTTTTCGTTTTCGCCTGCCGCCAACCCAACACGATCATTAAAGATCATCCGATTGCGGCAATTGGCTGTATTCCAGTCGATATCGCCGGGGCGTTGAGCTTGCGAGAAATTCAAATTATGAACAGGCAGATAACCATTTACGTCCACACAGGCCGAGAACACAATTTTGTTATCCGAAGCTTGAATGGGTTCTTGGATATCCGGCAAATGCTTATCCAGAAAGTCCAGACTTTGAATGCTATATTGCGGTGGGTTGGTGCCTTCAATCTGGCGATATTCCCGATCAAACAGGCTCTCCATGCGCAACTCGCCACGTTCCACCGCATCCTCAAGCAACTGCGAAACTTTTTGCGCGCCACTCACCACCTGATTGATGTAGAAGGTATCAACGGTTTCCACCCCAAGCTGGTTGGTCAACTGGATCAAGTCCGCCCCAAAATCGCGCAACTTACTGATCCGTTCGTTACACCCACTTAGATCCGTACGGTTACCTTCGGCCTGCAGGCTCATTTCTTCAAGCTGCGTCACGACCCCATCCACATGCGCATCAATGGCTGAGGCAGCCTGATTGATATTGGCCAGTTCCCCATCGACTTTCGCAATCGCATTGCCGACTAAATTAATCGCGTCTCCGATATCTTTTGTTCCGGCTTGTGCCTGTGCGGCACTTTCCACACCGTGGGCGCTTTCCCCCATTAAAAGCTCGACTTGTGATCCAAGCTCTTCCAATGTCTGGTCAATCTGTTCGGTTGCCTTGGCGGTTTGTTCCGCCAGATTTTTTACTTCGCCCGCAACAACCGCAAACCCTTTACCCGCGTCACCGGCCCGCGCCGCTTCAATTGTTGCATTTAAGGCCAACAAGTTGGTTTGTGATGCGATTTTCTGAATGACACCGGAAACGTCACGCACTTCTTCCAAGGCGCCGTTCAGTCCAATGAGACGTTCTTCAACCTGACGCACAAAATCGACCAATGTCTGAATATTCCCAAGGGAAACTTCGACGTTTTGTCGCGATTGGGAAACATCGGCATTGGCTTGTTCTGCCACTTCCAATGATGTTTGTGTCGCCATTGCGATATCATTTTTCACTTGCGCCATCGCCGCAGAGGCGTCGCGAACAAGATTAAAACTATCGGTCTGTTTATTAATTCGTGCGGTGATGTCTTCGATATTACCTGCAACATCTGCAATCTCGATCACAATATCGCCCGCATCAATGGCAATCTTTTGAATGACATCTTCGACCTGAATGCCGGATGTCTTATTTTCGCGCATGGCCGTTTGCGACTCTACCGCTGTTTCGTCGTTCACCTTCCATCTCCCTAGGCTATATTTTCTTTATTTAGCTTATTTTATGTCACGAAAGATGCGCTATTTGCAATATGATTGCAACACCAGAAAGCTGTACAAGGATGACCATCTCCCAAATACATTATGGTAAACCTGTTTCTTATGCTGATAAAACATAACCAGTTTATTGATTTCAAAGCCGATTTAGACAATTACGGTTTAAGCGCGTGATTTTGTTGCGTCAAAGCCAACAAAGCCTTATACCAAGCTCGAGTTTTTATCATTTTTTGAAGCGATACATCCATGACCGACCTGTCTCATATTCGCAACTTTTCCATCATTGCCCATATCGATCACGGCAAATCCACGCTGGCGGATCGTCTCATCCATTTATGCGGTGGCCTGAGCGATCGGGAAATGCAGGAACAGGTACTCGATAGCATGGATATTGAACGCGAACGCGGCATTACCATCAAATCGCAAACGGTTCGTCTTGATTATACCGCGAAAGATGGCAAAACCTATCAGCTCAATCTGATGGACACCCCCGGTCACGTGGATTTTGCTTATGAAGTCAGCCGTTCATTAGCCGCCTGTGAAGGATCCCTACTGGTCGTTGACTCCACCCAAGGGGTTGAAGCGCAAACCTTGGCTAACGTCTATCAGGCGATTGAGAACAATCACGAAATTATCCCCGTTCTCAATAAAGCAGACCTGCCGGCGTCTGAACCGGAACGCATCCAGCAACAGATCGAAGACGTGATCGGCATTGATGCCAGCGGTGCGGTGCTGGTTTCTGCCAAAACCGGGTTAAACTGTGACGAGGTTCTGGAATCTATCGTCACCACCCTTCCGGCCCCGACAGGTGACCGGGATGCACCTTTAAAAGCACTTATTGTTGATAGCTGGTATGATCCCTATCTCGGCGTTATGATCCTTGTGCGTATTGTGGATGGCACCATGAAACGGGGCATGAAGGTCACCTTCATGAATACCCAAACCGAACACCAGATTGATCAGGTCGGTTGTTTCCGCCCGAAAATGGAAAAACTGGCGGAACTTGCCCCCGGTGAAGTCGGTTATTTCACCGCAGCGATTAAATCCGTAGCCGATGCCGCCGTCGGTGATACCGTGACAGAAACCAAAAAACCGGCAGCCACGGCCCTCGCAGGCTTCAAACCCTCCACCCCTGTGGTTTGGTGTGGTTTGTTCCCGGTTGATGCAGCCGATTTTGAAGATTTACGCGATGCCCTTGGCAAACTTCACCTCAACGATGCCTCTTTCCATTTCGAACCGGAAAGCTCAGCTGCGCTTGGTTTTGGTTTCCGCTGTGGTTTCCTGGGTCTTCTGCACCTTGAAATTATTCAGGAACGTCTGGAACGTGAATATAACCTTGACCTGATTACAACGTCGCCGTCCGTGGTTTATAAACTGCATATGAACAGCGGAGAACTGCAAGAACTGCATAATCCTGCCGATATGCCGGACGTAACCAAAATCGACTTCATTGAAGAACCGTGGATCAAAGCCACTATCATGGTCCCGGACGAATATCTCGGCCCCGTTTTACAGCTTTGTACCGAACGGCGCGGTGAACAAATCGAACTGACCTACGTTGGGGCGCGCGCAATGGCGGTTTATCGCTTGCCGTTGAACGAAATCGTCTTTGATTTTTATGACCGATTGAAGTCCTGCTCGCGCGGGTACGCCAGCTTTGATTACGAAGTGGATGAATACCGCGAAAGCGATCTGGTTAAAGTCTCCATTCTCGTCAATGCTGAACCCGTTGACGCCTTGGCCTTTATCGCCCACCGCGGTCAATCAGAATCACGTGCCCGTCAGGTTTGTTCCCGTTTGAAAGACCTGATCCCGCGCCAATTGTTCAAAATTCCGATTCAAGGCGCCATCGGTGGCAAAGTCATCGCACGTGAAACCATTTCCGCCATGCGCAAAGACGTAACAGCCAAATGTTACGGCGGGGACATCACGCGTAAGAAAAAACTGCTGGAAAAACAAAAAGCCGGTAAGAAGAAAATGCGTCAATTCGGTAAAGTGGAAATCCCGCAAAGCGCCTTCATCGCCGCCCTTAAAATGGGCGACGATTAATCCTTCGTTTCCGTTCTTTTTTCAAAACAAACACCCGCTTTTCCT
>Ga0070727_10003529_pt1 | contig 14108 bp, 5 predicted proteins | sample tdAd472_FD_66722 | JGI IMG/M metagenome (GOLD analysis project Ga0070727, IMG submission 66722) | Marine sediment microbial communities from the Atlantic coast under amendment with organic carbon and nitrate - tdAd47.2 | ecosystem: Environmental > Aquatic > Marine > Coastal > Sediment | place...
TGTGGGAAGTGTATAATAAGTTCTATGATTATAGCAAAGCCTATTTTATGCAGCGTATGGAGAAGAATAATTTCTTTTCCCTATATAAGAATGGAGAGCAGATCGTCGGGTTTACCGGGCTGCGCATTGACAGAACATCCATTAATGGAAAGAAAAGGTTGCTGATCTACTTCGGTCAAACCATTATAGATACGGATTATCGTGGCAAGTCTTTGATCCCTACCACTGGCGCAAAACTTTGCCTCAAGTACCTGCCAGAAATACTAACTTCCAAAACCTACTTTTGGGCAGATTGCCTCACTTATAAAGCTTATTTGGTATTTGCCAAAACCTTGGAAGAATATTATCCTTCTTACAAAAATGAGAAATGCCAGGATACGCAGGACGTGATTGATTTTATTGGAGAAACCCATTACCACCATAGTTATTGCTGCAAGACAGGTACGGTGGAAAAAGAGGCAGTAGTTGTCAATGATCCCAATACTCAAATTCCCTACAAATACCGTAAGGACCCAGATATCAACTTTTATGTAGGAGCTAATCCCCTTTTTATGGAAGGACATGGTCTGCTAACCCTTGGACCTGTTACTTGGAGTAATTTTGGAAATTTGATGAGTAGACTAGTGAATAAGGTATTGGGAGTCGAGAGAAATAAGAAAACAACAGTACGTATGCCGCGCAAAATACGCCAAGGTATCTAATTTCTCTAGGGTCAATATCCTCCACATGAAGATGTGGTAATAGGAATAAAAATATTAATATACCTTTAGTGTATCACTTTGCACTACCTAAAACGCTGCTAGATATGAAGCCCAACACAACGATCAATATCCACTGGACGGGGATTGGCCGGGCCCATTGGGCAGACAAGCCTACCTGGTCAGCAGCTTGCCAGGTCATCGCTGGTGAGAGTTATGTGGATAATCAAGGGACACGCATCGACTGTTCTGCTTTTGCGGCTTCTGGCTCTGCAGGTATCCAAGCCAACAAACATACCAGTATTAAAAAGACCAAGAGTACCTATAATATGTTTACAGATCTAGTACTCCTCTTTCGCCCCAAACCAGTGGATTATATTTATTATACCCTCGGCCGTGATGAGACCTTGCCATTGGATGCCTTATCTGACCTTCACGGTGCGCAGGTGTTGACAGATACCTTGAATGTATTGAAAATTAAACAAAAGATTGATCCTTCGCAGATGGGGGATTAAGCGCAAACAGATGAAGGAAATTTATGCTCTATTAGTTGGGATTAATGACTATCCACACCCTGTGTCTAAGCTTAAGGGCTGTCTCAGAGATGTACAGCGTATAGAGCATTACCTCAAGGGGAATGATCCAGAATTAGCCCTGGAAAATGCAAAAATAAAGACTTGGACCATCGAGGGCTTAACCATAGAAGGTTCTTCTCAGCTAAATATTTGTAAGTTACTGGATGCGGATGCTACCTATGATAATATTGTAAAGGCTTTTCGACTATTTCTCCGTTCAGCAGGTCCCAAAGATGTGGTTTGGTTCCATTTCAGTGGACATGGTTCGGAGGCGGATACGGCTAAGGAATTTCTTAGGTTGGAACCTAGCGGGAAAGATCAAACGATTGTCTGCTATTTGGAGCAGCGGAGCGGCGGACGATTGCATCTGACGGATAAAGAAATGGCAGTGCTATTGCATGAAGTAGGGGCGACTGATCTCGCGGGAAACCCTAAGGAAAGTCCGCACATGTTAGTATCGATGGATTGTTGCCACTCGGGGTCCATGACTAGGAATTTTGGCAGAGCGGAAGGTTTTAGTGTTCGAGCCTATGAAGCGGTGAGAGGAATCGGTGGTGCCATGAAACCGGCAAGAGAATGGAGAAGCCTGGATACTTACCTTGATGGCTTTTACCAGAAAATGTGGGAAGAGAAGAAGGAGCTGGAAATACCACTTTCTACTCACCTATCGATATCTGCATGCAATAGTTTGGAGAAGGCTGGTGACCTACCGCTAGGGGGTATCTTTACGACTAGCCTTGCGCAAGCCATCGAAGAAAGCCAAGGACAAATTAATTATAGTGACCTATACGCTCGGACAAAATCAACCAGCAAGGCACAGCGGAATGAACAAAGCCCGCAATTCGAGCCGATTGGGAATTTTAACCCTTTTACTAAGTTCTTAGATGGCGCGGTTTTTGGTTTAGCTCATCGATACAATATCGAATATGATACCAAAAATCGGCACTGGAGAATACAATGTGGGGCCATTCACGGGCTTCCTCTTCCTGCGAAGGGGCCGATTACCATTGCTATTAGGAGCTTCCCTCCAGCCGATGAATTCATGGGCGAAGCACAGCTGGCAGCTATTGGTGCACTAGATAGTGAAATCATATGGCCTGAATCCCTCCCATTACATGAGAAAGAAATGTTTCAAGGGGAAATCAGGTTTTTTCCAGCGGAGGCCGTATATGTGAAGCTGACAGGGACGGATGAGGAAGCAGTGACTCATTTGAAGAAAGTATGGGGCGATTCACTGAATATTAAAATAGCCACGCCCGAGACAGCAGCGGAAGCTCTATGGGAGGTGGAAGCCCAGGACGGCGATTATCGTATATGGGATATAGCGCGAGGTCGTATTGTGTATCGGATCAAGCAGCTGGAAACTGGTGTATGGAATGGCAGTATAGTCGTTGGGAATTTGGCCAAAATTGTAAAATGGCAGCGTTTGCTAAGGCTAGGGAATACCCAATCCGCCTTGCCGCCGCAGCTAGATTTACAATTAACAATTCAAGACAATACAAAACAATCCTTTCAGTTAGCTGGACCAGAAGTTAATATCTATTTTTCTGAAGAAGCCTATTACGTTCGTAATCCCGTCGTGGATATGCGGAGAATGAAGCTTATCGGTTGTCCTATTAGGCCTGATTTAATACTACAACAACCAAAGACTAATTTGCATTGTTATCTCCTGCAGCTGACCGAAAAGTTTGCTATTATTTCCTCGGAAGACCCCAAACTTTTTCAACTCAAAAACTTTGAAAGCGAAAAGGAAGTGATATTCCCATTGTGGACGGGAGGACAAGGCCTGTTTTTGGAGATGGAAAAGTGGAATTCGACTTCCCACTTCAAGTTGATCGTTACTACCCGAGCTATAAAACATGAACAGTTTCTTCAGACCGCGTTAGGAAACAAACGTGCTATGCGCCGCCGGGGAAGTAGAATTGTGGAGAAGGAAGACGACTGGTGTAGCTTGAACATACAAGTCAATTTGATACAAGAATTAGGCGAGATCAACTCCCATACCGCCCTTCAATTAGCAGAGGGAAACCTCATCATTCAACCGCATCCAGCCCTCAAAGCAAAGCTTTGCTTAGTAGAAGCGAGACCTAATGCCCCTAGTCAGAATCCTTCTCAGCAGTTTCATAAATTTCAAGATGAAGGTATCGAACTACTAAATATTGATGATGAAAAAGGAGTGAATCGGGCCCAAGTTTTGGAATTGAAGGATTTAAAATGGGCAACTACTTCTGCTAAACCGGAGATTCCCCTTGCGCTTAAACTGAAGCATAGGGTTGGGGCAGATGAGGTCATTCTGCCCATCGGTTTTGACGGCCAGGATTTCCACGTCATTGGCCATGCAGAAGCGACACCTGACGGGACTGCTATTTTTATTAATACATTTGACTTTTCGCCCTCGCAGCCTGTTGGTCAGAACCAGGTAAAAGTGGAAAACCCATTCGACCCTACCGACCTACAACATTGTAGTTTATACCAAACCTATAAGTTGGCCTTCTTCAAAGTAAAGCGTTCTCTGCTGGAAACGAATTCCCTTCCTTGGATTACCGAAAAATGATTACTTTGCGTAGCGTGTTAAGTCTCTTCTACCTACTCATCAGTATTACCCCATTCCATACCAAAAACCTTGTTCCTCCACATGAAAATGTGGTTTCGGCCTTGGGCTTATTTCTATATATTTGAGATTATGGAATGAGAATAAAGGTAAGGAATGAGGTTTAAATAAAGTATACAAGATAGAGATAGAGATTTTTTCAAGATGTATACTTTATTTGGAACTCATTCCTAAACAGCTATCAAAATGCCAGATCTTGTGACTGTGATTACATCTAAGACATACCATCATGCGAGTCCAGTGGAACAGTATGGAGCAATTGATACGCGGCCAATTCCATCTGTTAAACTATCAATAGCAAAAAATGGAGAAGAACGAAACCCCGTTCTACCTTATCTTCTCTTTTCTGTATGCCTTCTTCTCCTATCCTGCAATCCCGACCGTCCCAATTTCGAACCTAGCTATAGTGGCGCTCCGCCTGAGGAAAATTTAGATCAATATTTGGATACAAAAGCGGTTTTTGAAGGCTTGGATCAAGTGAAGGGCATACGAAATCAATTGGATAGTTTGTTGACTTTGACGGACAAGTTGAAGAATTATGATGATGATGTGGCGCTGGTGTATGCGGATACGGCTTACAGCATGGCGACGGAGAAGAATTGGCAGTTGTCTCGGGGGATTGCTTCTTATTATATTGCTTTGTTGAAAGGGAGGAGGGAGAAGTATGGGGAGGGAATTGAGGATGCTATGGTGGATGCAGATATTAGTAGACAAATATTTGAAAAACTGAGCACCCAAGCTTGGCTTGTTAGGGTAAACAACCTACTTGGATATTTTTATGAAAGAAAGAAGAACAGGGAAAAGGCTTTGAATTATCAAGAACAAGCTTTAAATATAATTGAAGCAGGAAAGCTTTCAAAAAAAGATTCCTTGAATTTAAAAGGAGAGGTGCTACATGATTTTGCCAATATTTATAAAGTGGAAGATACAGCCAAAGCCCAGACCCTTTTTAAAGAAAGTCATAAACTCTATCAACTAGCTGATAATAGACCCGGGATGGCTAGGTTGGAATATGATTGGGCACAGCTCTATTATAACCGAGAAAACTTTGATGAAGCAAAAAAACTTATGATGCGCGGCCTTGATTATGCGCTAGAGTTCAATGATATAAATGCCATAGTTTCAGGTTATCAAAAACTAGGGGTCTTAAATAATAGAAGATATAGAAGTATAGGTAACAAAGAATATTTTGAAGAATCTATGAAAAGTTATCGTAGATGTTTCCAATATCAAAAGGAGGATCTGTACTTTTTATATAATCAAATAGGACAGAATTATCAACGGGGGGCATCCATGGTTAATGATGAAAAGCTTGCCTATTCTTATGTCGATTCAGCAATTATTGCTTATCGCATGGCGATGGACGAGGCTAGGAAAGAAGGGGTTTTACATATTATGAAGAAGATGGGGCGGAATATTTCTACATTATGCGATTATCGGTTTAGAAAATTCGGAAAAGACTGTAGTGATCTTTTAAATTCTACATCTGCTGATTTATTAAATACTAATTATGCCGGTATTACAGATACAATAGGTAAAGTATTGGAGATCGCAAATCAGAGGAATCGTGCTTTTGAAAGAACAAATTTAGAAGTAAAAAATGCACAGAAAAGCAAAGTCCAGTGGATAATAAGTGGCGCTAGCCTTGTATTGGCAGGGCTAATATTTATAGTATTACTTCAAAGACAACAGCAGAAACGACTTCAATCCAAAATGGAAGCTTTGAGAGCTCAAATTAATCCTCATTTTATTTCCAATAGCCTAAATGCTATAGAAAGTTTGGTCAATTTGGACAAAAAAGAGGAGGCAGCTAAGTACCTGATTCATTTTTCTCGCCTGTCGCGTAGGATTTTAAATAGCTCCCTAGAAGGCAGTGCCAGTCTTGCAGAAGAAATCCAAACGCTCGAACATTTTTTGGCGCTTGAACAGTTGCGCTTCAGAGATAAACTGCAATATTTAGTGGATGTGGATGAGGACATTAACCCTAAACAGGTAGAAATGCCGGCCATGATTTTACAACCCTATGTGGAAAATGCCATTTGGCATGGCATTAAACCTAAGTCTGGTAAAGGCTTGGTGAAAATTCAGGTGCAACGCAATGGGAAATACCTGTTTTGTATCATCAAAGATAATGGAGTGGGACGAGCTAGATCTGCTGAAATAAAATCTGCTTCAGTGCTTCAGCAAAAATCCGTAGCCATGAAAATAAATCAGGAAAGACTGAAGGTAGTTGGTGGAGCTAAAGGAGCTAAGGTAGATATTGTTGATTTGTATGATGAAAATGGTGCAGCGACTGGGACAAAAGTCATCATACGCTTGCCTTATAAAGAAATTAGAAGCAAATAAACATGAGTACACTACGAGCCATACTAGTTGAAGATGAGCCCTCTGGGATGGATAATCTCCGATTTAAGATTCAAAATAATTGCCCGGAAGTAGAGATTATTGCTGAATGTATGAACGGAGCTGATGCGATCTTAGCCATTAAAAAACATTTACCGGACATCTTGTTTCTCGATATTCTCTTGGGAGATATGACGGGCTTTGATGTCCTGAAGGCCATTCGTCACCCTTCCTTTGAAGTAATTTTTACGACCAGTTATGATCAGTATGCGATTGAAGCGATTAAGAATAGTGCAGTGGATTATTTGCTGAAGCCGGTAGAGATAGAAGAATTGATGGATGCGGTAGGAAAGGTTCGTGCAAAACTAGTACAACAACCCGTTCCTACAACAACGGTGACAATTGGTAGTAGAATCGGCTTCCCGATTTCAACTGGCCAACAATTTATCGAGGTCCAAGACATCATTTATGCCAAAGCGGAAGACAATGTCGCAGTTCTACATCTAGATGGCCATAAGCCCATCAAATTGACGAAGTCTTTAGGCTGGGTGGAAGCTAAATTGGAAGACTTCGGCTTTTGCCGCATTCACAATTCTTATTTGATCAACTTCAATCATCTGACCGAATATATTAGAAATGAAGGGGGGTTTGTCATCATGAGTGACAAAAAAGCCATCAGTATTTCCAGAAGACGCAAGGATGAATTTTTACAGAAACTGGAATCGTGGAATGCGAGCTAATTGTAGGCGGCAATTTATTGGCCAGCCTCAGTCGCTGAAGCTGAATCCCGCCGATGTCGGTGTTTTTTACCGATATCAACCCTAGGGACCAGGACGGTTGTCCTCTCTGCCTACGTTGTGGTGAGCCTTATTAGGTGTTACCTAGAACCTGCTTAGGACCTATGACTTCTCAGAGAGATGTGGGTGTAAAATCTAACTGATTAGACAGGCACGTAACCTCAGCAAGTGCAGAAAAAAATCAATGGAACCTAATTTATAACCATAAACCTAAAACCCAAAAAATGAACCATCGCTTTGAACACGCCTATGCACTTGTCATCGGAATGGACAACCTCCGAGGACCTACTTTTTCGAATCTACAAACGAAAGGAGAGGCCAATGCACAAGCCTTGCATACTGTTTTAGTAGGAGAAGATCGTTGTGCCTACAAGCTTAAAAATGTTATCAACATTATAGGAGAAGAGGCCACTCGACAGAATATTGTAAATGGTTTTTTGCAATTAGAAGAAAAACTAAGAAAAGATCCAAATCCAGAGAAAACGGCACTTATATATTTTTCAGGCTATGAAATTAAGAATCCAGAGAATACGGCACCGCTTTATCTCATACCATATGATGTAGAACAAGAATTAGGGCGTTTTTTCTCGTCAGCATTGAATATCAATATGTTGAGTGGCTTGATTCAAAGCCTGTCACCCAGTCAGCTCTTATTTATGTCTGATAGTCAAAACCTCATAATCACAGAGGAAGAAGTCATATCAAGGCCCATTCCAGATCCGCCACCACCACCGGAAGATGAGGATGACGGAAGTACAGGCTCCAAACCCATTCCAGATCCACCACCACCGCCCGAAGATGAAGATGATGGAAGTACAGGTTCCAAACCCATTCCAGATCCACCACCGCCACCCGAAGATGAAGATGATGGAAGTACAGGCTCCAAACCCATTCCAGATCCACCACCACCACCCGAAGATGAAGATGATGGCAGCACAGGCTCCAAACCCATCCCCAACCCCGCCGCCGCCCTCGGCCAAACCCTCCTCTTCTCCACCACCGGAGATGAGCACTCGCTAGTACTGCACGACAAAGGTATTTCCACCTTTACCTGGCACCTACTAGAAGCTTTGAGTGGTTATTCCGACTTCGCGCATGATGGCAGGACGATGGTTACGGCACATGAAGTATGGAGTTATATATCAGAACAGGTACCTGCTACAGCAGAATTGCTTGGGCAGACACAAAACCCAGTCAGTTTTTCCAACGGCATTGACTTTCCAGTGGGATTATTGATGGGAGGGCGTGGGCTAGCAGGGCAGGCACCCTTACGTCCCTTGGTCGGCCAGGCTGATCCCAATCATCAAAGCCGCAGCAATACAGTCTCTCCTTTTCCTAATGAAGTAAGTCTTCATCCCGAGGGAAAAGTGTACGCCTTGTTGATTGGAGTGGATCGTTATGATTATCTAGGTGGGAGTCTAAACTTGAAAGGTTGCGTGCGGGATAGTGAAGAAGTAGAGCGATACCTAAAAGAGAGTATTAAAGACCCTCAGGATAACTTGTTTATTAAGAAGTTGCGGAGCTTGCGAATCGGTCATTCCCATAATGTGATAGCCCCTCAGATCGAGTGCGCTGAGGATGGGCCAGTAGAGAAGGCCACGCGTGCTAATATCTTGGAGGCTTTTGAGCAGTTTTTGACCCAAGCTACTAGCAATGATACGGTGTTTATCCATTTTAGTGGGCATGGTTCCTTTGAGTTTCGCCCGTCCGAATTGCATCATATAGGTGGTGCAGATAATGTGGATCATAAAGGCGGCGTAATTGTCGTTCAAGACAGCTTCATTGATGTGGCAGGGGAAAGAATATATCCGATTAGTGATTTGGAATTGCGCCATTTACTAAGCAAGATTGCGGAAAAGGGACCGCATATCATTTCTGCGATGGATTGTTGTTTTGCTGGAGGGAGTACCCGACACGCGCCTGATAGCCGGATAAACATCCGTTTTTCGGAACCGCCAGAGGTAGCGCTAGAGGAGTCGGCTAATAGAACTCGACCTTTACATTCTTATTGCTTTTTTGAGGAAGGGATGACCGATATTAGTTTGCCACAGGCGGCAAAAGCGGTATCTCTACAAGCCTGCCGAGAGCATGAATTATCCAAGGAAGGTCCTTTCCTAGAAGGTCGATATGGGGTGTTTACTTACTATTTCTTGCAAGTTCTCCGTGCGACCAAAGGAAATATCAGCTACAGAGATTTGATTAAGTTGATTCGAGCGCGAGTCATGGCTAAAGCCAATGTCTCGTTTCAGTCTCCGCAAGTGGATGCCACTGATTTCGCAGACATTGACCTTGGCTTTTTATCGACGGAAGTAAGAGAGGAGGCTAATCATTTTACGGTTAGGCCGACTTCGGAAAAAGAAGGCTGGATGGATGCAGGTACCTTGCATGGAATAGCTACTATTTCAGCTGGTGAAACACATGTGGATATTTTTCCGGCCGATTTTGATTTTGATGGCACGGAGGAGGCTGTACCCTTAAGTGCTAAGTTGATTCAAGTAGAGGCGCATGCGAGCAGGTTAGCGCTGTCGAACGAGCAAAGCTTCCCAGCGGATACTACTTTTATGAAAGCGATTATTACGGCATCTCCCATTCCGCCTACTAAGGTGCGATTTGCTGCTGAAAGAAAAGTAGCCGAAAGTGATGAATTCGAGGATATCCCTTTGCAGACCCTAGCTATGACTAGTGATACTGACGAATTGCAAAATGCCATTGCGCTGCTTCGAACGGCTATTGGGAGCCCCAGTATCCAGTTGGTGAGTGAAGCAGCAGCAAACGAAGGCTTTCAGTTTAATATTGTTGCGAGAGTCGATGGTGCTGATCAAAGTTTTGAGATCAGACGAAGAGACGACACCGCAGCCATGGCAGCTGTAAACTTACCCTTTTCCAGTGGGTCAGCAGATACGGTGATTGGCCAGATGGAACACATCACGCGCTGGGAGAAAACATTGAAGTTAGAAAATGAACATCCAAGCAAGATTCAGGCGGGTGAGGTGGAAATCCTCGCTTTTGATGCAGGCAAGATTAGAGCCAGTGAACTGAATGATTTTAGTGATGAAGAAGAAATACCGCCTGCTGGTGGAGATAATTCTGATCAACCGATTCCGATTCCAACGCCCAATGGAGAATTGATCCGTGAATGCAGGATTTTGAGTAATGGGAAAAGAGAGGTACCTCGAATAAAGCTTCGAGTAAGGATGAAGAATGCGGACTCTAATAAAGTGTACCATGCGGCATTAGTTGCGATAACTAGTGATTTTCAGTTGGCTACCAAAGGATGGTTACCCCCTTCTGCCCTTCTCGGTAAGAAAGCTGCTGAGGAAGAAGGTGCTAATGCCGCTGGCCAAGTATTCTGGAATGTACAAACTGGAGATTGGGTTGATGACGATAATTTCTTTTTTGATCCTAATGGGGAATGGCAGACTACAGAATTATTTATCAGAGAAGATCAAATTGCGGCTGGCGTAACAGAGATTGAAGATCATTTCAAATTAATTATTAGCACAGAGCAATTTGACCCCTTCTACCTGGAGCAAGCGCCCATTGATTTGCATGTGGGAACGAAAAATCCGCATCAACGACCTACTGAGAATCAATTGGAAGAATTCCTCCGGGAAGCAGGGGGAGGTACTCGGGCCATTCGACGAAAAAAATCGGATTCGGGAAGTAAGGTGACAGATTGGTGGAGTACCACCCTGACGATTAGGACGAAACTGGTGCGAGAAGAATAGTTGCTATACTACTGGACATTTGCGGTTGAGGAGCTTAAAAGTTGAGCAGTTTAGCCCCTTATTCTTGGCTAAACCTTACCCCCTAACCTTTTCAACAAATTGTCCAGAAGATAGAAGACAGAGGAGAGACGGGCTAGACTTAAAATAGAAGACCCAGCTCCGGAATCTCTGTCCCATCCTATCCGTTTCTGGCGCATCCAGCTATTACACAGATATTTACGTTAAGGGTTGTTACTTGGTCAAGTGGCAACCCTGCTGCTATAAATTTCAACACTGTAAACTCTACCCATCATGGCAAATGCTGACTTACCCTTTGAAACGAGCCATGCCTTTATCATTGGTATCGACAATTACATCAATACGAGACAACTTTCCACAGCAGTTGCTGATGCATTAGATATCAAAACGGTCCTAGAAGCGCATGGATATCTCGTCCATGAACCCTTATTAGATGAAGCGGCTTCCAAAGAAAATATAGAAAAGTTAATTAGGGAGGATATCCCCAACCTAATTGGTCCTAAAGATCGATTGATCTTTTATTTTGCAGGACATGGAATTGCTTTTGATAGCGACGTGGACCCCAGGGGCTTCTTGATTCCGGTAGACGCTGATTTGGACCAACAGGAAAGTTTTGTAGCGATGAGCTTCCTGAAAGAAAACATGGATAGCTGGGAATGTAAGCATGGGCTGCTCATTATGGACTGTTGTTTTGCTGGGGCTTTTCGCTGGGCCATGGGCTTGCGGGCGATTAGACGGCGAAAGGCTAAAGTCATTTATCAAGAACGATTTTTGCGCTATACGACCGATCCCGCTTGGCAAATCATCACCTCGGCCTCCGCCGATGAACAAGCCATTGATGTATTAAATAAGCTCATTGGTACTCGGCCGAATACGGGAAACTCTCCTTTTGCTACAGCACTCAAAGAGGGATTAGCTGGAGCAGCAGATTTCCAAGTACTTAATGGAAAAAAAGATGGGGTCATTACGGCTACAGAACTATATGTATACCTAAGAGATCGTGTACAGGAATTGACAGCGAGCAGTCCTGTAAAACAGACCCCTGCTATCTTTAATTTGAGTAAACATAGGAGCGGAGAATACATGTTTGTCAATCCTGACCCCTCGATTATTTTCAATCTCCCTCCTTTCCCCGATAGGAACCCCTATCAAGGTCTACAGAGCTTTGAGGAGGAAGATGCCGCATTTTTCTATGGTCGTGAAGAGGTCATCAAAGAACTAGAAACATTGGTGGAGAACCAACCTATGGTGGTGATAACGGCCGGTTCAGGTATGGGGAAATCCTCCCTGGCTAAGGCCGGTTTGATGCCAAGCTTAAGACTTAACTATAAACAAGAAGAAGGAGTTGAGCCTTGGAATATAATAGTCGTTCGCCCCGAGCAGCAATTCATGCAAGCCCTGCACCTTCCGCTACCTAAGGAAGACGAGGAAATAGCTAGCCAGGAATTCCAAAAATCAGCACGTCTCCTACAGCTAGAAACCCAAAAGCATATCCTTGTCATTGACCAATATGAACAAGCTTTGATCCACGGGGTGACCGACGAGAGGTACCTGGGCTTTGACCGGGCTTTGGCCAGCCTCCTAGCAGCAGAAGAACAACGTCTCATTGCTGGCGAGGAATCCCGCTTCCGTTTAATTCTGACCATTCGATCAGACTACGAACTACTATTACATGGGGCGGAACATGCGCTGACTAATTGGTGGAAAAATAGCCGATATGTCGTTCCTAATTTGAATTGGGATAACCTTTATGATATTGTGACCTTACCGGCACAGCAATCCATACTGTTCTTCGAACCTGAGGACTTCCCCGCTAAACTGGTAACCGAAGTAGATCAACAAGCAGGCGCTTTACCATTGCTATCCCTCACTTTGAACAGCTTGTATAAAAAGCTAGTAGAGCAAGATCGATCGGATCGGAAGTTGTTGGAGTCCGATTTCCTAGCCATGGACGGATTAATCGGTGTAGTTAGAGACCGAGCAGATGCGGTGTTTGAAGCTTTGGGGGCGGAGCAAAATGGTGCGGAAAAGCAAAAAATGATGAAGCGGATCATTTTGCGAATGCTCAAAATTGAAAACGGGAAACTAGTCCGTCGAAAGGTGCCTTTTCTATTGCCTGGGGTAGAGAAAACCGCTGCCTCTGAGTCCCCAGTATCAAAAGAAAATATCCCTCAAACCTTCAATGAGTTAGATTTTGAGGAGGATGAAGATGATGCCCTAGTCCATGCGGTTAGGAGAAGACTAGAATTGGAACAATTAATCATCGTTACGCCACCAGATGAAGAAACTCGCCAATCCTATCTAGAACCTATGCACGATGCTTTGATCAACTTCTGGCCAAGATGCTTGCGTTGGGTACAAGAATTTGGTCCGGCTAATATCGTGCTCCAACGTTTATTGTGGAGCGCTGTAATGGATTACCTGAGCCGAGCCGAAACGAGCCCTGCAGATGTATTTACAGATGAAATTGTCAGTGCTTCATTCCTGTGGGATCGCAATCCTAAATTAGATCAGCTGGGAGAAGTTTTGGATTCGGACTTTAGCTGGTTGAATAAACCAGAGACGGACTTCATACGTCAAAGTTTAGCTAAACGAAACTTGATCGTGACCCAACTGAGGCGAGAGCGAGACGAGGCTCGGTCTTCGGCCTTGGCTGCCCGGGGATTATTGATTTTTCCAGAAAACAATACCATGGGGCTCAATCTAGCTATGCATGCGTTAGAAAAGGCCCGAACCAAGGATGTCTTGAATACCATCTTTGAGATCACCAGTGAGCGAAATGCACTTTTTTATCGACGTTTTGCCGCACATAGTCAAGCAGTGACTTGTGCTGCTTTTACCCCAGATGGAAATCAATTGGTTACCGGGAGTAATGATAAAACAGCCATACTTTGGACAAGAAAGGGAAAAGCTATTCATTCATTTGAGGGCCATGAATCAAAGATCCTAAGCTTAGCCATTTCCTCCGATGGTGAGTGGCTAGCGACGGGAAGCGAGGATGGCTCTATCCGGATCTGGAGCCTCAAGAATAAACAAGCCCAGCCAGTAGTTATTGCTGCTGCTCATAGTAGACCAGTGATGAGTATTGCCTTTTCACCGCTACCCATTATAGTAGATGAACAGGACAGCCCCTCTATTAAGTTACTTTCTGGAAGTACAGATAGTAAGGTAATCCTCTGGGACTTGAATGGGAATTTAGTACAGGAGTTTACCGATCCTGAGATATTTCAAATTTGGAGTGTCGCCTTTTCCCCGGATGGCCAAGAAGTTTTGGCAGGAACTGGAAACAAACTAGCCTTACTATGGAATTTGGAAGGTACGGTAGTTCGCAGGTTCAT
>Ga0070727_10003531_pt1 | contig 14106 bp, 7 predicted proteins | sample tdAd472_FD_66722 | JGI IMG/M metagenome (GOLD analysis project Ga0070727, IMG submission 66722) | Marine sediment microbial communities from the Atlantic coast under amendment with organic carbon and nitrate - tdAd47.2 | ecosystem: Environmental > Aquatic > Marine > Coastal > Sediment | place...
CTCCGCGATGTTGAGGGGAATCGAACTCGCTGCCCTCCGCAGTTGTCGGGCGAGGTCTTTGTCCTTCCGTTCGAGGGTCTGCACCAGGGGCTTGAGCCCCTGAATCAGATCGAGGGAGTCGTGGTAGATCCTGAGCACGTGCTGGTCCTTTCGCGTTTCCGAGACCAGCGCGTGAGCCGGCCTCTACGTAGGCGCAGCGGTGGGGTCCGACAACCGGCGGGTCTCGACCGAGGCAACGCTTCCGCAGTGTGCGACGCCGGTTGTTGGACCTCACCGCTACGCTGAAGTAGAGGTCGGCGAGCGATCCGGTAACGCCGAGCGGAGCGATCCGATCGGCCAAGCCGGCGCGCCGCGTAAGCCGGCACCGGTCGCGCTCGAGCGGAGTCGAGCTGATCGCGCCGCGGGGGTGGCCCGCAGTGCGAGTGACTCGAGCTGATCGCACCGCGGGGGGGGGCCGCAGTGCGAGGAGGTCGAGCTGATCGCACCGCGGGGGTGGCCCGCACTACGAGGAGGTCGAGCTGCTCGCACCTCGGGGGTGGCGCGCGCTACGAGGAGGTCGAGCTGATCGCACGGCGGGGGTGGCGCGTCCTACGAGGAGGTCGAGCTGCTCGCACCGCGGGGGTGGCGCGTCCTACGAGGAGGTCGAGCTGCTCGCACCGCGGGGGTGGCGCGCCCTACGAGGAGGTCGAGCTGCTCGCACGGCGGGGGTGGTGCGTCCTACGAGGAGGTCGAGCAGCTCGCACCGCGGGGGTGGCGCGTCCTACGAGTGACTCGAGCTGCTCGCACGGCGGGGGTGGCGCGCCCTACGAGTGACTCGAGCTGCTCGCACGGCGGGGGTGACCCGCCCTACGAGTGACTCGACCTGCTCGTAGGGCGCGGGTGGCGCGCCCTACGAGGGGGTCGACCTGCTCGTAGGGCGCGGGTGGCGCGCCTTACGAGGAGGTCGAGCTGCTCGTCGTGGGGGGGGGCACCCTCCGTAAGTCACTGCACAGAAAGGGACTTCGGGCGTCGCCAAGGAGAGCCGCTCAGATTTCCTGATTTCTCCGTCACACTTGGCCCCTCGCCTCTCCTTGGTGAGCCCGGACCTCCGAGAGCGAAGGGGTCCGTCAGCGTCACGTGGCGGGCTGAGGGTCCGGCGACGGTGCGGATCCCCAGGCCGATCGGGCGGTTCGTCCAGCGAGGCAGTGAAGCTGGCTCTGCCTCTGCGGCCGGAGCGCTCTCCGCTAGAACCCGCGCAGGAGCTGACGCATGCGCGTGCTCCAGCTGCTGCGGGCCTGGAGCACGAGCTCGTGCTCGCCGCCGGTGGGCGACCAGAGGGTCAGCTTCTCCAGGCGCCAGCGCGCGGCGAGGGCCGGCGCGCTGAGGCGGTCGTCGACGCGAGCGGTGAACGCGTGGTCGGCGGCGACGCGCCCCTCGCTGCGCTCGAGGTTGGCGAAGGCCGTCGCGCGCTTGCGCAGCGGGGTGAGGGTCACCCCCTGGCGGCCGTAGCCGAGGAGGAACAGGTTCCCGTTCCCGCCCCGGCCGCCGTCGCCGAGGTCGTCGGCGGCGCCGGGGAGGAAGCCGGCAGCGAACTCGAGCAGGCCGGGGAAGTGCTCTTCGATCCGTTGGGTGAGCTGGGGGCGCTGCTGGAGGGCGTCGCGGACCTCGGTGGGCTCGATCCCGCCCTGGCGGATCCGGTTGTACTCGTCGACGAGCTCCACCAGCTCGGAGCGATCGAACTCGCGCACGAAGCCCTCGAGGCCCTCGAGGGTCGGGAGCGGCGCCTCGGCGGGGTCGGGGGTCGGCGAGGGCGGCGGCGCCCCGGCGTCGGCGACCTGGGTCTCGCCCTCGCCGCTGAGCCCGGCCACGTAGGCGGGGGTCGGGGCCACGTCGCCGGGCCAGGCGCCCCAGGCGCGGGCAGGGTCGGGGGTGGCCACGCGGCGGCGCGGCCGGGACCCGAACCACAGGGTCACCTGGGCGTAGGCCACGTGCCCGCGCACGGGGGCGGCCCAGGCGTCGCTGAGCGTCCACTGCCCGCCGAGCTCGACGCGCCCCTCGACGCCGTCCGTGAGCGCGCCCTGCAGCCCGACCGACGCGCGCAGCTGGTGCCGCGGCCAGCGGCGGCCCCACCACCCCTCCGCGGGGTGATCGTCGAGGTGGTAGCGCCCGCCGACGGCGAGGTCCACGTGGCGATAGCGCAGGTCGAACTGCCCGGCGACCGACCAGCCGTCGCGGTCGGCGAAGGTCTCCAGCGCCGTCGCGTTTTGGGTGTGTCGCCCGCTGACCTGCACCCGCAGCGCCAGAGGGTGGGTGGCCTCCAGGCTCAGGCCGACCTCGCGCTGCGAACGCCAGGGCGCGGCACCCAGCGGCAGCGGCGCGTCGTCGTCCTGGGAGGACCACACCGCGACCGGGTCGAGCTGGATCCAGTCCCAGCGCTCCTCGGCGTGGAGCACCAGCCGCGCGCCGGACCCGGCCCAGGGGACGACGCTCAGCCGCGCGCCGCCGCCGAACCGGGCCTCGGAGAGCGCGCTCGAGAGCGCGCCGTCGAGGGGCAGGTCGAGGAGCTTGGTCAGCCCGACCTCGGCCTCGCTGCGCGAGACCGCGGCCGCGAGCCCGTCGCCGCCCGCGAAGCCCCGGACCCACACCCGACGGTGCGGGCGCACGGTCAACTCGACGCGCGCGCCGAGCCCGAGGGAGAGCACGTCGACGGGCAGCCTGTGGCCGGCGAGGTCTCCCTCGTGTTGGTCGAGGAGCCCCGCGCCGAAGGCGACGTCGCCGCCGACCCGCAGGCTGACCGGGCCCCAGCGCCAACGGGAGCGCGGCGCGAACCCCAGGTGCACCCCGGCGTCGCGGTCGAGGGCGCCGCCGCCCACGCGCCAGGGTCCGCGGCTGAGCTGCCCGTAGCCCTGGAGAGACGCGCCGGCGGGATCGTGGAGGAACCACCCGCCGAGCCGCCAGGCGTCGAGGCGCACCGTCGTGTCGAGCAGCGTGGTCGGGCGGTCCGCCGCCAGCTGCTTGATCGCGACGCGCGCGCCCGACTCCGCGTGGAGGGCCGGGGCGATCAAGAGCAGCAGCAGGCAGAGCGAGGAGCGGTACACAGGGGGCGCGCAAAGTTGCTCCCCCGAGCGCGGTTTGCCGCCTGAGTTCACCCTCCCGCCGAAGGATCGCCCGTCGCTTGAACCGAGTCCCCGCTTCAGAGATCGAGGCGGGACGTAACCCCTTGAGTCAGACGTTCATCTGGCCGCTGGAGCCGGCGCCGGTCCGACCAGCGCTACTCCCACTGTGGCAGCGGGTTGCGGCGTTGCCAAGGGGACACGTTTGTAGCCCCTGGATTCGGGAAACCATCGGACGAGTCTGGCGTAAGTCCTTCGAAACGCGGGGGGAGTGCGCCTGGCGCGCGGTTTGGAGAGGGACCGCCGTGGAGAGATCAGAGAGGGAGTAGGGGACTATGCAAAATCATCGCACCGCCCGCTGGGCGACGCCGTTTGGCGCCGCCGCACTCGTCGTGTGTGGAGTCTGGGCCGCTGGCTGCTCCTCGTCGTCGAGTTCACGCGGTGGGAGCAGCACCGCTGCGGCCGTCACCAGCCAGTCGACCTCCACGACGACGACCACCACCACGACACCCACGCCTCCACCGCCACCCCAACCCAAGGTCGGGCAGTGGTACAAGGGCGACCTCCACAGCCACTCGTCGCCGTACTCGCCCGACGCCGACCGGCAGCTCGGTGACAGCCCCGGGGTGTGCTTCATGCTCGCCGAGCACGTGGGCCTCGACTTCCTCGCGCTCACCGACCACCGGACCCTCGACCAGGTCAACGACCCGACCTACAGCGCGAACACGCTCACGATCCTCAACGGCACCGAGTGGGGCGGCACGATTCATATCGGCATGGTCGGGCTGACCCAGCCGCTCTCCCAGTGGACGGTCGACACCTCGCAGCCGGCCTCGACCTACAACGGGCAGGTTCAGGCGATCTACAACGAGGTCCACGCCCAGGGCGGGATCGTGATCGCGAACCACCCCTGCCAGGACTCCAAGGTCCACGTGTGGCTCTCGCACCAGTTCGACGCGGTCGAGGTGTGGAACGCCTACTGGAACTTCCCCAAGGGCTACAAGGACGCCACCGAGCAAGACGTCGACGACAAGGTCCAGGGGCTGGGCCTGGCCCAGGCCGGTGAGGACGCCAACGACGAGATCCGCGAGGCCGTGCGCCACCGCGGCGGCGGCGCCAACCACCAGGCGCTCAAGTTCTACGAGGCGAACCTGAACCGTGGGCGGCACATGGCCGCCGTCGGCGGCGGCGACCGCCACAGCCTGACCTTCCCCGGCCTGCCCACGACCTACGTCTACGCCGAGGACCAGAGCCGCGAGAAGATCCTCCAGGGGATCCGCGAGGGCCGCACCTGGGTCGGCGCCTACGAGGGCCCGGTGGTCGAGTTCTCGGCCGACGCCGACGGCGACGGCGTGTTCGAGGCCTTGATCGGCGACTCGGTGCCCCTCAACCAGACCGTGACCTACACCGTCCGCGTGCAGAACGCGCAAGACGGGCTGCTGGAGGTGATCAAGGACGGCCAGGTCCTGCACTCGGTGGCCCTCGCCACTGCCGACGAGACCTTCACCTTCACCGACAGCGCCAGCCAGCGCGCCTGGTATCGCCTCGACGTGTTCGAGGACGTCGACTTCAGCGTGCCCCAGAGCAGCGGGCTGCAGGTGCTGGCCCTCGCCGGCGCCGTCGGCGGCCAGGCCGGCGCCGCGGCGCTGACGACCCTCGGGCTGCCCCAGGGGTTCCAGGTCAGCTTCAACGGCCAGACCCGGATTCCCCAGTTGCGCTTGCCCCACGCCTACGACAAGATCCTCAACTTCGATCGCCTGCACTGGGGCTACTCCCGCGGCGCGATCACCAGCCCGATCTGGGCGGAGTAGGAGTCACACCGTGTCGGACCCGATCCACGACCTCTGCCACCTGCTGCACCTGGCGCTGGTCGAGGCGCGGATCCTCGGTGAAGAGGGGCGCAGCGAGCAGGTCGTCGACCTGGCCAACGCGTTCCACGACCTCCCGCGGCAGATCCCCGAGTGGACCGACGACTACGCCGCCCAGCTGCGCGAGACGCTGCAGGCCTACCAGACCAAGTGGACGGGCAAGCTGCGCTTCGACTACCTGGGCCTGCTCGCCGAGCCCGGCGACGAGACCCACTCGGGAACGGCCTAGCCAGGCCATTCCCCGGCTGGGTAGGATTCGCCCCTCGCTGGAGGGAGCCACCATTCACGCTTCGTATCGACACCTCCTGCTCGGCGCCGCGGCGCTCTGCCTCGCCGGCTGCGGCCCGGTCGGGGCCGGGCTCTACCTCGCCCTCGACGACGACTCGTCCCGTCGAGGCAACGCTGGCGCGGCGGCGACCTCCAACGCCGTTGTGGGTCCCGCAGGAGGAACCGTGACTCAGGGTCAGACCTCGGTCAGCGTGCCGCCCGGGGCCTCGAGCGCCACCGTCGAGCTCGTGATCAGCGCCGGGAACGACGTCGCGGGGGGTGAATACGTGCGGGTCGGTCCGGCGATTCGCCTCGGCCCCGCGGGCCAGACCTTCGCCGCTCCGGTCAGCGTGACCCTCGCCTTCGACCCCAACCTGTTTCCGGCGGGCAAGGGGGTCGCGGACCTGATCGTGCAGAAGCGCGACGACTCGAGCGGCGTGATCGTGGACCTCACGCCCTCCTCGGTGGACGCCAGCGCCAACCGGGTCACGCTGACCGTGACCTCGTTCAGTACGCTGCAGCCCGTGGTCAAGGTTGGGGTCGACCCAGCGCGCTCGCGGGTGCAGATCACGCCCAACCCCGTGCCCGCCGACGGGACGGTGGCGACGGTCAGCGTGACCGTCCTCGGCCCCAGCGGGCAGCCCCTGCCGGGTAAGAGCGTGCAGCTGAGCGCCACGGGCGCGGGCGCGATCACCCAACCGACGCAGCCCACCGACGCCGCGGGGGTCACCCAGGGCGCGATCGCCTCGCTGCAGCCGGGGACCGCGACGGTCAGCGTCCGGGTGGAGGGGACGCTCCTCGACGAGCAACCGACGGTCGAGTTCAGCCCGCCCTATTCGCCGCCCCCGCCGCCCCCGCCCATGGCGGACCACGTGCTCCTGAGCGAGGTGGTGTGGTCGGCCGGAACCGCGACCCTCAGCGGAGGCTCGTTCATCGAGCTCTACAACCCCACCGCCGCCACCGTCGACCTCAGCAGCTACTACCTCACCGACACCAACCAGAGCCCCCTGGACGGCGGCTACCACGACCTGCCCGGGATCCCGGGCAACGGCTCGACCCTGGGCCTGGCCAACGACTTCTTCGACTTCGTGCTCCAGTTCCCGCCGGGCTCGACCCTCGCCCCGGGGGCCCGGATCACGGTGGCCATGGACGGCGCCGCCTTCGCCGTCGCCTACGGCGCCGACGCCGACTACTGCCTCGGCGGCCAGGCTGGGACCACGGTGCAAATGCTCAACTACCAGTTCGCCTCGGGCACCTTCACCCAGGCTCCGCCAGCGGGCGCCTCGGTGTGGTTCTGGCCCGGCGAGAAGGTCGCGCTGTTTCGCTGGGACGGGGTCAGCGATCTCGTGCAGGACGTCGACCTCGTGCAGGCCGAAGGCGTGATCGACCCGGCGAAGACCGACAAGACCGGGATCATGGTCGACGGCCCGGACGCCGACGCGCTGCCGTCGACCTACCTCCCCGACACCGTCGTCGCGACCCAGGCGGAGGTCCCCCTGGCCGGGGCGCTGATCACCCAGCGGATCGACTTCAACGAGACCGGGGAGCTGAAGACCGGCGGCAACGGGATCAGCGGAAACGACGAGACCTCCGAGCCGCTGAACCTGACCTGGGTCACCGCGGCCACGGCGACCCCCGGGCAACCCTAGACGGCTGGTCCAACGTTGCGATTTGCGTCCGGGTGGGCTTCACTGGAGCCAGGGAGGCAACCGTGGAGCTGAGGCGGATCTTGGCGCGCAGCGCGTGCGCGCTGGCGCTGCTGGTCGCGGCGGGCTGCGGTCCGATCGCGGCCGGCGTGTGGCTGGCGGTCGACGGCGGCGGCGGCTCGAGCGGCGGCGGCGCAGGCACCGGCGCGGGGCTGAGCCAGGTCAGCGCGCCGGTGGGCCCCAACGGGGGCGCCGTGGTGCTGGGGCAGACCGCCGTGATCGTGCCCCCGGGCGCGCTGAACACCACGATCGACCTCGTGGTCGCTACGGGGACCGACGTGGCGGGCGGCGAATACGTGAAGGCCGGCCAGGCGATCCGCCTCGGCCCCGCGGGCCAGACCTTCAGCTCGCCGGTGACGGTGACCCTCGCCTTCGACCCGACGCTGATCCCGGTGGGCAAGTCGGTGGCGGACCTGATCGTGCAGAAGCGCAACGACCAGACCATGGCGATCGAGAACCTCACCCCGAGCTCGGTGGACATTACGTCGAACCGGATCACGGTGACCCTGACCTCGTTCAGCACGGTGCAGCCGGTGATCCTGGTCGGCGTCGACCCGGCGCGCTCGCGGGTCCAGGCCTCGCCCTCGACGGTGGCCCCCGGGGGCACCGACGTGGCCACGATCACGGTCACCCTGCTCAACCCGGGCGGGCAACCGATCCCGGGCCGGACCGTGATCCTGAGCACCGTGGGCGCGGTGACCACCGGGGTCACGATCAGCCAGCCCGCGCAGCCGACCGACGCCAACGGCGTGACCCAGGGCACGATCTCCTCGATCCAGACCACGACGGTGACCGTGATCGCCCAGGTCGGGACCACCGTCCTCGACCAGCAGGCGACGGTCAGCTTCACCAACCCGCCGCCGCCGCCGCCTCCTCCGCCGCCGCCCGCCCTGACCGCGCTGACCTCGATCACGCCGGAGGCTGGACCTGCGGGTGGAGGCACTCCGGTCACGGTCGTGGGCGTCGGGTTCAGTGCGGGCACCGTGGTCCGGATCTGGGGCGAGCCGCTCGTGAACCAGGTGGTCGTCGATGCGACGACGATCACGGGCGAGATCCCTGCCTCGCGTGAGGGCTTCCAGGGCCCCTGCAATGTCGTCGCGAGCTCTGGCGGCGTGGACAAGGCGCTGCCCTGGGGTTGGCACTACGGGGTGACCCTCGACGAGATCACCCCCGCCGGCGCGCCAGTCGGGGGGGGAACGCCGATCACGATCCGCGGCGGCGGCTTCGTGCCGGGGACGATCTTTACCATCGACGGGGTCGCGGTGCCGGGCGCGATCACCGACCTCAACACCTTTCAAGGAACCGCTCCCGCCGGCGTCGCGGGCCCAGCAGACGTCGTCGTCACGGCTGGCGCCGACTCCGCGACCCTCACCGACGGGTTCACCTACGGTTCGCCGACGGTGACCGGGGTCTCACCAGCCTCGGGCTTCGTCGGGGGCGGCGGGATCGTGCAGATCACGGGCACGGGCTTCTACCCCGGCGCGGTGGCCACGATCGGCAGCGCACAGCTGACCAACGTCGAGGTGCTGAGTCCGACCCTCCTGGTCGGTGTGACGGGAGCGGGCACCCTGGGCGCCCAGGACGTGCAGGTGACGACCGAAGGCGGCAGCGATACCCAAGTTAGCGGCTTCACCTGCGCGGCGCTGGCGGTGGACGAGGTCTCGCCGAACATCGTTCGGGGGGGATTGACCGTGACCCTCAGGGGTGGCGGGTTCGACCCGACCCCAGGGAACAACGCCGTGACCTTCGGCGGCGTCGCAGCGACGGTGCTCACGGCGACCGCCACGGAGCTGACCGTAGTCGTCCCCACCAACCCCGTCGCCGGCTCCGTGGTCGTGGGCGTGGGCGGCTCGTTCAGCGCTCCCCGCGCCTACGCGTTGGCGCCAGTCGACCTGGGTGCGGGAACTTCGAACCCCATGCTCAGCCCCGACGGGAGCCGGGTGTTCTACCTCAACGGAGGGAACCTCTACCTGCTCGATCGCCTCACCGGAGCTACGGAGCAGGTCAAGGACGAGGGCGCGTATCACGTCACCCGCAACGGACGCTACGTGTCCTGGCACAGCGCTACCGGGAGCCTGGTGAAGGGCGACCCGAGCCCCGACGGGAACAGCGACGCGTTCGTCTTCGACCGCAAGACCGGGCGGACGATCGCGGTCAGCGTCGACATTCACGGGCGTCAAACGGACACCTTCGCGGAGAACCCCGTCGTCAGCGAAGACGGGCGCTACGTCGTCTTCTACCGCGGCGGTTCTGCGGGCCTCTACGACAGGCAGACCAATCGCTCCAGCCTCGTCCTGATCGGGGGGGCGACCTTCGCGCAGACCTGGGAGTTCCCCTGGATCTCTGCGGACGGGCTTTACCTGTTCCTCGCGATCCGGGAGGGCCAACGACTCACGCCCGAGGACACCAACAGCAACTCCGACATTTACCGCTACGAGCTGGCGACCGGTGTTTGGACCCTGGTCAGCAAGACCGCCGCCGGGGGGCCGCTCGACAACGTGGCCTACCACAGGGTTCCCCGATCGACTCCAGACGGGCGCTTCGTCATGTGGGGCCTGACGAGCTCGATTCCAGGAGCTAACACCCGTCGCCAGTGGCTCAAGGACATGCAAACCGGAGCCTTGGAACGTGTGGACACGAACGAAGTCGGTCCGCCACCAGCTGGACCCGGTGGAGTCAACTCGGCGACGATCAGTGACGACGGGCGCTACGTAGCATTCTCGAGCTACTCACCAGAGCTCGTGCTTCCTGACGCCACCATGTTCTCCCCGGACGTCTACCTGCGTGATGTATTGGCTGACACGACCGCGCGGATCTCGTTGGACGCTGCCGGCGCTCAGATCCCCGAGAGCGAGCAGGCATTCATCAGCGCAGACGGACGCTACGTGGGCTTCTATGTCATGCCGCCGACGGATCGCGCCTACCTGGTCCCCGTCCCGCGCTAACCCGTTCGGGTAACGCTACGCATGCTTCGCCACGGGCGCCGAGCTCCTCCCCCAGGACCTCAACGGTCAAGTCGACCGGCAGGCCTACTCCCACGTCGTCCCCGTCCCGCGCTAGGCGAGGATCTTGACGCAGCGGCCGTAGCCGATGGCCTTCTTGTCCTTGCGCAGCACGAAGCGCGAGAGCGGGGGCAGGGTGTCCGCGGTCTCGATCGCCACCGGGCGGGTCACGACCTTGGCCAGCACGCGCCCCCACTCGCCGGCGATGATGGACGGCTCGTCGCCGGGCTTGACCTCCGTCCACTCGGTCTGGTCGGCTGGGCGCAGCGCGAGGATCGCCTCGAGGGTGATCGCCACGCGGTCGACGTGGGCGTGGAGCGTCCAGTTGCCGCCGGGGAGCAAGCGCGTGTCCTTGTGGAACACGGTCAGCTCGAGCTCCATCACGTTCGCCACCGCGGGGGGGAAGGCCTCGCTGCCGGCGATCACGCCGCGGCCCTTGAACAGCTCGCGCAGCGACTCCTTCTCGCTGAGGCTCTTGAACGCGATCCCCACCAGCTGGCGGGGCACGCCCTGCTCGATGGGCACGCCGGGGGTCGCCACGTGGCCCTTGGTCAGCTGGATCGAGCGCACCCGGGCCGTGACCTTGCGCTTGCGCTCGGCGGAGAGCGGCTCGAACACCAGGGTCTGGTCGGGCTTGAGGGTCCCGGTCTCGACGAGGGCGGTGGCCGTCTTGCCGATCCCGGGCACGTTGTCGTAGACCTCGCTCCCGTGGATCGCGACCCGCAGGGGGGCGTCGCTGGGGCGGACCGTCTGGAAGCTGAGCTCGCGCAGGCAGTCGCGGATCGTGGGGCCCTCGTACCAGTCGATCTTCTCGAAGGCCGAGATCCCTTCACCCGGGAGGTGAATGTCGCGGTTGGGGGCGTAGGCCGAGGTCGGAATGAACACCACGCCCTCATGGGAGAGGCCGTAGGACTCGAAGCAGCGCTTGACCTCGTCCACGCAGAGGTTGAACGCGTCTTGCGCGTAGTCGACGGTGTCCATCTTGGTCACGATCACCCCGATCACGGGGATCTCGAAGCCCTTGAGGATCCGCACCACCTGCTCGGTGATCGGCATCACGCCGTCGTTGCAGGAGACGACGACCATCGCCGCGTCGGCCTGGAACATGCCGAAGAAGCGGTTGTTGGCGTAGGTCTCCTGACCCGGGGTGTCGATCACCGTGATCCGGTGGTCGGGGAACTCGAAGCGCACGATGGAGGGCAGGATCGTGACCCCGCGCGCCGCCTCGGACTGGCCAATGCTCACGTCCTTCGAGCGGAACACGAGCTGGGCGAAGACCAGCGAGGGGTCGCGGCCCTCCCCCGCCATGCGGTGCGCCTCCTCGACCTCGCGCTGGGTGGCCATGCCGCTCTCGGCGACGACCTTACCGAGGAGGGTCGACTTGCCGTGCCAGGCGTGGCCGCAGATCGCGAGGCTAATGTCTTGAGGGGTCACGCGCGTATCTTCAGGACGAGGAGCACACCGCGCAAGGGCCACTCTGCAGCTGGGTCATCCTGTCTTCAGGGGGCCTCTCCGAGGCCCCCTCGCCCTCGCAGCAAGCTGCTCGGGCTCACCCCCAACGGGCTGAGGGCTCCGTCCCCAGCCCCCCGCTGACGGGGGGTCCGTCATCCTGCCCCTTCAGGAACCCCGCTCCCCCGCCGATAGAGAGGGGTAAGGGAGACAGAGCATGAGGGCATACACGAGGGAGTTGGGTAAGCAGCTGGCGCTGCACGAGATCCGTGAGGCGCTGGAGAAGTCGCGGGGCGGCGTGCGGGCGGTGGATTCCCCCGCCCAGTGGGCCAAGGTCGCCGAGGTCTTCGACGAGGCCATCGAGCGCCACGGCAAGGCCAAGCGCCTGCAGCCCATGGCCCACGCGCTGAAGTTCCGCGTTCAGCAGGTCCACGTCTGCGGCGCCGAGCGCGAGATCCACGCCGCCTGGTGCGGCTCGATCTACGGGCCCAGCGCCGCCAAGCAGCGCGCAGGGCAGGCGGCGCGCCACGCGCGGCGCACCTGGCCCGAGCAGGTGCTGACCGTGGAGATCCCCATCGGCCGCGCCGGCGGCATGCAGCTGCCCTCCAAGGAGGCGGTGGCCTCGGTGCGCTCGGCCTGGGGCCCGGTCAGCAAGCAGGTCGCGGCCTCCTGCGGGATCGATCGCCCGCAGCTGAACCCGCGCGCCGTGGTGACCCCCGACGGGGTGACCCTGTTCGTGCAGATCAAGGATCACGGCCAGCCCGGGCTGCAGAACCTGGCCAGCTCGGTGCGCCTCGCCGCGCGCTGGATCGGGCTGCGCGGCGTCCGCTCCCGCTGGGGCTCCAAAGAAGGGGCGATCGAGATCCTGCACCAGGCGCTGATGTGCGAGGCCCAACGCTTCATGGCCGAGGCGAGCATGGAGCTCGAGCACGCCGAGGGCGCCGCCGGGCGCGCCGCCGTAGGCCAGGCCTGGGTCGAGCGGGCCCTGACCCGCGGCCGCCGGCAGACCGTGCTCGGGGGTAAGGACAGCCTCGAGGTCGACACCAAGGCGCCGCAGAGCCGCGAGCTGCCCTGCCCGAGCCACGGGACGACCTGCCCGGTGATCGCCCAGGCGGTCCGCGAGCGCGGCACGGGCACCCTGCGCTGGCGCGGGCCCCAGGAGCTCTCGGTGAGCGCACCCAAGGTCCAGATCGGCGCGTTCTTGAAGCGCGCGCTCAGCGAAGGCCGCCCGGCCATTCGACGGGCTGCGTAGCAGGCGAATCAGGGAGAAACACAGCGGCCGGCCCCCCGGGGCCGGCCGTTGCGTTATTTCAGGGGGCCTCTCCGAGGCCCCCTCGCCCTCGCAGCAAAGCTGCTCGGCACGCGCGGCCGGCCGTTGCCTTTGGTTGGCGGGTAGACTCTCGGCGTGACGGAGCTCGGCGAGGACTACGACGCGGACTACTTCGAGCGCGGGTTCGGGGCCACGCCCTACGTGCGCGAGGAGGGGGCCTGGCACGAGCACTTCGGCGGGCTGGCTGAGCAGCTGATCTCGCGCCTGGCCCCGATCCGGGTGCTCGACGTGGGCTGCGCCAAGGGCTTCCTCGTCGAGGCCTTCCGCGAGCGGGGCGTCGAGGCCTTCGGGGTCGACGGCTCGGACTACGCGCTCTCTTGCGTGCGCGAGGACCTGCGGGAGTTCTGCTGGCGCGGTGACGCCGCCGAGCTGAACGCCGAGGGCTACGACCTCGTGACCTGCATCGAGGTCCTCGAGCACATGCAGCCCGAGCCTTGCGAGCGCGCCCTCGACGCGCTGGTGGCCGCCGCGCCCTACGTGCTCTTCTCCTCGAGCCCGGACGACCACGACGAGCCGACCCACGTCAACGTGCGCCCGATCGGGGCCTGGGTCGAGGCCTTCGCCGCGCGCGGGCGGGCGCCGGTGTGGGACGCGGACTTCAGCGGCTTCGCCCCCCAGGCCATGCTGTTCGGGCCCGAGCCCCCGCAGGACCCGGCGCTCACGCGGCTCTACGTCCAGCGGGTCGAGGCCGCCTGCGCGCTGAACGACGCGCGCCAGGCGCTGGGCGCCGAGCGCACCCGCTGCTACGAGGCCGAGCGCCTGCTGGCCGAAGAGCGCGCCGCGGCCAACGTGCTGCGGGCGGCGCTGGGCGAGGTCGAGCGAGCCCAGGGCTGGCGGCTGCTGCTCGGGCTGCGCGAGCACAAGGAGCGCCTGGTGCCCGAGGGCACCCGTCCGCGGCGAGCGCTGACCTGGGTCACCGAGCGCGCGATCCGGACGCTGCGCCCGAACCCCACCCCGCCGGCGCTGCAGGAGCTGCAGGCCGCCCAGCCGCGGCCGCGGGTGCTGCTGATCAGCGGCTGCGGGGGCGACTCGCTGCGCTACCGGGGGCAGCACCTGCTGCAGCTGCTGGGGGCGATCGGCGGGCGGGGCGTGATCGTGAGCCAGGCCGAGCTCGCCGCCTCGCGACAGCCCGACGCCTGGGCGGAGGCCTGCGAGCTGATCGTGTGCCAGCGGACGCCGGTCGACCCCGCGCTGCGCGGGCTGATCGCGGCGGCGCGCCGGCGCCAGGTGCCGGTGGTGTTCGAGACCGACGACCTCGTGTGCGACCCCCTCGGTGACGCGGTCGAGGTCCCCGGGCTCGAGGGGATCGTGACCCAGGCCGACGTCCGCGCCCAGCACGAGGCGCTGACCCTCGCCGACGCGGCCCTCTGCTCGACTGCGTTCCTCGCCGAG
>Ga0070727_10003532_pt1 | contig 14104 bp, 15 predicted proteins | sample tdAd472_FD_66722 | JGI IMG/M metagenome (GOLD analysis project Ga0070727, IMG submission 66722) | Marine sediment microbial communities from the Atlantic coast under amendment with organic carbon and nitrate - tdAd47.2 | ecosystem: Environmental > Aquatic > Marine > Coastal > Sediment | place...
TCGCGCCTGATCGCGTCGCGAGAGCGCCGACGTCAGCTCAAAGACGCCCCGCTGTCGCGCTTCCGGCGTCAGCAGTTCCATGTCCGCACGGGTAATCGGCTTGCCCTCCGTCGCATAGACGGCGTACTTGCCCAGCTCGCTCTCGATCCGGGCCATGTCCCCTGCCAGCATTTCCACCAGCTCCGACAAGGCGTCGCGGTCGATCTCGAGCTCCAACTGTCCGGCCAGATGTGCAGCGCCGCGCAGTGCGTCGTTCGCCGACAGCCGATCCAGTTCCACCGTCTCCGGCACGCCCGAGTAGAACTTCTTCAGCCGTTCGATCTTCGACTTGTCGTCTCGCTCGTTCGGATCGAATCGCGTCGATTCGATCATTACTACAACGCCTGGCGTTGGATCTTTAAAGTAAGCCTTTAGCTGCTCGGCCGCCTCTTCGCCGGCCTTCGAGCGCCCTTTCGGCAGCGCGCCCTCCGCATTGGAGCCGATCAGCAACCGACTCGTTGCAAACAGACTGAGACTCCTTGTCTCGTCCAACAACCGCGCAATCGACTCGCTCTTCAAGTCGATCTCAACAATCCCTTCCTCGGCCGCTTGAGCGTCGTCGCCGAACATCGCCTTCTTGAGCGCACGCCTACACCGGTCGCGGAAGAAAAGCTCGTTGCCTACGAATAGATAACCCGCCTTCGGTTTGCCGGCTTTCAGACTCTGCGTGAACGCTTTCGGTTTCACCTAGAAGCCCTCCAAGACCGCCGACACCAACCGCCGCGCCATCGACTGAGTCGCCCGCGCAATGGCCGCCTCACGCTCCTCAAAGTACGCGCCGGCGTCCGCGGACACCTGGTATTGCTCGCGGTGCGACAGGTCCGGATTTTGGTACAGCACTTCGCCCGTCTGCCTATCGACTAAAGTCACCTGCACGCGCGTAATCGTCGTCACCGTGGTTGCGCGCCCGGTCACCGGGTCCAAGTTCTGCGGAAACGCAAAGAACTGGACCACCGCCCCAGTCAGCTTCGCATCCGCCTGCGATTCGTCGTTGATGACCTCATATCGAGTTCGCGAAATGAACTCGCGCACCACCGCCGACGTCATGTACTGCTCAATCTTGTACTCGGTCGTGATGTTCTCAAACGGCGGCACCGCCACCGTCCGGATGCGCGTCGGAATCGTATCGGCTTGTCCGGCGACCCGATACCCGCACCCTGTCGCCGTCGCAACCAGCAGCAGCGCCGCCGCGATCCTCACGTCGGCAGCTCCGCGGGTTCCTCCGGCGTCTGGTGCTTGTCCTTCCTCCACAGCCAAGTCAGCCGCGTCACGATCCCGCTGCTCACAAACGTCGTCGCGATCACCAACAGCACGGGCTCTGAGAAGTTCCAAATCAAGTACACGATCGAAGCTAGAAAGATCACGCCGACCGACGGCCGTCGCATCATGTTCATGCCCTTGAAGCTCGAATAGCGCCACGTGCAGACCATCAGGAAGGCAAGCAGCCCGATCAGCGCCGTCCACAACACGCCGCCCGGCCACCAACTCGCAATTGGATCGCCCTGCCGGAAGTGGATGACCGCCGCCAACATGCCCGCCGCCGCCGGAATCGGCAATCCCACAAAGTAGCCGCGCCCGGGCCGCCCCGGATTCTTCGGCCGCGGGTTCTTCTGCACGTTGAAGCGCGCCAGCCGCGCCGCTCCGCAGGTCAGATAGAGGAAGGAGATGAAATAGCCCAGAGCTGGCAAGTACTGAGCCAGCCACAGCCCCTGCATCATCTCCGGCGCACGAATGCCCCACGCGAAAGCCAACGTCGCCGGGGCTACTCCGAACGTAATGCAGTCGGCCAACGAGTCGATCTCTTTGCCGAATTCGCTGGTCGCACCGGTCGCGCGCGCGATCCGTCCGTCCACTCCGTCCGTGAATACTGCAATGCCGATCGCCTTCGCCGCCGAATCAAAAAAGCGCGCCGCCTGCTCGGCAGCTTCCGGCGGCAATGAGATCGCCTGCACCGTCTTCATCAGGCAGTAGTAGCCGCAAAAAAGCGTGCCCACCGTAAACAACGTTGGAAGCGCGTAGGGCGGCCGTTCGCGGTCCATCAGTCGTTGCCGAACCTGCTTCATGCCGTCTCCTTTAGCCGCGCTATCACGGAACTGCCCGCCGCCACCTTGTCGCCGCGCGCCACGGTTAGCTCCCACTCAGGCCCAAACCGTACGTCCATCCGCGATCCGAACTGGATGTGCCCGAACCGTTCGCCGCGGTCCAGCACGTCGCCCACTCCGCTGTAACAGATGATCCGCCGCGCAATCAGTCCCGCGATCTGTTTGAACTCAATCGGTCCAGACTCGAATTCGCTCGGTTCCACGACCAGCGTATTCTGCTCGTTCAGCTCCGACGCCTCTTCGAGATGCGCCATCTTGAAGCGTCCCGCCTGATACTCAATCGACGTCACCCGACCCGCTACCGGAGTCCGATTCACGTGGACGTTGAAGATATTCAGGAAGACGCTGACCCGAATCCCGCCGTCGTCCATCGCCTTGACGTGGGTGATCTTCCCGTCCGCCGGCGAGACCGCCACCGGGCCGGTTGGAATTTGCCGCTCCGGATCGCGAAAAAACCAGAAGCAAAACGCCGACAGCACCACAAAAGGCGTCGCCCACCCAGGGTGAAAGAGAGTTCCGACGAGAATCGCCGCCAGCAGCAAACCGCCGCCGTAATAAAGGCCGTCTCGGACCATCAGCAGAAACAGCCAGTATATCGAAGCCGCCGCCGCGGCCCTCGGGCCTCGCTATGCCAGAACGTCGAGCGTCGATTCGGCGATCTCATCCACCGTCTTCGTCACCTCAATAGCCGCCTCAAACGCCGTCCGCGCTTGCAGCAGTTCCACCGCCGCGCTGCTGAGCGTCACTGAGTCCGCCGACCCGGCCGCTGCCGCCGACAACCTCTGCGACGCCGCAGAGACCCCCGCCTCCGCCTGAGACAACGCCGCAAGAGCTACCGCTTGAATCTGCACTCCTCTCTCATCGGTAGATCCAGCCCGCCTTTAGACTGTTTGCCTCCAAGTTCACCCGTGTAACGCTCGCGCGTCGGGCGCCGGCTGCGCTGGTAGTCTATGGGGCGTAGTGAAAGCGGCCCTATTTCTTGGGCTGACCGTCATGGGCGCGGTCGGCCAGGCGCAACAGACCGGCGAGCAACTGCTCATGGATGCGGCGTCCGCCTACCGCGAAGGGCGCATCGACGAAGCTTTCTCACTCGCCAATCAGGCGATTGAGGTCGCACCTGGAGATCCAACCGGTTACTTCATCCGCGGCACGGTCTTCGAGTCCAGACAGGACTACGCCCAGGCGCTCGCCGACTATGACCACGTAGTGGGTCTGAGTCCCTTACTGCCGCTGGCTTACAACCGCAGGGGAGGACTTCGCTTCAAGCTCGGAGACTTCGACGGCTCGATCGCCGACTTCGATCAGGAGGTCGCCCTCGACTCTACAAAAGGAGACAACCACTGGCAACGCGGCCTCTCCTACTTCTACGCGAAACGGTACGAGGACTGCCGAAAGCAGTTCGAACTGTCTTTCAACACGGTGAACCCAAACGACTACGAGAACGGCATCTTTCACTTCCTGTGTTCCGCAGCCGAACGCGGACTGCAGAAAGCGCGCAAGGGGCTCCTGCCGATTCAAGGCGACGAGCGCATCCCGATGAAGCAGATCTATGATCTCTACCGGGGGCGTGGATCGGTCGAGGACGTACTCGTTGCCTCCGAGTTGGGCAATCCAACAGCTGCCGAATTGAAGGATCGCCTCTTCTACGCTCACCTCTACATTGGTCTCTACCTCGATGTCGCCGACGAACGGCAAGCCGCCCTCCGTCATGTCTCCAGAGCTGTTGAGAATTTCCAAGTCGCTCACTACATGTGGGACGTCGGACGAGTTCACCTGCAGAGCTTCCCCTCTGACCTCGCACCCCGGCCTCTGCCTACGGAGCCCCGCGTCCGGCGACCGGCCAAGCAGAAACTCTTTCGCGATCCCAAAGCTCCAAAGCGGAGGCTCCCCGCCCCTCAGTCCCCCGAGCCTCGTCCTCATCCGGACGTTACCTTTCACCGCGCCCCCAAGCCGCTCTCGGCAAGCGCCGTTACCCATGACTGGACTTCCTTTCTGGGGCCGACTCACAACGCGATCTCGACCGAGACCGAACTGCTCGCGCATTTTCCCGAAACCGGTCCCTCGCTCGTCTGGGAAATGCAGACCGGAACTGGATACACTTCGCCCGCAATCGCTGGAGACCGCTTGGTTTACCTGCACCGGGTTGGGAACCGAGAAAGGATCGAGTGCCTCCATCCGGAAACCGGCGAACTCTACTGGCAGGACGAATACGACTCGGACTTCAATGACCGCTACGGCTACAACAACGGTCCTCGAGCAAGTCCGGTCATCGACGGCGATCGCGTCTATACATACGGCGCGCAAGCCATCCTGCAGTGTCGGCGGCTAGACAGCGGCGAGCTCATCTGGGAGCGCGACATCGCTCGCGAATTCAAGGTCAAGCAAGGGTTCTTCGGTGTCGCCGGGACTCCTCTGATTGAGGGAGACCTGCTCATCGCCAACGTGGGCGCTCCCGACGGTCCCACCGTTGCGGCGTTCGACAAATTGACCGGCAAGATGGTTTGGGGGGCAGGGCAATGGGGCGCCGGCTATTCTTCCCCCGTCCCGGCGACGGTCCATGGGGATCGGCGCTTGTTCGTATTCGGCGGCGGCGAGAGTCGCCCTCCCACCGGCGGATTGCTGATGGTGGAGCCGCTGTCTGGGCAGGTCGACCTGACCTTCCCGTGGCGCAGCAAGACGTATGAATCCGTCAACGCCTCCTCGCCCGTCGTCGTAGACAATCGAGTCTTCTTTTCCGCCTCTTACCAGACCGGCTCCGCTCTGCTGGAGATCCCGCCTTCCGGGAGGCGCGAGGTCGCCTGGGTCAACCCGGAGTTCGATCTCCACTTCACGACAGCGGTTCACGACGAAGGCCATCTATATGGGTTCTCCGGCCGCAACGAGACCGATGCCGCCCTCGTCTCCGTCGATCTCAGCACCGGCCGGGAGAGGTGGCGCGCGGTTCCGGAATGGAAGGAAACCGTGACGGCCAACGGCAAGCCGACGGAGATCACTGAGAGCACCTATCGCGGCTCCCTGCTCAAAGTGGACGGCCGGTTTCTCGCAATCGGCGAACATGGACACCTGCTCTGGCTCGATCTCACCCCGGACGGCTACCGCATCCTTTCCCGCGCCTCCCTCTTCAAAGCTCGAGAGACCTGGGCGCTTCCTGTCTTGAGTCGCGGGCTGCTCTACGTCAGCCAGAACCGCCGGAGCACCACCGACGGTACGCCTCCGCGGCTCCTTTGCTACGACCTTCGGGCCGAAGAATGACGAAGGTTCCGGCCAACAACGCTATCGCGTGACGCCGACCGTCAGCAACGGACTCCCGCCCTCAGCCCCCGCCGCCTGCAATGAGAACAAGTACGTCAGCAAATTAAACGTCGCCTTCGACTGCAAGTCCGAGTCGCTGATATAGAACCAGTGCCCCCGATATCGAATCCGCGCAAAGGCGTCCGGCGGGTCTCCCGCCGCCGACGACACTTTTAACAAATCACCAGTCACCGTATTCCAATCCAGCCGTCCAGGCTCTTGCCCCTCCGTCACCGTCACAAGGCCTCGTCGCTCGTGCTCTTCCGGCGCCTCCACTCCGTTCGACAAAAAGAACAGCGCCCCCAACAGCGAGCGTCCCGTCACGCTGATCTCTTCCTTGCCCCGACGCAATCCGCGCCCCGTGAGCTCGAACAGAGTCTTCTCTTCATCCAGGTCCAGCATCTCGCGCACCCGAGCTAAGGCCGCCGGCGGACTGGCTTCGTCGTCCGGTGCGGCAAGGTGGAAAAGGACTGACTCGCCGTCTTCCCCGCCGGTCGTCTGGAAATCCGACAGCCCTGCTACCTGCAACTCCCTCAACAGCCCCGCCAACTCTCGAAACTCCTCATTGTCCGGCAGCCGGTCCGGCGTCGGACCGCTCGCGGCCGGTGCGTTCGTGATCCCGTTCATGCTCTCCACGCAGCACAACAGCAGGCGCTCGATGCTCCAGCCCGACTGCGACAGCAGCACCAGCGTAAACGGCGATACCGGCGTCAGTAGACGTTGCGTGAACTCCGCTCCCTGCAGCGGCTCATAAGTAATCGTCGGTTGCTCGCTGTAGCTAGCGCCTAGGTCGAGCCCCAGCTCCGTCTTCCCCGTGCCGTCGGCGTTGATCCGAGGAGCCGCGCCCACCTGCCCGGCTAGCGTGTACTGCGCAATCACCGTGCCCACGTCCAGGAACACTAGCGTGTCCCGGTACTTCAGCCGCACCAGATTCAGCAGGAGCTGATCGTTCTGGGACCGGGCGATCTTGTCGTTGTAGTTAAACCGCGCTCCGGGAATCGTCTGCGGACCCAGCCGCGTCGCGCAGCCGCCCATCGCCAAAACTGAAAGTACGATTCCCGTCGCGTATCGAACTAGACGCAAGATGCTCACTCCCTCACCCGTTGATCCGTAAGTCGCCGGCAGACCGAAAGCGTATCACTGAGCGGTCGCCGCCGGCCTCAAGCGACGAGCGGATGCAGCCTCCAGCTCCTAGCGACCCTCCGGCTACTGGATGTAGCCTAGGTCCCGCAGCTGCTGTAGTCGCTCTTCGTCGCGTGCGCGATCGTCGTCCCGGGCGGGCCGCGTAGCGAGGAAGTCTCGCGTATCGTGCGTCGGCACCGTCACCCGCTCGACCTGTTCAAAGCCGTCGCCAAACAAGCTGACCATCGGACTTCCGGCCATGTCGTCGCCGGTCGGGATACGCAGTAAATTCAGGATCGTGGGGGTTACGTCATAGACGGATCCCACCTCTACGAGCTTGTCCGTCGATAGTCCGGCCTCGACTCCCATCTTCTTGATCGGCGGACCGGCCGCGATCAGCACCCCCGGCGGCGGTAAGGCGCCGAGCAGTCGGAGTGGGCCGGCGCCGTGTCCTCCCGCCAACTCGTTGGCGGCAAACTCCGACGATCGATTCTCCGCCCGCATGCCGTGGTCGGAGACGACGAAGATCGTCCAACTTTCGTCGGTCCGTTCCAGCAGGCGTCCAAGGGCTGAATCCGTGTAGCGGTAGTAGTCGTCGATCACTGAGCCCAGAGTCTCAATCGACTCTGCGGACGGTCTGTGATCGTATTGCTCCGGATAGGCGTGCCGCCAGAATCGATGACCGACCACGTCGGTCCCTCCAAAATAAACGAGCGTCAAATCGCGCGTCGTGCTCTCGTCGAGCAACGCTTCGGCCACTCGGAGGTAAGTGTTGTCGGCCCGGAACGACCACTCGGACGATAGCCACATCGCTTGCTCGCGCTGGGTGAGCCCCTCCATCTCGCCGAAGATCTCTCTGGTCAGGTCCGCCAAGCTCTCGTTGACCTCCCCGGCCAGCGCAAACACGTCCTTCTCCCTCACCGACGGCCAAACCTGGCGCTTCTGTCCGTCGTGAATCGTGCCCTTCCACAGCCCTGTGCCCTGCGTGTTGGTCTGCGCCACCATCACCCCGTTCACGCGCTCTACCGGATAAGTGATCCACCATCCCACCGTGGCCGAACTCATCTTGTAATCCGAAAGAATGTTCCAGAGTGCTTTCGTCTTCCGGTCCGAACTCAGGTAGAGGTCCTTCGAATCTTCCTTAATAAACCCCTCAATTCCGTGCTCTTCAGGCGTCTTGCCCGTGGCGACCGTCGTCCAAATGATCGGCGAAGCCGGAATCTTCAGAGTCTCCAGCAACCCGTAGCTGCCCCGATCCATCAGCCCCTTCAGGTGCGGCATTTCGCCCTTCTCAATTAACGGAAGAGCTACGTCCCACTCAAGACCGTCCATCCCGACAATCAAGATAGGCGAGGCGGGGGCGCCGTCCGTCGTAACGCGCTTGAAGTCCACCTCCGGAAGCTCGCGCCCGCATGAAAACAGCACCAGCGTTGCGGCCAGCAGGGCCAGGATTCGAGTCATCCAGACCAGAATATCACGCCCTTTTCGCGCCTCTAAACGGCTGCGGGCCGCCTCTGGGCGGGCTGTACAGACTCGCCCGCTAGCCGGCGCGAGACTCCTACTCCGGCCTCTCCCGGTCGGGTTCGCACGGGGGCTCCCCCGTACTTGCAGCCACGGTCTCTAGGTTGATCTCCCAGTTTCCCGATCGGAAGCAAGGGGCCATTCTCATTCCAAGAGCGGCCATGTTTCCTAAAGACACGAATGCCGAGTTGGTCAAGTCGTTCTCCGCCTACTCGGAGGATTTTCAAGAATACGAACTCGAGGTGTGGAGGCGTCGCCTTGAGGTCTCCACCCAGGAAGGGAGCACGCTTGAGTCCGGCGAGGTTACCCGCACCTCGGACGGACACCTCGCCTACGCCCGGGGGCACGGATTCTACGAAATACCCCGCTTGGGCATCACCGTTCTGGCCCAGCGCCCGCTGGGGATGTAACCCTCTATCGGGAGAAGTACCGAAGTCCTAGAGTCGTAGGCTCGTTCCCCAATTCTCAGATCCCGGCCGCCGGCGGCACAATCTCCTTCAGACGAGATGGCCGAGCGCGTTCACCTACTAAGAGCCGAGTTGAAGGATGGCGGAGAGATCCTCGTCGAGCTGTGGGGTTCTTCTACGCCGGACCTACAGCCGACCCTGAGAACCTCCGACGGTTTGGCGGTAGAGCTCAATCGGCAAGGGGGCTATGAGGTTCGCGAACTCAGAGTGACGATCCGTTCGCTGCAGCCTCTATAGGCCTGGTCTCGGCTTACGGGTGTATGCCGCAAGCCAGGCCCAGTTCGAGCCTGGATCTCCGAGTGATTCTCCGAGCCTTCCGCGTACTCACTGCCCACCGCGATCCAGCAACAGCCACGACTTCCGGACGTCGGCCTAGCCGCTTCCGACGATGGGGATCGTCGGTACCCCGTCCGCGGCCTGGGGTGGTTCCGCGGACCGGACATGTCCGAGCGGCTTCGGAAGGAGTCTAGGCGACCTGTGGAGTGGCCCACAGAGTGAACAGTTCGCCAGACATCTGTTCACTTTACGCGCATCAAAACGCCCTGACAACCCAGGTCCTGAGGGTCCCAGACGATGCCCGGCAACGCCGCCTCCGGCCTCTGAGGGCCTGCTTTTTTAGGGCTCGGGGCGAAACGGGCCGTCTTGGGGCTGGAAAGCGGCCGAAACGGCCCGCGAGCGAAAAGGTGAACACTTTGCGGGGAAAGTGTTCACTCTCGCCCGCCAATTGTGTCGCGTGCCGCCAAGGGCTAGAAGGCCCAAAACCAGAGTCTCGTCATGCGCCGCCATCTGGCGGCCTTCCAGGGCTCTCGTGAGGCTTCTTTGCTGCCTTGCTCCTGCGGTATTCGTTCACCGGCAGCCCTCCGATACCCCAGTTCTCCAGATCAACTTCGTCGACCACGACGAAGGTTGAGGACTGTGACTTGTCGAGGACAGCGACAAGTACGTCGGTGACGCCCTTGATGAGATCCGCCTTCTGTTCAGGAGTCGTGCCCCCTTCGCGCGTGATCTTGATGTTGACATAGGGCATGTCACTCTCCCCCACTCTCGGCGGGCGGATCTTGCTCCCGGTAGTCGAACACCTTGGAGATGATACGCCACCCGCCGTCGACGCTGATCATCGACAGGAAGTCGATGAAGTGCTTCCCTAGCATTGAAGAGCGGAGTCGAACCGACGCCGCCGTCGAGCCGGCGAATTCGATCGATTCGAGGGTGTAACCGTATGGCTCCCCGAGGCTCTCGGGCGACTCGCGGGCATCCACTTTGGGAAAGTAAGAGTTCATGTCCAGCTGCACCAGCTCACCACTAGATATGGTCAGGTAGCGCGCGTCGGGGTGGAAAACTCCCCCAAGCGCGGACGTGTCGCCGCGATACAGCCCGTCGTAGTAATTGCTGACCGCCTGAGCGACGGCTGCGTACTCATTGTTGATCTTTGCGTTCATGTCTTTGGTCCTTGTGATTTCTGGTTGTGTGAAGGTTGCGTCTACGAACGTCCAGTGATGAACCCTCCGTCGACAGGGAGGATGTGTCCAGTGACGAAGGCCGCTTCGGTGAGATAGAGCACCGCCTCGCTGATCTCCTCGACTTCGCCGACCCGGCCGAGAAGAGCGATGCCGCCGAAGGCGTCTATATCAACACCCGCGTGGAGCGGCGAGCGTACAACACCTGGCGCCACCATGTTGACGCGGATCTTGTCCGGGGCGAGCTCAGCCGCCAGGCTGTTCGTCAAGGCGTGAATGCCGCCCTTGCTAACCAATGGCGCTGATGCGGGGAGCCCGCCGATCGCGTGATCGATGAGCACCGTGCCAATGTTGACGATGGCGCCGCCGTCGCCCTGCCGCTTCATCTGTTTGACCGCGGCCTGCGTAGTCAGATAGGTACCGCGAAGGTTTCCGTTCAGGTATCCGTCGAGTTCCTCTTCGGTGACATCGACGAAGGGCTTTGGTTCGAACGTTCCGGCGTTGTTGACCAGCACGTCCACTCTCCCGAAGCGCTCTACAGCGGCACGCACCAGAGCTTTGCCTGTTTCGCCGTTGCCGATGTCGCCGGGCACGGCGGCCACCCGCGTTTCAGCGTCCAGCTCGCCTGCGATGCGGGAGAGCTTACCCGGATCGCGGCCGTTGATGACCACGTTGCCGCCCTTCCTCAGAAAGGCGCGGGCGATATCAAGCCCGATGCCGCTGGATGAGCCGGTAACGATGGTGGTTGTTCCATTCACGTTGTCCATTGATGTATTCCTCACGTTGTTCCTTGATGCACTGTTTCTAGTAGACCGGTCGTCTTTGAATTGGATTCAAAAAAATTAGAGCGCCTCACTAGGCCGGAAGTAGTCATCGATCAGGCGCGCGACCACTCGACGCAGGGGCGATAGAGACCGCTCAAGCTTCATCCGGATCACCGCGCCTTCCCACGCCTCAATGAGCAGGTCTGCAAGCTCGCCCGCGTCAACATCCGTGCGAACTAGCCCAAGGTCCTGCCCCTCGCGCAGGGCATCCTTGGTGGCGTTGCGCCAATCCCTGAACGCTGAAGAAAGTGCCTCACGGCAGATCTCGGATCCTTCCAGCTCCCCGCCGAGGTTGGCGATCAGGCACCCACCCACGTAGTCCGAAGCTTCAAACTGTTCCATCAGGGTCTCGAAGAAAGAGCGCAGCCCCGTCAGTGGATCCGGCGCTCCGGCCATCGCGTTCGTCATCTTTTCGCCGAAGCAGGCTGCGTAGTGCTGAATGACGGCGGCCCCAAAATCTTCCTTGCTCCTGAAGTAGTTGTAGAACGAGCCTTTCGGCACCTTCGCCTGGTCCAGTACCTGCTTGATTCCTGTGCCGTGGTAACCCTGCACCAAGAAGGAAGCGACGCCGTCCTTCAGGAGTCGGTCGCGGGTTGCTTCGCTGAGTCTCGGTCTGGCCATACAGTTAGTATACGACCGGTCGTTCTTACTTGCAAGCGCATGCCTACCTTCTCTAGATCGCCGAGGAGGACCGATGCACCGCCGCTGGGCAGCGCATGGGGCAACTCGATCAACGCTCAGCTCATGGCCGGGTGCGCTGTCGGTCACCATGGAGTGAACACTTTACTAGCAAACTGTTCACCAAGGTGCGCCCGGGAGCAGGCTTTCGGGAGGGTTGAGCGCAACTCAATGCATTTCCACTAATGGGAACTGCGGAACGGCTCTCGTCGAAGCAGAGGGCGCTTAGAGCGTCTTCAGGAAAGCGAGTAGCTGGGCACGTTCGGAGGGGGGAAGCGCGAGTCCGAACTCGTGCCCTCGAACGGACTGGTCCTCGTTGCCGGCGGGTCGAAACCCAGTCCGCGCGAAGCCGTCGGTCAGCCTGGCAGGGTCGAACATCTCTTCCAGAGTCGTCAATGAGCCGTCGTGCAGCAGATGCCCGCGGTACCAGACCCCCCTCAGCGAAGGGATCTTGTAGTATCCGGTCCCCTTCCGAGTCTTCAGGGCGCCGCCGGGGTCGGTGCCGACCGAAATCGGCATAATGTCGAGCGACTCAAGGTGCTCCTTCGGCGGGTCAAAGCCTTCGGCGACCGTCAATTTGTTGTTCGTGTAGAGCGGCGGAGTATGGCACGCCGGGCATCCTTCGCGCTTGAAAAGCGTTTCTCCGGCGGCAGCGCGGTCATCGTAAGGATTCGGATTCGGCGGCGGCTCGAGCGAATAGAGATACATCGTCAAGGCGTAGAGGGCTTCATCACTCAGTCGCGCACCGACGTTACGATAGTCGTCCTCGTCGATCACGCTGTACCGTCCGAAACTGAACGATTCCGCAGAGGTCACCAGAGCCGCGTAACGCATCACGTCGCCGGGACCGCGATGGCGGTGGGTTGCCGTGTGGTCGATGTATTTCAAGTCCCTCAGTCCGATCAGGTCCGGGATCTTGGTCGTAAAGTACGGACTGCCGTTCCAGCGCGGGAACAATCCGACTCGAAACGCCGGCAGGATCGTCGCGAACAACTGCGGCGGCTCCATAGACTTGATTGCCTCGTGGACGTCGTTCTCGACCCACGGCACTCTGGACGCTCGCCAGAATTGAACAGACAGCGGGCCCGGCTCAAGAGGCAAGGGAGACACGCCCGACGTCGTCAATGCTGGGACGATCGGGCTTCCTCGCTCATTGACCGGCGCTCCGTCGACAACAGATCCGTCGGGCATGACGCGTTGGTGGCAACCGGCGCAGTTGGCCAGTCCCAGTGCGACCCCGTCCTCCGTTGGTATCCAACGCAAGTCCGGTACGCTCCCGTCCGGCCGCGGCTCATATTTGGCCTTCTCGTAGACCGCTGCGTCGCGCGCCTTCGCGATCACGGCCGGATCAAGCAGCCTTGTTCCGATTAAATCGTGCTGGCGAAACACTTCCTTGCCCGCCTCGATCCAGTCGTCTGCGTTCCTGAGCTTGTCCGGCTCGATCAGAGGCAGTGGACCAACGCTGCTCAAGAACTCCCAATAGCCCGCGGGCTCCCGGCCCGGATGGTAGACAGGATACGTCCTCAAATTATCGACTGACGTCGCATAGAATTCGTCCTCGGAAGGGTGGGCCGGCCGCTCGCCCAAACCGCCCAGCGGAGTCGCCCAATCTTGGAGAGCAGCCTCCTCCCACGTCCGCGGTATATCGGGCCTATAGACCTCTTGCGCGTCAGAGACGAGCGCAATCGACAAACACAATACGACGGTTCGCATGTCGAGTCCTCCTCGAGACCGGTCTGGAGCGGGTCAAGAGAGACGGCCTCTATCTTAGCCCATTGCCCAGTCGGCAAGACTCATGCGGGGCGGGGCGAGATGTCCGGGTTTGAGTCGCTGCCGACACGTCCGGATCGCGGAAATACCCCCTTGAAGCGGCCTCCAGAAAGGGTGAACACCTAACAGGCAAACTGTTCACCAGGATGCGCCCGGGAGCAGGCTTTCGGGACGGGTTGAGCGCCACTCAATGCACTTCCACGAATGGGAATTACAGAAGCGGCTCTCGTTAGGCCGGAGGCGTGAACCGGACGTGTCGGAAGCAGTTGGTCGCCTTTGACTTGAAGGGCATTCGGCAGGAAGATAGCCGCCATGTCGGCGATGTCCGCTCAGCCTTCGGACGCTGTGCTCAACCGTTCGGTCGCGAAACTGTGGCCGCACCGTTCACACGAATCCAGTGCGTTGGGGGGCCTGTTTTGCCGTCTTGGGCTTCACCCATGGACGCAGTTGGATCTACGCGGCTTCATTCCAGAGAACAAGGAGATTCGGTTTTGCCGCTGGTGCTCCGGCGTAAAGATCAACCGACTCATCTACGAGCCCTAGCAACCGGCCGCCCTTCCTCGACCTTGCCCGCAGCGTCCCATTCGTGGAGACGCGACCGCATCTCAGCCGCCATTGGAGCGGTAGGCCAGATCTCAGGCGGCCGTCGGAAACGAGCGGCGGCGGAGGCATAGTCACCGCGCCCAGCCTCGATGAATCCGAGTGTTCCGGGGCAGGAAGCTGTGAAGAAATGGTCCTAGAGGACTCCACAATACAAACTACTTTGAAACAATAGGGCATGTTGGACCGACCTGCTCCCCGCTACATCGCGATCGACCGCAACCAGCACGTGC
>Ga0070727_10003533_pt1 | contig 14102 bp, 11 predicted proteins | sample tdAd472_FD_66722 | JGI IMG/M metagenome (GOLD analysis project Ga0070727, IMG submission 66722) | Marine sediment microbial communities from the Atlantic coast under amendment with organic carbon and nitrate - tdAd47.2 | ecosystem: Environmental > Aquatic > Marine > Coastal > Sediment | place...
GCTGCATCCACGAGAAGCAGAACACCGTCGACCATCGCCAGGGCTCGCTCGACCTCGCCCCCAAAATCGGAGTGGCCGGGCGTGTCGACAAGGTTGATCTTGGTGCCCTTCCACTCGATCGCAGCCGCCTTGGCGAGGATCGTTATCCCCCGCTCACGTTCCTGATCGCTGGAGTCCATGACTCGATCGACCCGAGCCTCATGGGACGAGAACACACCAGCGGCGCCGAGCATGGCGTCGACCAATGTGGTCTTGCCATGGTCGACGTGCGCGATGAGGGCGACGTTGCGGAAGCGGGCTCCGGACATGGAATGTACGAGGGTACCGGGCCGTGCGGTTTTACCGGCCATGCAGGCAATTAGGTTCAGGGGCAGATGAGACCAGAAGACATTTCAAAACTCAGCCAACCATCAGACCCTCGTTTCTCGCCCGACGGAGCTCGTCTGGCCTTCGTTGTGTCCGTCGCAAGCGTCGAAGAAGACGAGTACCTCCGCCACATCTGGTTATCGGACGCCGACGGAACCAGAGCCGTCAGCGACGGTCCAGCGGACACTTCACCGAGGTGGTCGCCCGATGGTGCTCGGATGGCTTTCCTGCGCAAGCCTGGCGACGACACGAAACCACAAGTCGCAGTAGTGGACCTGGCCACGGAGGAGACCCGGATTCTCACTGACTTCGTTCTCGGAGTCGAGGCGGTCGAATGGGCACCGGACGGCTCACACCTGGTCGCGGTAGCGGTCACCTACACAGAAGAATGGTCGGATCTCGACGATGACGAACGAAGTCGCCGCCCGAAGCGCATAACGCGGACCCCATTCCGATTCGACAACCGTGGATCCATTCATGACAGACGCCGACACCTGTGGCTCGTCGATCCCGAAGGCAACACAGGCCCCCGCTGTCTCACTCCAGGCGACGCAAACGAAGAAGCACCTGCGTGGGCTCCTGATGGACGAACCATCGCATTTGTCACGGACCGCGACCAACAGCAAGGTCTCGTGTCCGGCAATGACATCTTCGAGGTGGAAGTCGAGTCCGGGGCTATTTCCAGAGCCTTCCGGAGGGGAATGTGGTCCATGGCCTCGTATCGCTCCGATGGGGTGCTCCACGCCCTTGGAAACGAGAACCCCGGGTATCCGGTGAATGGGTATTTGGTCCGACGAGAAGCCGACGGTTCGACAACCAATCTGACTGGTCACCTCGATCGAAGCTCTGTATCTCTCGCAGCCGGCCCAGCGAACCTGGTTTGGCGGGATCAGAACGCCATCATTGGATACGAGGATTCCGGAATGTTCGGAGTCATCTCGGTCGATCCTGATGGGCAGGTCACAACCCTGATTGACGGCCAGAAAGTCGTTACCGGGTTCGACGCCACCGGCGAAAGGCTGGCGAGCGTCGAAAGCACTTGGGACTCGCCGGGAGAAGTGTTCGTGGACGGTGAGATGATCACCAGTCTTCAAACCGATGATCTTGATCTCGTCGAGCCTGAGCATTTCCGGATCGAATCGGGTGGGTTCGAAGTAGACGTCTGGGTCTATCTCCCTGCTGGTAACCATCGGGTGCCGCTACTTCTCAACATCCACGGAGGGCCAGCCTCCCAATACGGTTTTGGGTTCTTCGACGAGTTCCAGATGTACGTTGGCGCGGGCCACGGAGTTGTCGCCTGCAATCCGCGAGGGTCCGCTGGGCGAGGCGAGGCCTATGTCGAAGCGGTCAAGGGTCAGAACTGGGGAGTCGTAGATCTGGCGGATATTCGGGCTGCTATCGACGAAGCCATCGCGAGGTATCCCAGGCTGGACACCGATCGCATGGGGGTGATGGGCGGCTCATATGGCGGTTTCATGACCGCGTGGATGACCGGACTGGAGGATCGTTGGAAGTCAGCCGTTGTTGAACGGGCGCTGTTGTCTTGGACCAGCTTTGACGGGACCTCCGACATCGGCGGTGTCTTCTCCCAGAACTATCTCAGCGAGGCCTTCCCCGATTCCTGGGGACTCTTGTGGGAGAAGAGCCCTCTTTCTCTGGTCCACCAGGTCTCAACTCCAACACTGATCCTGCATGCGGAAGACGACCACCGCTGCCCCATCGAGCAAGCTGAGCAGTACTTCACCGGGCTTCTGCGGAACGGAACACACTCAGAACTACTGCGATTCCCTGCCGAGGGCCATGAAATGAGTCGATCCGGTAAGCCTCTTCATCGCAAGGAAAGATTCGAGGCGGTCCTCGACTGGCATGACGAGTACCTCAAGCAGTGACTGATTACCCGGTCAGGGCTGTCACTGTTTCGGCTCATCTGTCCCTTCCGTCCGAAGACGTGTTCAAGTTCATTGCCGACACACGCAACGATCCTCTCTGGTGCCCAAACGTCGACACCGCCGAACTCGTCGCCGGAGACGGGGTCGAAGTCGGCTCGAGATTCACCTTTCACCAGCACCTCGATCGCGGTCAGAAGAGACTCGAGTTCGACGGCGAAGTCGAGGTTGTAGCTCTGGCCGACCGCTCAATTCATTGGATCGTCTCAGACAGATTCCAAGTCCGCGAGATCGAGCTGGCCGTCGAATCCGAAGGTGACGGTTCACGAATTACTCAGACCACAAGGGCGAGATTTCGGAAACCACCAGGAATGGCGAAGTGGGCCTACCCGTTCATCGCCAAAAGGACCTTCAAGGATCAGTTCTCCAAACTCGAGGACTACTTGTCGAATGAAGACTGATCGGATGTAGGGGCGTCCTGCGACACCCCCACAGTCCTAGAAACCCATCCAGGCCGACTCCTCGAGGGAGTCGAGTTCGCTCTTCATGATCCCTTTGGATGAGACGGTGTATACGGAGTCTCCGATCACGATCGAACGAGTGATCTGAGCTCTCCAGTCCCAATCGTCGCGGTCACCACCGGGATGGTTGATCCTGCGGATTTCGTCCAATTCGTCTTCACCGACCCTGAGTCCGACTGCGCCCATGAATACCGATTCGGAGTCGTCGTCCCACCACCACTGCTGAACCGGCACCATCGCCAGACCGGTTTCCTCCCAGTAGAGGAAGGCATGATGGTCGTACTCGACTTGCGAGTTTGAACCCTCGGAGAGGGTGTACTGGTCGATCTTCTGTGGATCGGCGGGATCGCTCACGTCGAACAACGAGACCTGGGTTCCTTCGACTCGACCGTTCTCGTTGGCATCCTGACCCACACCAAGCAGCAGGCCTTCGGCCACCGGATGCAGATAGGCGGAGTAACCGAGGATCTTCAGTTCTCCGACTACTTCCGGATTCGAAGGATCTGACAAATCAACCGTATAGAGCGGATCAGTCTGTCGGAACGTCACCACATAGGCCGTATCGCCGAGAAACCGAACCGAGTAGATCTGTTCGGTCTTGCCCAGACCGTCCACGATGCCGACCTGTTCAAGGGTTCCGCCGTCGCGTCCGAGAACGGTGACCATCGACTCGGACTCGAACGAGTCTCCCCACCATGACGGTCGTGTGGTGGAAGCTACCCGCAGATTCCCATCGAATTCGTCCATAGCGAACTGATTGAGGAGATACCCCTCGACCCGGCCTGTCGCCAGGTATGTGGTGAACTCGTCCGATGTGATGTCGAACATGTGAATGTCCGTCGTAACGGTGCTGGGCTCGCCATCATCATCGATGCCGCTTGCCCAACGCCATGTCTGCCAGTCCTGCGTTGCGACATAGAGGTTGTCGGCTGAGGCGTAAACCGTATCGCCCTTTGCCAAGACTCCGGTGGCGTCGACCATGTCGAGGCCATTGCCCACGTCGATCGTCATCACAGAGAGCATGTCCAGCCCCGAGAACTCCTCTGGATGGCTGGCACGGTCACAGCTGAAGAGGGTCCCTTCTGTCGTGACCTCTCCGTCCGCATCACTAACCAGGAAGTAGGGGATCCAATTGGTGGCCTTGGAATCCCGGATGATTTCCTGATTCTCTTTGATCGCCTGGCGCTCGGCCTGGAGGCCGGACCCGCTCGGGTAGCTCCATTCGAAGCCGACCGGACCGGACGTGACAACCATGCGCACGGTGTCGTCGACCATTCGAGCCGAAACGTACTGTCCGTCGATGCTCATGGTGCGAACGATCTCGGCGTCCTGACTGATGTCGACCTCGATGATCTGAATCGTTGGGGTCTCGAAGTAGGGGACGAATCCGTCTTCCCGAGGTTCAGCCAACGGAACCGGGCCGCCGCTCCAGGCAGACCCGAAGAGAAGTACGGTGTCGCCGGACAGAAAGAGATTCTGAACGCCGACACTGGGGAGGTTGAGACGGGAGATCACACGTGGTTCTTCACCGGTCACATCAGTGACGACGAGACGCCCCTCGTTCAGACTCACGATCCGAGAGCCATCGGTCTTGACTGTGTCCGGCTCGTCAACACCTCTCACCTGATTGTTGGTGCCGGAGAAGGAATTCCGCGCCACGCCATCTGATCCAGCGGAGTCCTCTGCAGTTGCCGCGGCTTCAAGGAACACGTCGCCACCCCTGAATCCATAGGAGTATTGATTCTCCAACCCATATGGGCCCACGAGTTCAACGGCGTGTTCGATCACATAGTCCAGGAAGTCGTCGCAGGCATCGAACTGCACAAGAGCGGACCGGTTGTCGGTCGGCCACTGGGTTTGGCCCACTCGACCGACCCTTCCTGGCACCTCAGTGGTGGAACTAGAAGTTCCGGCGGGAGCACATGCCGCCAGAACTAGTGCGATCGTGGCCATCAAACCTGTGGTCTTCAAAGCTCGTTTTCTCAACTCATCCTCCCTGGTCGGGATCTCTCCTTTGATTCGACGCACGAGTGACATGGATCGGTTCCCGCGATCAGCTGCTTGGTGCACGACGACGGCTCCACCTTCAATAGCGAGCCAACCACCGTCGACATCAATCAGACGTTCGAAAGAAGTGTGACTAAATTCGCACATCCGCCCACGACTGCCAGGAAATGACTGCAACACACACTCAAATCAAGCGCGAAATGGTTGCACTCAACGCCGACGTTGTCGGGTTCAGCCGACTGATGGCGGACGACCTCGAAAGCACCACAGCAGCGATGGAGGGGGCCCGCACTCTCGTTGCTGACGAAGTCGTCAACAACTCAGGAGTCCTGGTCAATTTTGTTGGTGACAACTTCATGGCGGTGTTCGACAGTGCGATGGACGCCATGAAGGCCGCCATCTCTATCAGTTCAGCGCTGACTGGTGCCGCGGCGGACGGCACGACTCCCGTCCAGTTTCGAATGGGGATTGACCAAGGAATGGTTTCGATTGGAACAGATGGTGAGCATTTCGGCGACGCCTTGAATATCGCAGCAAGGATTCAAGCCAAGGCCACTCCTGGAGGAGTCAGCGTTTCGAATCGCGTCTACAAGGCATTGGACGAACCCGAACTCCGATTCCATCCAGTTGGGTCGACAACTCTCAAGAACATCCCGGGCGAAACCTCCATTTATCAGTTTGCCGATTTGCCCGCTGACGCCGACGACGCCGGAAGGTTTCAGACGCTGAGCCTGGTTCCACCGACTCTCGCCCTCCTGCCCATCCACACCGAACTCGTTGATCAATCACTACACGGTGTGGCCCAGCTTCTGCGCTCCGATCTCCTTCATCGGCTCACGAGGATCCCCAATCTCACCGTCATAGAGGCCAACCTCGACAGTGAGAGATCAAGCGAAACGACTGTCCAGTACCTGGTCGAGACGGGGGTCCACCAGTTCGGCGAAAACGTCCGGGTGTATGCCCAACTGATCGATGTCGGAACAATGAACTTCATCAACTCGTTCAAGTGGACTGCCCCTGTTGACTCCGCTCTCAGCCTCTCAGACCAGATCTCTGAAGACGTGTCGAGAGCCCTCGAAGTCGAGCTCATTGTGGGTGAGCCGGCTCGTCTCTACAACGAACTGGAAGACGCCGAGTCGATCGAGATGGTCTATCAGGGTTGGTACCACCTGACTGCCGGCACGCCGGACGGCTGGCATCGTGCCGTTCAGCTATTCGAAGGTGTGGCGACCCTTCATCCCGACTCCCCGTACGGACATGTCCTCGCCGCCTTCGCCAACTGGATGGGTGCAGCCAACGGCGCTAACCCGGACCGTGAAGGTGGTTTCCAGAAAGCATATGACCAAGCAGTCACCGGGATCGCAGCAGGCGATCCAACGGGAATGGGCCAGACAGTTGAGGCAGCGATTCTCATGTCACAAGGCAGGGCCGATGAGGCGATCCAGATCGTCGAAGAGCTTGAGATCTCGCGACCCACATGCGATGTGACCTTCGCCCTCGAGGGAAGTGTTCGTCGCTACATGGGCGAGTGGGACAAGGCAGTCAGCCTTCTCGACACTGCAATGGCCATGAGCCCCGTCAACAAGCCTTGGTATCCGACAGTTCAGGCCTGCTCCCTCTATCTAGGTGGCCGACTCGACCATGCAGCATCCACCGCAGAAGCGGTTGTGGAGTTTCAGCCGAACAACCTCGAGGCTCTGTTGGTCCTTGCAGCCACCCAATCCGAGCTCGGCCTGGATCGTCGGGCACGCGCCACTGGAGACTCGATCCGAGAAAGATTCTCCTCTGAGGCAGTGGATGATTGGTTGAACAGCAGCCCGTACCAGGACCGTGAAACCATTGATCGATGGCGGGCAAGCCTCGTCGCCGCTGGGGTTTTCGCACCATTCGAGTAGGCCGCCTGTGTCGGGTTGCCCGAGCCGTCAATCGTTGTATCTTCGAACCTGAGCACCGCGACAAGGAGTCAGCACATGGGTGATGAGAAAAGGGATTGGATGACAGAGGCCGACGAAGCCTTCAAGAAGACCGGTGATTCGCTTGCGGCTGCGTGGGGAGCGACTCGAGAAACACGCATGAGCGCATTGGAAAAGGCAAAGGAAGCAGCTCGGCAATTGGGCGATGCCATAGACAAGGGTGTTGAAGTAGCCAAGGAGAACTGGTCTACGGACAAGGCTGAGTCGAGCTTCGACACCACAACCGAAGAGGAATAGGCAGATGGACACCACCCACAGCTACGGATTCGGGGCAACAACCGACCTATCCCTTGAAGCAGCAGAGGAGAAGTTGCGTGCAGCACTTGCTGAGCAGGGATTCGGAATCCTCACCGAAATTGATGTTGCCGAAACACTCCAACAGAAGATCGGAGTCGAAAGGCCCCCCTACCGAATCCTGGGTGCCTGCAACCCGACTCTTGCGAACCAAGCGCTCGAGAACGAGGAGAGCATTGGTCTTCTCCTCCCGTGCAACATCGTGGTCTACGAGAAGAGTGGGTCGACGGTCATTGAAATCCTCGACCCCAACCTCATGGCAGAGGTCACTGGGAATTCGGGACTCGAGTCGATAGCAGCCGAGGCGCGCACAAGGCTCACCAACGCTTTGGAGTCAGTCACTGCGGCCTAAGGGCCGAGCTACCCCTGGAGGGCTATCTCGACAAGAGTGTCGAGGTTGTCGGGCTGGAGGCCGCCAGCCGCCCGGAGCAGCACCCGATTCTCTCCGTCGAGAACGACGAAGAACGGAACAGCGTTGACACCAAACGAGAAGGCGATTGAAGAGGCTGCATCGTCCATCAGGACTGGAGGCTCCCACTGCTCTGCTTCCAACCACTGCTGCGGTGGCCAATTGTCCCGATTGTGGTCGGTCATGACGGCGGCTGAGTAGAGATCAACTCCTGGGTCCAAACGACCTTCGTCGAGCCACTGGGAGATGAGCGGGACCTCTGCCTGACAATGAGGACACCAATGGGCCAGGAACACCACGATCTTCGGACGCCCGTCAGGCCCGATCGTGGTCTGGTTGCCCCGCCAATCCGTCGCTGTGACGGTCGGGGCGATGACCTGGGTTGCTTCATCGAGGCCATCTGCATTGTGCGGCGGTAGCGAGTCTCCCACGACCGAAACCGAGCCAAAGCCAGCGCTGAAGTCGACCTCAGCCGGCAGTACCACCTGAAGGCTCGGATCATCCGGCCCGGAGATATCAATCGTATAGACCATTTCGGTGGGCTCGGCACCGGGATCGAACGGAATCCCCCACATCGTTGTTGCGGCTTCGGAGTTGATCATCATCACGAGTTCGATCGCCGAAACCCAGCCACCCGGTTCAGCCACCCAGACAAGTGCTTTCTCCAGAACCACTCCGGGCAACCGGCCGAATTCGCTTCCGGGAATCCCACTCGTTTGGCTCGACATATCGAATCGAATGGAGGGAACCTGGTTCCGTATATCGGCCTCTCCGGATCCCGACGGAGCCGTAGAGAATGCCGACCAGAACTGAGGGCTCGATGGGCAAAGTCCCTGAGCGCTCATCGCGTCTGTCGATGCTGCAGGCACGGCCTTTGGTTGATCCGCTCCAATCCACACCGTACGTGGCGACCCCAGAACCGACTCCGCGGCCGACTGCCCTAAAACGCTGGCGGTCCACTGGCACGAGAAGGCTTCCCTCGTGAACACGCCGGAGCTGGCAAGTTCGATAGTGGAGTCCGGGAGCGTCATTGCGATGTTCAAAGCCGCCTCGTAAGAATCCAAAGCATGCGGCGGAGTTCCCTCGACAGTTTCAAAGTCGACATCAACCATCGTCGTGGTGGTTGTTGGAGGTGTCGTAGTAGTCGTCGACGTCGTAGGAACCTCCACGGACGAACTCGTTGTCGCGAGGAGGGCAGCGATTGAAGTCGAAGGCTGGCTCGACCCGTCGGCGCAGGCAGACAGGACCAAACCAAGCACCAGGGCCAACGTGATGGTCTTTCCCCGGGTCCGCTTTGCGAGCTTCACCGGGCCAAAATACTGCCACCCCGAACACTCACGGACATCGACGGATACAAGTTCCGATTCAACCGATATTCTCTTCACATGGACATCGGACAAGTAGGCCTCTGGACATTCCTTCTCGACCAGCACCCCACCGCGAGGGTGCGCGAACTCGCACAGGAAGTGGAGGAGATGGGCTGGCCGACGTTGTGGCGGCCAGAGTCGACAGGACGCGATGCGTTGGTTTCGTCGAGCATCCTGCTCGACGCCACTACCCGCCTGAACGTGGCGACAGGAATCGCTCAGATCTACGCTCGACATCCGGTAACCACCGCAGCTGCCCAAAAGACCCTGCATGAAGCCCACGATGGTCGATTCCTGCTTGGCCTCGGAGTAGCTCATGCGCCTTCCGTTGAAGGCATCCGAAACCTTGACTACTCCACTCCTTACTCAGACATGGTCAACTATCTCGAAGCCATGGAAAAGGCGCCATACAGTGCAGTCGAAGGTGCTGACAGACCACTCACGATCCTTGCGGCCCTCGGACCGAAGATGATGAGGCTGAGCGCCACGGCCGCAGACGGGGCTCATCCATACTTCACTCCCGCAGAACACACTGCCGAGGCTCGGGAGATCCTCGGAGAAGGACCGATCCTTGCTCCTGAGATCATGGTGGCCATCGACTCCGATATCAGCCGAGCCCGCGAAACGGCTCGCTCCACGATGGCCCGCTATCTGAGACTGCCCAACTATGCAAACAATCTCCTTCGGAGTGGGTTCACGGAAACCGACATCGCAGACATGTCGAACAAGCTGGTCGACGCGATCGTTGCTTGCGGCGATCTCGACAGTGCGGTGCGCAGAGTCGAGGAACACCGCGAAGCAGGTGCAGATCACGTCTGCATCCAGGTTCTCGTTCCTGACGACGACCTCGATCTAGCGACCCGACAGTGGCGGATGCTGGCTGAGGCCTTCGATCTATGAGACACCCCGTGTACGCGAAGCCGGCGGCATGCCGGCTGAACTGACCGACTACGACCTCGTCGTCATCGGCGGAACTGCTGGTGGTCTTTCCGCTGCCATCTCAACCCTGCGATCTGGGATCGGACTGGTCCGTGTAGTCGAGTCAGGGCATTCGGTTGCTTTCCCTGAGATGGTTGGGCCGGATCAGCTTGACGTTGGCTACGGAGAGTCAGTCGTGGAGATCGATGCCGCCGGCGAGTCGGTCTTGGTGACGACGGACAAACACGCCTACCGAACCAAAGCGTGTTTGGTCGCCAATCGGCGACCGCTGCCAGGCTGGAAACCTCCTGTCGAGATCTATCCGAGCGGTCGAATCCACATCGACGCAAGACCAGAACACATCGAGAACAGCGACGTCCTCGTAGTGGGATACACCGACCACGCCGTTGAATGCTCTGCCGAAGCCGTGCAAGCCGGGGCACGTGTCGTCCTGGCGGCCGGAGGAATGGATACCGACAGACTGTCCCCTGCAGGGGCCGAGATGCTGCGTCGGCTCGAACACGAACGCCGAGCCACCATCCTCTACGAGTCGACTCCCCATCAGATAGTGGACAGCGGGGGATATCCGATGGTGTTCTTCGACGATCGTCGGATGCCGGACCTCCAATTCGACCACGTTCTGTTCGCATCACACCGGGAGACGCTCGCACCCAGTGATGTGAACATGACCGGCCAAGGCGTCCAAACGCGGAGGGTGTGGTTTCTGGGCGAACCCGCCGAATCGGACGTGGCCCCGACAGCACCGGGATGGAGAATTGGGGCCGAAATCATCGAGTCTTGCTTCCCGGAAACAAGCCCGATTGTGGAAACCTTCGACGAGGTTGGGAAACGTGACCAGGCAGCGATCGCCAAACTCAGGTCGGAGAACTACAACGCAACGATCACCCACTTTGAACCCGCCCATTCCGACTTGTGGGTGCTGAGAGTCAGGCCGGACTTTGGAGGCAGCGCCTTTGACCCTGGCCAATACGCTTCGTTAGGTCTTGGTTACTGGGAACCTCGGATCGATGACGCTGAGGATCCGAGTCTCGACGACCGCTGGACGAAGCTCATACGACGCTCATACTCCATCTCCTCTCGGATGCTCGACGACGTCGGATATCTCAGCGACGATCGTGCGGGACACGAGTTGGAGTTTTACATCGTCAAGGTCCCAGCCACACCAGAGCGAGTACCTGGACTGACACCCCGTTTGGCTCTGAAACGCCCCGGCGACAGGATCTACCTCGGACCAAAGGTTGCTGGCAGGTACACGCTTGCCCCGGTTACCGATCCTGCTTCGATTGTCGTCTTCTTGGCCACAGGGACTGGCGAGGCACCCCACAACTCAATGGTGATCGAGCTGCTCCGAAAGGGGCACTACGGACCGATCGTATCCGTCGTGTCGGTTCGCTATTGGGACGATCTGGGCTACCTGGACGAGCATCAAGACCTCGCCCAGAGGTATGCGAACTACTACTACATTCCGGTGCCCACCCGCGAAGCCGACATCCCAAAACGTTACGTGCAAGACGTGATCCGGGACGGCGATCTCGAGCGGCTGGGCATCGTCCTCGACCCCACAGCCACCAATGTGTTCCTTTGCGGCAACCCAGCAATGATCGGAATCCCAAACGAGGATGTGTTTCCAGAGCCCACTGGAGTCGTTGAAATACTCACTGAGATGGGCTTGACCCTCGATCGTCGACACCAGCCGGGAAACATCCATGTCGAGGAGTACTGGTAGAAGCAGCCTCCGGGAAGCCTCCTAGAGTCAGGGGGTGAAGAACGGGAGCAGTCACGTTCGACGCTCGTTCTTGGGTTGGCGAATCCTCGGTCTCGCCATCATCACCGGCGGCCTCACCGGCCCCGGACAGACGATTGGCGTCAGCGTCTTCGTCGATCATTTCATCGAGGACCTAGGCATGACCCGGTCAGGGGTGTCAACGGCATATCTAATCGGTACGTTGATCGCCGCGTTGGGTCTCCCACGAATCGGCCAGAACGTCGATCGAGTGGGAGTTCGACGGGCGATGACAGTCATCGGTATCGCCTTCGGAATTGCTCTCGTCGCGATGGCGGGAGTTCAGGGATTCATCACCTTGACTGTGGGGTTCGTCCTCATCCGTCTCTTCGGGCAGGGAGCTCTGTCTCTGGCAAGCACGGTCGCTGTGACGCTTTGGTTCGACAAGCGTCGCGGAACGGTGCTCGGCGCACTCAGCACCGGAATGGCCGTCGTCATGGCGATGGTTCCAGTCGGGCTGAGCCTCGTAATCGAGACCTTCAATTGGCGGATCGCATGGCTCACAGCCGCTGTAGTCATCTGGGCGGTAGTCATCCCAATCGCCCGTTTCGGAATGGTGGACCGACCGTCTGACGTCGGCCAAGTGCCCGATGGACCAAACCCAAAGCAGTCGCGGCCGCCGAAGGAGCAAAGCCAGACCTCATCGACACGAAGAGAGGCCGTCCGCACCTCTCGATTCTGGATCTTGATCGGAGCGTCGGCGACGATGGGCATGCTTTCGACCGCCCTCAACTTCCACCAAATATCACTTCTCACCGATGCAGGTCTGACGTCGACCGAAGCCGCCATCATGTTCCTCCCGCAGGTGATAGGTGCCGGCGTAGCTGGACTCTTCTTCGGGTATTTGGCCGATCGGTTGACGGGCCGATGGCTGATTCCCATGCCCCTCGTACTCCTTGCCGCCAGCCTGCTGATTGCAGCCAACCTCTCCCCCGGTCTGGCCGTTGTGGTCTACGCCATCACGTTGGGTGCGGCGGGGGGTGCGATGCGTTCGATCGCCAGCACACTTCTCCCCCGTTGGTTCGGTGTCATCCATATCGGAGAGATCCAGGGGACGGCAGCTTTCGTCAACATCGCTTCAACGGCGCTCGGACCGGTCGCCTTTTCCGTGGCACACGCAGCCACCGGCGGTTATGGCGGAGCAGCGACCTGGTTTGCGATCTTGCCTCTCGCGGTTGGGGCTCTCGCTACCACCATTCGCCCAATTCCCGCTTCATGACCCGATCGTCCTGACAGCTGAAGAAGCTGTGCCCTCGTCGTCGGTAGGGTGCCAGCTATGAATGGTCTTCCCGTGGGCACGGTCACATTCCTGTTCACGGATATCGAAGGCTCAACAACTATTGCGCAGCGACTACTCGAGGGTTTCGACGGCGTGATCGGTGATCATCACGAGATCCTGAGGTCGGCCATATCGAGTCACGACGGCACCGCCGTCAGCACAGAAGGCGACTCGTTCTTCGCTGTCTTCGAGACTCCAGAGGCATGTATTGGTGCTGCGATCGAGGCACAGCGGCGAATCATCAATCATCCATGGCCACCGGGAGGACAAGTGGCAGTGCGCATGGGTGCACACACCGGCGAGGGTCGCTTGGGAGGCGACAACTACGTTGGAGTAGACGTGATTCGGGCAGCGCGTATCGCCGCCGCCGCCCACGGTGGCCAAATACTCATCTCCGATTCAACTCATTTGCTCATCGGGTCGAGCCAGGGATTCGAGATTCGAGATTTGGGGAGCCACCAGCTCAAGGGCTTGGACGAGGCTGAGCACATCTTTCAACTGTTGACCCCCGGCATGCCTTCGGACTTCCCGCCGATCGCTACGGAAGGAACCCCCACGAACCTGCCTACACAGGACTCGATGTTCGTAGGGCGTGCCAGGGAGGCGCAGGAGTTGGAGGAACTGCTCGGCGAGCATCGCATGGTGACAATCACCGGACCCGGTGGCACTGGAAAGACCCGACTTGCCATTCACGTTGCGTCGGACCTGATCGACCGTTTCTCGGACGGCGTGTTCCTCGTGAGACTCGATGCTGTGGAAGACCCCGCTCAGGTGGGATCGACGATCGCCAATGCCATCGGTGGTCTACCACTCCCCGATGCAGCCGAGTCGATCACAACACGGATCGGGAGCCGGAAAATCCTTCTGGTGCTGGACAACTTCGAGCAGGTGGTGACGTCGGCTCCGCTGCTCACTCGTCTACTCGAGAACTGTCCGGGTTTAGCCCTGATTGTCACAAGTCAAAGGCTGCTCCGAATCAGATACGAACAGAGATACCCACTGACCGGACTCCAGCTACCCGAGGCCTTGGATCCAGCGTCTGTATTGGCATCAGACAGTGCGGCCCTCTTCGTTCGCCGCGCCTCAGTGGACGATCCGAGCTTCGTCCCGACAGACCCACAAACTGAAGCGATCGGAGAGATTGTCCGGCGACTCGACGGTCTCCCGCTAGCGATTGAGATGGCGGCAGCACGAGTCCGCCTGTTTGGCCTTGAAGGTCTTCGCTCGGAGATTCGCAAGAACGTCTCGAGTTTGTCTGGAGGGCTTGCCGACGCTCCC
>Ga0070727_10003535_pt1 | contig 14093 bp, 8 predicted proteins | sample tdAd472_FD_66722 | JGI IMG/M metagenome (GOLD analysis project Ga0070727, IMG submission 66722) | Marine sediment microbial communities from the Atlantic coast under amendment with organic carbon and nitrate - tdAd47.2 | ecosystem: Environmental > Aquatic > Marine > Coastal > Sediment | place...
ATCAAGTGATTACATGCAAGAACAATTAATAATAGTAGCCATTATACCCCGAATTACCTAAGTTCATTGTACCTTATCTGCTACAAAACTAAAACCAACATGACTAAGGACAATGATCGCTACAAATGGTTTGTACTCACGATACTCACCATCGTCTACACCTTCAATTTTATCGACCGACAAATTCTGGTCATTTTACAAGAACCAATTAAAGCGGAGTTGGGCCTAAGTGATACCCAGCTGGGTTTGCTTACGGGTTTAGCCTTTGCAGCGCTCTATGTGATGCTTGGTATTCCCATTGCTCGGCTAGCGGATGTCGGCAATCGGAAAAACATTGTTGCGATTAGTTTGGCGGTTTGGTCGGCCATGACTGCTCTTTCGGGAAGCGTGCAAAATTTTGTTCAATTGATGCTTACCCGAATCGGGGTAGGTATTGGTGAAGCAGGGGGAAGTCCACCAGCTCATTCGATGATTTCAGATTATTTCCCACCCGAAAAACGAGCGACAGCCCTTGCCATCTATTCGACAGGTATTTACATAGGTATTCTCTTGGGCTTTGTCGTCGGCGGCATTATTGCAAAGGTGTATGGTTGGCGTATCGCCTTTTATTCGCTAGGCATCCCAGGAATTTTATTGGCCATTATTCTATATTTCACCGTCAGAGAACCTACCAAAGGACAACACGATGGCGGTGGACTGGTCACGGAGACGCCATCCGCCATGAGCGTCTTGAAAACCTTGATAGGCATGCCGACATTCCTCTATCTGGCCTTTGCTTGTGGTTTTCATACTTTCGTCACTTATGGCGTTAGTAATTTTTTACCTTCATTTTTGCAGCGGGTCCATGGGATGGATATCGCCTCAGCGGGTATCCTGTTAGGTCTTACGCTAGGCATAGGTGGCGGCTTAGGAACTTTTCTGGGTGGTTATTTAGCGGATCGTTTTCGCAAAAAAGATCTTCGCTGGTACATCTGGCTGCCAATATTAGCCTCTGTTATCAACTTTCTCCCTTCTATCATTCTGTTTTTCAGTGATAACATTAATCTAGTGATCATTGCGAGTTTTTTCACTTCGGCCTTGACGGCTATTTATATGGGCCCGGTCTTGGCCATCACCCACAGTTTGGTCAATGCCAAGATGCGAGCCCTGGCTTCAGCGATTCTATTTTTTGTACTCAACCTTATAGGTCTAGGTTTTGGGCCCTTAAGTGTCGGCTTGTTGAGTGATTATCTTATCCCCGAGTTTGGGAATCTCAGCCTACGTTGGGCTTTTTGTATCACTTTCGTTAGCAGTGGCATTTCCCTTATCCTCTTCTATTTAGGGTCTAAGACCTACTTGACAGACTTGAATAAAGCCACTGCCTAAAACCGAATAGGAAGGAGTCGACAGAAAAAAAGCACTGACATGATTTTGAGTGAGTAAATACGAAAATGCAACTTCTTTAAACCCTATTCTGTTAAATAAAGCATATCTTTACGGCAAAATTGATTATTTGATCCTTCGATTAGCACATATTACCTTAGCCTTACTGCTCTTTATCAGCTGACTGGTTTTGTGGTTAATAAACATTACTGCAAAAACGAGCTTAAGAGTATGGCCCTGTTTGTGAAGGCCGAAGGATGTTCCATGCACCAGGTCATGAAAGCCTGCCCTATACATGGCCAAATGCTGGTAGATGTATCGGATGAGGAAAGAAAAGGCTGCTGTGATGATACCACAGAAATTGTCAAAATAGACGAGGAACAAATCGCTCCTTCTTTTGACCTACTCCCATTACAAGCTGTTCAATTTGCAGCTATATTTGTAGCCTTACAGATTGAACTTCCTGTTATAGATATTCAGACGCTTCATTACCTCAACTATAAACCTCCTCCGCTCCTCTGCGACTTTCCCATAAGTTTGCAGACCTTTCGCTGTTAGCACTTCCTTTTTCAGTTGGAATAAAAACTACTATCCATACAAGTGATAGTGGACTTTTGCTATTCCTTATTACTCCCACTTGGGACTATACCATCTAAACTGAAAAGGGTCTAATGTTAGCAAGATATATTCGTTTTTTTCTATCGCATAAACTGGTAGCTGGCTTACTCTTCTTAGTCTTTACGGCCTGGGGATTGATGACTGCTCCTTTTGATTTTGGCATTGAAGGACTCCCACGTGATCCTGTTGCTGTGGATGCCATTCCTGATATTGGCGAAAACCAGCAGATTGTCTTCACCCAGTGGATGGGCCGCTCTCCGCAGGATGTAGAAGATCAAATTTCCTACCCCCTGACGACTGCCTTATTGGGTATTCCAGGTGTAAAGAGTATTCGAAGTAACTCGATGTTTGGCTTTTCTAGTGTATTTATCATCTTCAATGACGACATAGATTTCTATTGGAGCAGAAGCAGAATACTAGAAAAATTAAATTCACTCCCAGCCAATACCCTACCAGCAGAAGTACAACCTACCCTGGGGCCTGACGCGACCGCACTGGGACAAATCTTTTGGTATACCCTGGAAGGGATGGATGAAAATGGAGAAGCGACTGGGGGCTGGAGTTTACATGAACTGCGGAGTATCCAGGATTTCTATGTACGGTTTGGGCTATCGGCGGCAGAAGGGGTAGCAGAGGTCGCTTCCATTGGTGGGTTTGTGAAGGAGTATCAGGTGGATGTAGATCCTGAGGCCATGAAAACCTATGGCATTAGGCTAGAACAAGTCATGGACGCCATCCGAGAAAGCAATCTGGATGTGGGGGCACAAACCATGGAGATCAACCAGGCTGAATATTTTGTGCGGGGCTTAGGGTACATCAAGAATATAGAAGACATCGAAAAGAGTGTCGTAAGGGCGGTAGACAATGTGCCCTTGCGAATTGGAGATATTGCCAAGGTCAATATCGGCCCAGCTACTCGGCGAGGCATTTTGGATAAATCTGGAGCCGAAGCAGTAGGTGGCGTAGTCGTGGCTCGCTATGGGGCAAACCCCTTGGAAGTCATCCAAAATGTAAAGGCAAAGATTGCAGAAATTGAACCCGGCTTAGCCACGAAGACATTAGCAGATGGGACTGTTTCTCAATTGAAGATTGTTCCGTTTTATGATCGAACAGCCTTGATCCATGAAACGATTGGAACACTGGAGGAAGCCTTGAAATTAGAAATCCTGATTACCATCATCGTCGTCATATTGATGCTTTTCAACCTCAAGTCTTCAATCCTCGTGTCGAGTTCACTCCCAGTCGCTGTACTCATGTGCTTTATCGCCATGAAATACCTGGGTGTAGATGCCAATATTGTAGCCTTATCCGGTATTGCGATCGCAATTGGTACGATGGTGGATATGGGTATTGTCTTGGCAGAAAGCATGTTGCATCGAATAGAGCAGGCCGAAGCAGAAGAAGATCTGTTGACAAGTATCTATGAAGCTACGGTAGAAGTAGCGGGGGCGGTTATCACAGCTGTAGCCACTACCGTTATTAGTTTCATCCCCGTCTTCACCATGGAAGCCGCAGAAGGCAAGCTTTTTAGACCCTTAGCCTTCACGAAGACCTTCGCTTTAATTGCCTCTATTATTGTAGCGATTACGATCATTCCTCCCTTGGCGCATTCTCTATTTTCTATTCGCATTGATCGCCATTTATTTCGTTATATCGGCAGTGTAATCTTAGCCATAGGTGGGGTCTTTATGCTCTACTTACTATCCCCATTTTTAGGCGGTATCGTCTGCTTGATGGGGATCATAGGCATAATGAGCACCTTTATTCAGACCAATCGGCCTCAATACAGCAAGGGTTTCAACGTATTCAAGAACATACTCTATGCAACCTTGGTCACTTATTTATTAGCTAGTATCTGGATGCCATTAGGCGCATCCAAATCAAGCATTAATAATTTCCTATTTGTTGGAACAATTATTAGCCTGCTCATCCTCTTCTTTTATTTGGTGATCCATTTTTATGAAAACATTCTCCGTTTTTTGTTGCGTTTCAAGCTGTTGTTCATCCTTTGTATAGGAGTCATCGTTTACCAAGGGTTTCGCGTGTTCCAACAAACAGGCGAAGAATTTATGCCTGCCTTGGGAGAAGGCTCGTTCCTATTGATGCCATCGTCGATGCCTCATGCAGGGATGCAGGAAAACATCAAAAACCTCCAGTTGCTGGACCTAGCCGTGACCGCCATTCCCGAGGTGGAAATAGTCGTTGGTAAGGCCGGACGAGTAGAGAGCCCACTTGACCCTGCTCCTATGTCGATGTATGAAAATATCATTCGCTACAAATCGGAATACAAAACCGATGAACAGGGGCATCGGCTACGATTTAAGGTAGACAATAACGGGAAACACCTGCGCGATGAGCAAGGAGAATTAATTCCCGATAAAAGAGGGCAGTACTTCCGGCAATGGCGAGATCACATCCATAGCCCCGACGATATCTGGGAAGAGATTCTGAAAGTAACTCGTCTCCCTGGCGTCACCTCCGCCCCCAAACTCCAGCCGATAGAAACGCGGCTCATTATGCTACAGTCGGGAATGCGAGCGCCTATGGGAATCAAAGTTCGGGGCCCGGATTTAGCAACGATAGAGGCCTTTGGTTTAGCCTTAGAACAGGCACTCAAGGAGGTAGAAGGGGTCAAAAAGGCGGCCGTTTTCGCCGATCGGATTGTTGGAAAACCCTATTTGCTATTGGATATCGACCGAGATAAAATCAGCCGTTATGGCCTGAGTATAGCAGCGGTGCAAAATTATATTCAAACGGCCATAGGAGGGATGACGATGACCACCACCGTAGAAGGAAGGGAGCGATATGCCGTCCGTATACGCTATCCTAGAGAGATGCGAGATGATCCAGCCGCACTCAAACGAATTTTTATCCCCACCAATACAGGTGGACAAATTCCACTTGGCGAGCTAGTATCAATCCAATATGAACAAGGGCCGCAATCCATTAAAAGTGAGGATGGCTTCTTACTGGGTTATGTACTTTTTGATAAAGAACCTGGCTATGCCGAAGTCCAGGTCGTCAATCAAGCCCAAGAATACCTAGACCAACAAATTGCTAGTGGTAACTTGATTGTACCGACGGGCGTAAGTTATCGTTTCGCAGGAAATTATGAACAGCAAGTGCGAGCCAACAAACGCTTAAGTTGGGTCGTGCCGCTAGCATTAATGATCATTTTCCTAATCCTCTACTTCCAGTTCAGTTCAATTACTATTTCGACCCTGGTCTTCACCGGCGTTTTCATCGCCTTTTCCGGTGGCTTCATCTTGATTGGTTTGTATGACCAGCCTTGGTTTTTGGATTTCGATTTATTCGGCACCAATATGCGTGATCTTTTCCAGATCAAAACGGTCAACCTCAGTGTAGCCGTATGGGTGGGGTTCTTAGCCCTATTTGGCATTGCCACCGATGACGGGGTACTCGTAGCCACTTTCCTACAAGACAGTTTTAAGAAAAACAACCCAAACACAATCGCTGAAATCAGAGATGCCGTCGTAATCGGAGGGCTGCGGCGCGTTCGACCAGCCGTGATGACGACGGCGACGACCATCTTGGCACTCCTGCCCATACTAACGGCCACAGGCCGAGGAGCGGATGTGATGTTGCCGATGGCTATTCCGTCCTTTGGGGGAATGCTTTTTCAAACCATTACGATGTTTACCGTACCTGTCTTTTATGCCCTCTGGCAAGAGTCAAAGCTCAAATGGAATAATCACTTCAATTTTAAAAATTAGATTATGAGAGGTTTAGCAATTGGAAGTCGGAAGTCGGGAGCTGGAAGTTGGGAGTTGGAAGTTGGAAGTCGGAAGTTGGAGGTCGGAAGTTGGAAGTCGGGAGTCGATAGTCCATGGTCCATAGTCGATGGTCGGAAGTTGGGAGTTGAGGGGGAAGATAATTATGAAGGATCGTTGGGCTTTAATCAAAATGGGAATGGGAATGGGAATGGGAATGGGAATCAAAATCAAAAAGCCACAGTCCAGCCTCCGTGCCTCCGTGTCCCTGCCGGGCTGTTCGCCAGAACAGACGGGTCTGTGTTCAATCAAAATCAAAAAAGCCACAGTCCAGTCTCTGTGCCTCCATGTCCCTGCCGGGCTGTTCGCCAGAACAGACGGGTTCGTGTTCAATCAAAATCAAAAAAGCCACAGTCCAGTCTCCGTGCCGCCGTGTCCCTGCCGGGCTGTTCGCCAGAACAGACGGGTCTGTGTTCAGCATTCACCTCAAATCAAAATGGGAATGAAAATCAAAATCAAAAAGCAGGGATAGAACTCCGTGCCGCTGTGTCCCTGCCGAGCGGTTCGCCAGAACAGATGGGTCCGGGTTCAACCCGAAACACCTTCACCCGCAACCTCCTATGCCTTCTCCTCCTCTACCTTCTCCCCTTCCCCGCCACCAGTCAGTCCCTAAACGATTTACTCCAATCACTAGCCACTGACAACCTCGAATTAAAAGTCTTGCAGCAGGAGTACCTGGCAGCCATGGAAAAAGGAGCGCAGGTGAGTCAGCTTCCGCAGCCGCAGATAGGCGTCGGAGCCTTTATCTTGCCCGTCGAGACGCGCCTTGGCGGCCAACAGGCACGCGCCAGCATCTCACAAGATTTCCCGTGGTTTGGCACCCTGGCTGCACGGGAAGACTTGGCCTTATCCCAGGCTCAAGTCCAGTATGAAAAAATCGCAGGTACTAGTTTGGAACTGGCTTACCAACTAAAATCCGCCTACTTTAAGTGGTATGAAGGGGTGCAGTCTCAGGCCATTATTGAACGTAATATGGCATTATTGGAAAGTAGTCGCCGCCTCGCCCTGAATAGTGTAGAAAATGGAAAAGGTAATGCCGCAGACGTGTTACGCGTCGATTTGAAAATACAAGAATTAACCCAAAAATTGAGGCTACTTGCCAATCAAGTAAAAAAGCCTTTAGCTGATATCAACCAGCTCCTCTACCGTCCGCTTGACACGCCTTTGAGCAAAGATACGCTGAGCTTCGCCCCACTGTTGTATAATAGAGACACGCTACAAGCATATATCAGCAATAAGCATCCGGCTATTCGCCTTTTTGCACAACAGCAAACTGCGGCTAGCAAGGCGATAGTCGTCAATGAATTAGAGGGAAAACCCTCCTTTAGTATAGGAGCAGATTATTTCCTGATCGGTCAGCGTACGGACGCAGACCCGCTGAATAATGGCAGAGATGCCTTCCAAGTCAGTGCGAAACTGAGTATTCCCATTTATCGCAAAAAATTCGAGGCCAAAGAAAAGGAGGAACAGTTAAAAATTGCGGCTTTAGAAAACCAAAAATTGGCCCTTACCCATCGTTTTTTGAGTCAGATTGAAAAAGCATTTGCCGATCATGAGAATGCCGTCCTTCGACGGCAACTTTACTTGCAACAGATAGAAACGACGAAAGCTACATTAAGGCTTTTACAAGCCGAGTACAGTACCGCTGGGCGTCGATTTGATGAACTGATACGCCTTGAGCAAGATTTAATTGACTACGATTTGAAAATCTTGAGTACGATAATAGAAAGTCAGCAAGCCAAAGCGGCTATTGAAAGATATATCAATCTATGAAGATGAAAAATATAAAAGAACTACTGCTCGTTACTGCCGCCTTATTGGTCGGGCTGACAGCGGGTTATTTACTTTTTGGTCAGGAGCGCTCAGGTGGAGCAATCATAGAATCACATTCGCATGATAGTACGGAGGGTGATCATGCTGCTGAAGACCAAACCTGGACCTGTGCCATGCACCCACAAATTCGGCAAAATGAGCCGGGGATTTGCCCCATTTGTGAAATGGATTTAGTTCCGCTAGCAGCCAATACTTCCAATGATCCTTTAGTCCTTGAAATGACACCCGAAGCAGTGAAGCTAGCACAGATAGAGACGACGATCATTGGCGCAAGTAGCACCGAAAAGAAAAGGCTGCAGCTTTCCGGTAAAATGCAAGTAGATGAGCGACTGGCAGCCAGTCAGGTAGCCCATATACCAGGAAGAATTGAACAATTATTTGTCACTTTTACAGGGGAACAAGTACAAAAAGGTCAAAAACTAGCGATCATCTATTCGCCCGAACTGGTGACGGCTCAGCAAGAATTAGTCGAGGCCTTAAAACTGAAAGGTGTCAATGACGACTTGGTGCAGGCCGCTCGAAAGAAACTAGCCTTTTGGAAGATTCCAGCTACAAAAATCCAAGCCATTGAAGAAAGTGGCCAAATTCAAGAATTTTTCACCCTCCTAGCCGATGCTTCTGGGACGGTGACAGAGCGTCGGGTAGCCGTTGGAGACCATGTCAGACAAGGGGAAGTATTATTCGATATTGTCGGATTGAAAAAACTATGGGTGGTCTTTGATGCCTTTGAGGAAGATTTGGCTAGCATTAAAGTGGGAGACAAGATTGACTTTAGTACCCCCGCTGTGCCCAATCGAATCTTTAGTACTCGCATCAACTTCATCGATCCGCTGATCAATGCACAGACCAGAACTACAGCCATCAGAGGTGAAATTTCTAATGTGGGCCAATTATTAAAACCTGAAATGTTTGTCAAAGGTGAGTTACAAACCCAGCCCAAGTCTGCTGCGCAACTATTAGTCCCTAAAACAGCCGTTTTGTGGACGGGAACGCGATCCGTCGTTTATCTCCAAGAGCCCAATACACAGGTACCTTCTTTTCGTTATCAGGAAATTAGCCTGGGGGAACGTGTTGGAGAAAACTATCAAGTAGAAGCGGGACTTGAAGCTGGAGACGAGGTCGTTACCTATGGAAGTTTTACGATTGATGCGGCCGCTCAACTCAATAATCAAAAAAGCATGATGAATAAACTCATCAATCAGGAGGCTCCAAGCGCTCCTACTTTAGTTGACTACACCGCCACGACTCCGACTTCCTTTAAGGTACAATTGAGCGCCCTGGCTTCGAGTTATTTACCCTTGAAGGATGCTCTAGTCGCCGCTGATGCCGCAACCGCAGCGAAGCAAGTAGACCATTTCACCCAAAGTCTTACTCAAATAGATCCAGATTTGCTAAAGGGAGACGCTCGCTTACACTGGTTAGAACAGCTAGCGGCTTTCAAAACCATCACCCAGCAGATACAAGCAAGTGGAGATATAGACGTTCAAAGACAGCAATTTGAAACCTTATCCAATTTGCTCATCAATAGCATCAAGTCATTTGGAATTGAAGGGGCCGTTTTTTACATCCAGCATTGCCCGATGGCTAGCAATAACCAGGGAGCGGATTGGATCAGTAAGGAGGAGGCTATTCTCAATCCTTATTTTGGTGATAAGATGTTGAAATGCGGAACGGTGCAAGAAATGATAGATGATACTTATCAAATTCCAACATTGGAAGATTAGCGGTTTCTCACGTAATGTGTTCACGTCTAAAAATGTAACAGAAATGAGCCAAACGATATTGAAAAAGCGGAAATCGGAAGGAGGAAGTTGGAAAACTAGCCTAGCCCAACCGAGATTCCGCCTTCCGATTTCGCATTTCCGCCTTCACATGAAAAATTGCTGTTGGAAGATGCGAACCTATAAATAGACTTCAGAAGTTTTCTTAGTCACACCTCGGAAAACTTCTGAAGTCTTTCCAAACAGGAGGATGTTAAAACTACTTTAATCTTAACTCATTTTATAATACTAAAAACAATTAATATGAGGTCATTTAAATCACTTGGCGTAGCTGCCATTCTTTTCAGTTTATCTTTATTTATTATCTCTTGCGGGAATAGTAGCCATTCTCATGATGGTGATGCCGAACATACACATGAACATGGCGATCATGACGGAGAAGGGCATAGCCATGGAGAGGCTGCCGTTCATGGAGAAGGCACTGCCTATACCGCTGCTTATGTTTGTCCGATGCATTGTGAAGGTAGTGGAAGCGAAACGGAAGGAAAATGTCCTGTTTGTAATATGGACTACGTAGCGCAAGCCGAGCATGCCAAAGATGGGCATACACACTAAATGAAAGGAAGTGGAAGTGAGAATTTCTCACTTCCAATTTCCGGCTTTGGACGTCCCAATTAAAACTTATATTTCATCAACACAAACCATGAAGAAACTAATACGCTTTCTAGGGATTTTTTCCACTATAGTCGCTTGCCAACCCTCACCAGCAGCTGTTGAAAGTGATCCAATATTTACTGAAATTCCATCTCCCGTTAAAGAAGGAGGAGAATCCAATTTAGTTATTGCTGAAGACGGGACAGTCTACTTGAGCTGGCTGAGTTATCTAAACGATAGCACAGATGTTTTGCAATTCTCTACCTTGAATGGAAATAAATGGACTACCCCCTTAGAAATTGCGCGGGGTAGTGACTGGTTCGTTAATTGGGCCGACTTTCCTTCTATGGCCGTATTCCAAGGATCTGATAAGCACCTGGCCGCCCATTGGTTACAGAAGAGCGCTGCTGGCGTCTATGACTATGATGTTCGTATCGCTTTATCTGATGATGGGGGAGAAAATTGGGCCCCTTCCTTTATTCCACATACCGATGGCATTCCTGCAGAGCATGGCTTTGTCAGTTTATTATCACTTCAAAATGAACGCATCTTTGCCGTTTGGCTGGATGGTCGTCATACCAAAACGGAAGCAACCACTGCAGATAGCGAACATTCACATGGCCATCGCGGGGCTATGACCCTCCGCACCGCAGAATTTGATCGCCAAGGACAGCTTTTCGAAGAAGCAGAATTGGATCACCGCATTTGCGATTGTTGCCAAACCGATGCGGCCTTGACACCTACTGGCCCGATTGTCGTCTATCGCGATCGTTCGCCTGAAGAAATCCGTGACATCTATGTGGTGAGAAAAGTCAATGGTCAGTGGACGTCTCCCCAGCCAGTCGCCAAAGATCAATGGGAGATTGCGGGTTGCCCCGTCAATGGACCAGCCATTGCCACCTTGGGAGAGCAAGTCGCTGTCGCTTGGTTTACGGGGGCGGAAGGAAAAAGTCAGGTCAAATTGGCCTTCTCCAATGATATGGGTAAGACCTTTGCCCCGCCCATCATCATCGATGATGGCCAGCCGATTGGAAGAGTTGATGTTGTGTTTGCGGACAAAGGGGAGGCCCTAGTCTCCTGGATTGAACAAGTAGAGGAGAGCGGAGAGGTTCGCTTGGCACGAGTAAATGCAGCGGGTAAGTTGGGAGAAAGTATCTCAGTCACTCCAATTGGTATTTCTAGACAAAGTGGGTTTCCGATCTTGAAAAAATACAAAGGAGAATACTTACTCGCCTGGACGAGTGGAGCGGAAACCACATCGGTCAGCACAATGATGATTTCATTGTAACTGACCCATGCGATTCAGTGCTAGTCTGGCAGCACCTTCACCATAATATCTTTAAACAGCACTTTGCTTCCAGGATCGTGACCTTGAAGGGCAAAAGTACCACTGTCGATCAAGCGGTCTTTCATGCTCTCAGGGCGCTCTGGATTATCGGGTTCGGTATAGTCTACCACTATCTCATCATTGAGTTTCACCACCACATTTTTCCCATTTACAATGATATGCTGGGTAAACCATTCATTATCCTTTGTAGGCGGTTCTCTCACATCATCGATGGCATATAATCCGCCCGTTCTTCGCCAATCGGTGTGTGTATTATTTACCTGTACTTCATAGCCTTTGCTCGGCCACCCTTCTTCCTGAAATTTCGTATGAAAATAAATCCCAGCATTCGAATTAGGCATAGTCATCACCTGGGCCTTGAATTCAAAATTTTTGAAATCGTGATTGGCTACTTCACCCGCATAAAAAAGATGCGCTCTTTTTCCATTGGCAACAATGGCGCCCTCTTCAATTGAAAAAGTGCTTGGGTTTTCATTGACTTTCCAACCGTCAAGACTTTTCCCATCAAAAATACGAACCCAGCCAGCAGGCGTTTCTGCCGTGGGGGCAGCCTCTTCGGGCGTCTGCTCTTTAGCGGGAGCATCAGCCGAGCCGCAGGCACTTAGCATCCAAAGTAAGGTGCTCAAAAAAAGGACTCTTCTCATATTAGATATTTTATAACTCAAGTTATTAACGAAGTTCTAGACTGCAGAAGTTTACGTAGTTATGTCCTGGAAAATTGCTGAAGTCTTGCACTATGATTCAAAACTACAAAATTGTAAGTACGTTCTAAAATGCTTTTCATAAGTTTGTACAGTAAGCTAGCTTTCTACAAAACGATTAAACCGAAATAATGCCCAAAACAAGTTCTGCTTTACTATTGGTCCTTTATAGCATCGCAATCCCTTCTCTATTGTTCGCCCAAACCACTTGGCCAACTGAACCCGAATGGCCATCCCACTCTACAGCTGACTGGCTGATCGACGGAAGTCCATTTAAAGCTGGCGTATTTCAAAGTGGTGCAAAAGATGAGTTACTACTTTCCAATGGGTTGATTAGACGAAGCTTCCGTTTAACCCCCAATGCGGCCACGGTGGGCTTGGACAACCTGGTCACTGGAGAGAATCTGCTGCGAGGGGTAAAACCAGAAGCAGAAGTCACCATCAATGGTAAGCTACATGCGGTAGGCGGCTTAGTAGGACAAAGCAATTATGCCTTTCTTCGCCACTCAGATATAGACCAACTTACTACCGACTCCAATGCCTTACAATTTGTACGTTACGAAGTAAGTCAGCCTAAAGCGCCTTTTGCCTGGAAACAAATAAGACATCATGCCGCTGACGCAGATTGGCCGCCAAAGGGTATTCACTTACGCCTAGATTTTACAGGAGCGGGTACGAAGGTCAGTGTTCACTATGAATTGTATGATGGAATTCCCGTCCTAGCCAAATGGCTCAATATTGAGAATACCAGTAGTCAAACTATCATCATTGATGACTTTACCAGTGAAATCATCGCAGCGGTAGAATACGGTTCGGCCGTAGAAACACGAGAATACATCGTTTCCAAGCCCAACATACACGTTGAGACTGATTATGCCTTTTCTAGTTTCAATGTAGAAGATGCCAATCATCATGCCGTACACTGGGAAGCTGACCCAGCTTATGATAGCCAAGTTAACTATTTAAAATTAACGCCTTGCCTATTGAAGGTGTCTCCTGAAATCGGCCCAGCGCAAGCCTTGAAGCCAGGTGAAGATTTCCAGACCTTCCGCACCTTTGTCCTCCCATACGATAGCTACGAACGAGAGCGGCAGGGCTTAGCCTTGCGGAAAATGTACCGGACACTAGCGCCCTGGACAACGGAGAACCCCTTGATGATGCATGCTCGTTTTGCGGATTGGGAGCAGGTAAAAGTAGCGATCGATCAAGCCGCAGCGGTGGGTTTTGAAATGGTGATTTTAACGTTCGGTAGTGGTTTTAATATTGAAGATGATAGTCCAGCCTATATTGATAAGATGAAAAAGTACGCCGACTATGCCCGTAGTAAGGGGGTAGAAATCGGCGGTTATTCCCTTTTGGCTTCTCGCAAAATTGGTAAGGGCCAGGACGTGGTGATGCCGGAAGGGGAAAAACCTACTTTTGGTAATTCGCCTTGTATTGGCAGCCAATGGGGGGAAGAATACTTCGAAAAACTATACCATTTCTATCAGCAGACGGGTTTTACGCTCTTGGAGCACGATGGCTCTTACCCCGGCGATGTATGCACAGCTACGGATCATCCGGGGCATCAAGCGTATGAGGATTCACGCTGGAAGCAATACCAAGTCATTTCAAAATTTTATCAATGGTGTAGAAGCCAAGGGATTTACCTCAACGTACCTGACTATTACTACATGACGGGATCCAACAAATGTGGGATGGGCTACCGAGAGGTCAATTGGAGTTTGCCTAGGGCCCAGCAAGTGCTACATACCCGCCAAAATATCTATGATGGGGCCTGGACCAAACTCCCCGCCATGGGATGGATGTTTGTTCCTTTGACAGAATATCACGGGGGAGGAGCGGCCGCCACCATAGAGCCTTTAGCGGAACATCTCGATCATTATGAACAAATGATGATGAGCAATTTGGGTGGAGGGGTACAAGCCTGCTATCGCGGGCCGAGGCTCTATGATACCGAAGGTACCAAACAGAAAGTGAGCGCCGTCGTGGATTGGTTCAAAAAACACCGAGAAGTACTGGAAGGGGATATTATACACTTGCGTCGAGCCGACGGTCGTGATAT
>Ga0070727_10003536_pt1 | contig 14092 bp, 18 predicted proteins | sample tdAd472_FD_66722 | JGI IMG/M metagenome (GOLD analysis project Ga0070727, IMG submission 66722) | Marine sediment microbial communities from the Atlantic coast under amendment with organic carbon and nitrate - tdAd47.2 | ecosystem: Environmental > Aquatic > Marine > Coastal > Sediment | place...
ACGCGCGTCCATGCGGCCCCAGGAGGTATGAAGCCCCTCGGCCAGGGAGCGAAGGGCGTCGGCGCGCAGGCGCCGCGGGATTCGGTGCTCGTCGATGCGGCCGGTCGCGGGGTCGACCGACGAACGCATCTCGCGGAGGAAGCGGTCGTGCCTCGCGCGCACGAGCGGCGGCAGGTCACCCCATCCGGGCGGGTCCTCGCCGCCCTCGATCCAGCGTCGAAGAGCATCGGGCGGGACGAAGATCCCGCGGGGGAGGTAGGTGATCGGAGCGCCGTCCGGGAGCGGGTCGGTGCGCCGGCCGCGCCGCGACCGCGCCCGGACGGCGGACACCGCGAGGGCGAGCTCGACGTCGACCGGCTCGGTCCGGCTCCGCGTCCCGACGAGCTCGGCCGTCGATGTAGGCCCCGCGCCCCTCGGATCAGTGCTCACCGGGGAGCTCACTCACCGGCGGGGGCGTGGCCTCGACCGCGGCGCGCGCGTCGGGGATCCCCCACCCGAACTCGACGTCCCACCCCGCCGGGCCGAGGTCACGGGCGGTCGAGTAGACGATCGTCGTCGCCCGCCTCGTGCCGATCCCCGGGTTCTTCGCGAAGACGAGGGCGAAGACGCCCGCGACCGCCGGCATCGCCGAGGACGTCTGGTCCCGCTGGGAGAACGTCCCGTCGGGCTCCGTCCCCCAGATGTCGACCGCGGGCGCGACGAGGTCCAGCGGGCGCCCGTAGTTCGAGAGCGGCCACCGCTCGAGGTCGCGGTCGACGCCCCCGACCATGACGACGCCGGCGAGGTTCTGGCCCGCGAGCGCGAGACCCTGGTTCCCCGACGCGACGAGGACGACGCCCCGGGTCTCCTGGACGAAGTAGTCGATCCCGGTCCGCGTCGCCGGCCCGAGGTGAGACTCGCCGGGCGCGAAGAGGAGCGCCACCCGCGCCCCGTTGTCGGCCGCCCAGATGAGGCCGTCTCGACGCGCGCCGCCGGGGATGAAGCCCCCGGCGTTCGTGATCCGAACGGGGAGGATGGTCGCGTCCGGCGCCACCCCCGCACCCCCCAGGCCGTTGCCACCGAAGGCGGCCGCGACGCCGGCCGTCACCGTCCCGTGCCACCCCGAGTCCGCCGTCTGGGCGTTGCCCGAGACGACGTTCCACCCCGACGCGAGGCCCGGCAGGTCCGGCACCGGAGAGACGCCCGAGTCGATGACGGCCAGGACCGAACCGCCGCCCCGCTCGAGGCACCACGCCGCCGGCGCGCGGAGCTCGTCGAGGTGCCAGGAGTCCGCCTCGAGCGGGTCGCCAGTCGAGCACTCCTGCTGCGGAGAGAGAGTGGCGACGAGGGCGACGATCGGAACGAGGAGAAGCATCGGATCAGGACTCCGGCTGGTTCGCGGTGAGCGAGGTGACGTCGAGCGTGACGCCGGCGATGAGGTTCGTCGTCGGGAGGACGAGTTCCTCGCCGTTGTCGGAGTCGCCCGTCGCGCGGATCCGCCCCTGTATCCGAGGCGTATTGTTCCGATTGAGGATCCGGAAGAAGGTCGCGTCCGAAACCGTCGTCGCGACGGCCGCGCCCGTGATCGAGTTCGCGGTCGCCGTGGCACCCGGGGTGTCGTCGCTCGCGCTCCCCCACGCCGGGTTCGACATCTGCAGCGTCGCCGAAAGCGTGTTCCCCGAGAGCGCCGTGTCGACGTTCGTCGGCATCGTCCCGTCGTAGATGAGGAGCGTCGCGTTCGGGTTCGTCGACCCGGTGTCGCAGGAGTCGAGCACGTTGTCGAGGTTCGTGATCGCCTCGGCGTTCGTCATGGAAAGCGTCACGTCGTCACCTCCTCGACGAAGTCCGGCGAGATGCCGTCCTGGCCGCGGTGGCGCTCGGCGATCGCCATGACGGCCGAGACGTGCGCGGGCGTTCCGGCGCCGTGCTTCTTCTCGGCCGCGGCGAGTTCGTCGGCCATCGCCGAGCGGTTGATCTCCGTCGAGGCGGCGGTCTTCGCCTCTCGGAGCAACGGCTTGAGCGCGTCGCGCAGGTCCCGGAGGCGGTCGTACCACGCGCGGCCGGATTCACCGTCCGCGCGCTCCAGTTGCTTCGTGTCCATGATGGCCGGCCCCCTCCTTCGGTGGGCCTACGGAGTTGCGAGGGGCTGGAAGTCGGACGCCGGGATCGGCTTGCGCTGCCGGCGAATCGCGTTCCATCCGGAGAAGTTGCCGACGAGGTCGAGCTCGCCGACCGAGCGCGACGCGAGGACGTTCCCCGCGTCGTCCTGGATCGACCCGACGAAGTCCTTCTCGATCTCGAGGCCGACGCCCATCCCGTCGACGACGGTGCCGGCATCGGAGAAGACCTGGACGCGGTGCGCCGAGTCGACCGAAACGTGGTGCCGCGTCGAGCGGCCGCGCTGGACCCACGTCGGGACGCCGCGGACGTCGACGAGCTCCGCGTTCGGGTTGCCCGCACTCGACGCGACGAGGTGCCCGTTCCGCATTCGCGAGCCGCGGAGGTCGAGGTAGACGTGCATCGTGGAGCGCGGGGGATCGTCGACGCTCCCGTTCACGTTCATCCCCGGCCCGATCGGCTTCCAGTGGCTCGGCTTGCCGGAGACCTCGAGCTGCTTCACGTCGAGCGCGATCGTGAGCGCGGCCGCGTTCCAGAGCGTGTCGACGTCGAGGCGGCGAACCATGATACCCCCGGCACCCCACCCCGCGATCGAGACCGCGCTCGACCCGTCCTTCCCGCCGTTGTCGACCGACTTCACGTCGTCGACGACGAGGAGGTCGTAGTAGTGCATCCCGCGCATCGGCATCCGCGAGACGAACTCGTTCTCGCGGTGACGCATCACGAGTTGGCAGACGCCCCGCCCGCCGTTGCGCCCCGAGACCCGACGGACGACGCACCGATTCGGCCCGCCTTCGAGGCCGGGCCCGTACGACAGGTAGCAAACCGCGTACTCGTTCGCGCCGTCGTCGTTGACGACGTCCTCGATGACGTAGGACGACGCGGCCGCGTTGCCGCGGATCGGAGTCTTCACGACCGACTTCACGCCGCCCGACGTGCGGATCCGGCACCGGCGCACGCCGAAGTGACCCATCCGCGTATCGACGCCCGTCACGATCGGATATCCGGTCGTGACGTGGCGGAAGTCGAGCTCGAGGTCCTGGAGCTCGAGGAACTTCACGGCGGGATCGTCGCGGTTGACGTGCCCGTCCTCGTACTTCTCGCCCGTCTGGAGCCCGACGATCGCGGCGGTGGTCGAGGCGTTCGCGCCGGTCCCTCGCACGATCGCGCAGAGCGGCGTCTTCCGCTCGACGCCGTACCGGCCGCGGTTGCCGAGGCAGATGCGAAGCGGAGCGGGGACGCGAATGCCGGCGTCGAGGAGGATGAGGTTCGGGTTCTCGGGCGTGCCGCCTTCGGCGATCTCGAGCGCGTACGCGAGCGGGTGCTTCTTCGACGTGTCGACGTCGAACCGCTTGGAGCCCAGGTAGACGGCGTCGGACTTGACCACGATCCCCGGCATCGTCCCGCCGACCTCGGCGCCGGCGCCCCACCCCCCGAGGACGTCGTCGACCTGATCGTCGTCGTCACCGGGCTCGTCGTCGAGGTCGTCGTCGTCCTCGACGAACGGCGGCTCGTCGTCCTCGCCGGGCTCGTCGTCGATCGGCTCGTCGTCGACCGGGTCCTCCACGTCCAGATCCTCGTCGATGTCGACCCCGTCGACATCCGCCAGGATCCGCGTCAAGCGGATCGAGCGGTTCGCCGCGTCGGCCAGGAGGAGCGCGTGGGAGAACATCTCCCCGGGGGAATCGTCCGCGTGCACTCCGTCGCGCAGGAGCGCGGCCGACGCCTGCGCGCGCGCCGACTGCCGGATGATCCGATTCTCGATCTTGTCTCTACGCTTCATCGGGTTCGCCGCCCTTTCTAGGTTTCCTCGTCTTCGTCTTCCGCGTCGTCGGCGTCCCGATCATCGGGGTCGTCGACGTCGTCTTCGTCCTCGCCGTCCTCGTCGTCGCGCCCGCGGAGGGACGCGTCCAGGTCGACCGCCGACAAGTCGACCTCGGGGAGGCCGATGAGCCTCCGGACCGCGTTGATCGCCGGATCGTCGGGCATGAGAGGGGCGCCAGCCTGCGCGATCGCGCGGAGCGTGTCCGCCACGTCGACGAGCTCCGTCTGCTGGAGCTTCTCCGGGAGCGCCTTCGGCCAGAACTCGCGCGGGATCCCGTTGAGCCTGCACAGGACGCCGACGATGTCGCGATTGAGCGCCGGCGCCACCTCCGAGAGGCACGCGTCCACGATGAGCCCCGAGTTCGAGCTCTTGTCCTTCGACATCGCCAGGGACCCGGCGCCCGAACGGCCGACGAGGAGCCCCTCGGTGCCGAACATGATCGCGAGGTGCCAGATGACGCGGTCGATCGCCTTTCCCACCGCATCGGCCGAGGACGTCGAGCTCGACATGAGCTCCGCGTCCCAGAGCGGCACGTTCGACGGCTTGCCCTCGTCGTCGTCGTAGGTGATCGAGTCGAGCACGAGCCCGGACGCCTCGGAGCGGACGTGCGACTTCGAGAAGTCCTCGAGGAACTTGACGCGCTCCGCGACCTGGGAGTCGGAGAGCCCGGCGTCCTTCATCTCCGCGTAAGGGGCCCGCACCTTCGGCACGCCGCGGAGGTCGGTCTCGTAGCCGATGCCCTCGAGCTGCTCGTACCGCTCAAGTCGCTTCGCCGCCGGGTACGCGTGCCGAAGGACGCCGAGCCCCTCGGGCGAGTCCGTGAACGTGTCGTCGACGACGTAGAGCGACTTCGCGCGAGGGATGTAGAGCTCGTCGGCGCCGTGGTCGATCCGCTGGCCGACGCCGATCACCGTCCCCGACTCGTCGCAGTCCCAGCGGTCGATCGTCTTCTGGACGCGGGCCTCCACGTCGAGCAGGCCGATCCGGCCGTCGTCGCGACGCTTCGCCGTCCACTCCTGCCACGAGAAGCCGTGAGTGAAGAACGTCGCTCCGCGCTTCACGACGCGATGGAACGGCGTCGTCATGTCGTGGAGCGCGTCCTCGACGAAGTCGGCGACCTCCTGCGCGAGCCGATCGTTCCCGGTGTCCTTCGCCGGGTTGAACGTCCACTCGGCCTTGCCGATCACGTTGAAGAGGTAGCGCACCGAAGCCGCGACGATCGCGACGTTCCGGAAGAGCTCGTCGAACGTCGTGAACTTCTTCCGACCGCGGAGCGCGGCGTTCGTCTCGACGTCAGAGAGGTATCCGCCGTAGATCGCGGTCCCGATCCCGCCCGCCGTCGTGAAGGCGCCGACCGATCGGCGGCCGCGGAACTCGCCGCCGGCGCGCGTCGCCTTCGTCGCCTCGACGGGCTCCTCCTCCGAAGCGCCGGCGCGCGGGCGGTACACCTTCCCGCCCGCGCTCTTCGACCGGCTCTTCGTCGCCTTGCGGGCGCCGGACCGGCTCGCCTTCTTCTTCGCGACCTTCTTCGCCATCGGGAATCCGTAGCCCCTGGGACCGTCGACATCCTAGCCGGTGACGGCGTGCGGTCCAGCCGCCACCTTCTGCCGCTTCCCGCGCCGCGCCTTCTTCACGAGGAACGCATAGGCCCTCGACGCCGCGTCGACCTGATCCTTGAACTCGCCCCGCGGGAAGCTCGTCGCCTCGGTCACGAAGGCATCGTTCCAGTCCTGGCCCCCCAGGACGTACAGATTCCCGGCCTCGCCCTGGTTCGCGAGCAGGACCGCGCGGGACTCCTTCGACCCCGACTCCGTCGAGAACTTGACCTGGAACCCGTGGAGCTCGGCCGCGACGTGCCGCTTCTGGTCCTTCCCCGCCGACCCAGGGTCCTGCGGCATCGACTGAGGGATCCCCGGCCCGTCGAGCTCGACCTGCGACCGGACGAACTCGTACATCTCCCGCGGCTCGAGCTGCGCGCGCGACGCGTGCACGATGACGATCGAGCCGTCGCGAAGCATCGCCATCCGAACCGACGCCGTGTAGGCCGCGTCCTCGTCCTCGGTCGCCGCGAAGTCCCACCCCCTGCACTCGGCGAGCACGTCCTTCGGATCGGGCGCGCGCTGCAGCACCTTGAAGTCCGACCGATGAAACATCCCGCCGCCGCGAGGCGTCGGCCGCTGCTGGAGCTGCCCCGCCTCCGCGTACGTCCCGCCGAACGCGCGGAACGTCTTCTTCAACCCCTCGACGGACTTGCGAGAGAACCGCTCCGGCCACGCGAGCTCGCCCGCCTCGGTCCGGGGATCCTCGAACCGCGTCGACTTGCGCGGATGGTCCGGCTCGTACTCCATCGGGACGCACAGGTGCTCGTAGCCGAGATCCTTCGCGAGCACGAAGCCCGACACGTCCCGCTCGTGGACGCGCTGCATAATGATCACGAAGGGCGTGCCCTCCTGGTCGTTGACGCGCGTCGGGAGCGTCTCGGCGAAGTACCGCTGCGCCTCACGAAGCCCGTCGAGGCTCTCGGCCTTCATGACGTCGTGCGGGTCGTCCAGGATGACGCGGTCCGCGCGCTTGCCCGTGATTCCCTTCCGCATCGCGCCGGCGAAGCGAGACCCGCCGCGATCGTTCTCGTAGTAGCCCTTCGCGTTCTGGTCGCTCTTCCATCCGAAGACGTGACCCCACCGATCGCGATACCATTCCGAGTCCATGAGGTCGCGACCGTAGACGTTGTCGCGCATCGTGTTCTCGGACGAGTGCGAGACCGAGATGTAGGAGAGCGACGGGCGACCGCACGGGCCCCACTCCCACGCCGGCCAGAAGACGTTCACGACCATCGACTTCGAGAAGCCGGGCGGGACGTTGATCAGGAGCCGCTTGATCTCGCCGCGCGACACCGCCTCGAGGTGCTCGCAGATAGCCTCGACGACCCAACCCGAGATGAAGGGGTGCGAGTAGTGCTTCGGGAGGACCTGCCACCCGGCGCGGACGAACTCTAGGAGGGAGCGGCGGGAGAGCTCGCGGTCAATTGAGACCAGACAACCCGTCGGGTCCGTCTTGAGAGCCAATGCCTCGGGACCCCGCAACCCTGCCCGCTTCGAGAGCTTCTCCATCGTCCGCTCCCTTGGCGGCGGCCTCCATCGTCGCGGCGATCTTCCGGAGCTGCTTCAACTGCTCGACGTTGAGCGCGCGAAGGTCGCCCATCGGTGACGGCCCCTCGACGCCGACCGACCCGGAAACCTCGTGCCGGACCGTGCCCTGGACGTGCACCGTCTCCGACCAGCGGGCCTGCGTCTTGAGGAAGAACTTCACCGCCGCGAGGCTCGGACTCACCGCTTCGCGAACAAGCTTCCCGCGCTTGTATTCCGCGGGCCGCCCGAACATGAAGTCTCGAAGCTGGGCGCCGGCGCGGGCCTTGAGCTCGGTCTTCCCGCGCGCGATCTCCTCGCCGCACTTGCGGACGAGCGTCCGGCGCGCGACGCCGAAGTAGCGGGCGATCTCGTCGAGCGGGACGAAGTCGGCCGCCATGAGGAGCACGGCCTTCCGGACCGTCGGGGTCCAGCGGCGCTCCGCGGTCGCGTCATCCGGGGCGGCCTTCGCCCGCCCGTTCCTCTTCCCGTTCGATGCTGCCACGCCCCGATCTAGTAGACGAGACGAGGCGCCGAGTCAAGTCCGCGGGGGAGGAGCCTCTCTTCCGGCCCGGCAGCGAGCGATCGCATTTTCCAGGAGCCGCTCGATCCGATTCACCTTCTCGTGCATCCCGGGAAGGGATTCGCCCAGGGCGCGAATCGTCATAGCGGACGCCTTGAGTAGATCGACGATGAGCGGAATGAGCACCTTCGCGCAATAGGCCATGAATGCCCCCAGCGAGAAGACGATCACGAGCGCGAGCCCCTCGTTCACGAGGAACTCGAGCCAGAACCCGCCGGGCGCTTGCGAAGCCAAGGCGAACGCCGAGATCACGCGCGAGACTCCGCGTCCGCACGACGCCGGCGGCGACGCACTTCCCAGGCCCCGCCCCCGCCCGCGAGCGCGACGATGAGCGCCAGGATGAACTCCTCGCTCTGCCAGAACGGGACCTCGGGCTTGACGGACATCGGGCACGGCGCGGGGCACGCGTCGATGTCATCGGGGGGCGGCGGCGTCTGGTCGAACGTCGGGCCCGCGAACGCGAGGGCGGGGAAGGCCGGGTCGACGGCCGGCTCGGTGGGCGGCGCGGACGGCTCGGGGGGCGGCGTAGCGGAACGTCGGGAGCTCGCGTGCGGCGCCGAGAGATTCCACCCGAGCGTCACGCCGAACGTGTCCGCCTCGACGCGGGATCCGACGCGATCGCGGAGGCCGAGGTCGCCGTCCGTGCGGGCGTAGCCGAGCTCGAGGTAGTCGGGCGAGGCGTCGGCACCGGGAGAAGCGCAAGACGCGACGGCGGTGAGGAGGGCGGCGGCGAGCGTGGTGAGCGGCTTCATGCCCGACGGTCGTAGCACCGCCGGGGGAGGGGCTCTACGACTTCCCGATTCGTCACTCGAAGAGCGACCCCTGGCGCCCCTTGACCCCGTCCCCGAGCTCGATCTTCCCCACCGCGCCAACCGCTTCGTCCTCGGCGGCGGCGATCCGACGCATCGCGGTCCGCAGGTAGTCCGCGTCGCGCTCGATCCCGACGAAGTCGACGCCCTCGATCGCGCACGCGACGCCCGTCGTGCCGCTGCCGGCGAACGGGTCGAGGATGCGGGTCCCCTCGGGCATCTTCACGAGGCGGACGAGCCACCTCATGAGGTCGACCGGCTTCACGGTCGGGTGCGGGTTGCGCTCGCCGCGGGAGCGACGACGATCGGCTCGTGCGCCGGCTTGAGCGCGGTCCCGTAGCCGTGCCAGCGGCGGGCGAGATCGGTCGCGGGGGCGTAAGTGTACGGGTCGCGCCCGACCTCATCGCCCCATCGCCCCCCTCCGTCCCTTCGCCCCCCATCGAGCCGCGCCAGTCGTTCACCGCCACGCTTCATCGGTCCGCGCCCGCCCTCCGCCCCCGCCGCCTTGTCGATCGCCTTCGACACGTCGAGCGACTTCGGAAAGCCCGAACCTTGCATCCACGCGATCGTATCCCGTACCTCAAAGCCCGCGTCCTCGACGGCGCACGCGAGGCGGTGATACGTCCGCGTCCCGCCGAACGCGAGCAGGAGGCCGCCGGGCTTGAGGAGGCGGAGGACCTCGGTCGCCCAGGCGAGGTGCCACTCCTGCATCGCGCGGCCCTGGTGGGCCTTCACGTTCAGCCACGTCGGCCGCTCGCACTTACAGGGATTCCCCGAGTACGCCCACCGCCCGCAATCGAGGCACTTCTTGTTCGCGCTCGCTCCGTACTCGATCCGTTGCCGGCCGAACACCGTGGATCCGTCACGCTCGCGCGGCCCCGAGTGGCTCGCCTGCCCGATCGGCCCCAGCCGATCCCACTCCTTCCCCATGAACTCGAGCCCGTAGGGCGGGTCGGTGACGACCGCCGTGAACGACTCGTCGGGCATCCCCCGCATGACGTCGAGGCAGTCGCCGTGCACGAGCTCGCGGTCGGTCACGGAACGACGACCCCGAAGCTCCGGACCTGGACGTCCCACCCCGACGCCCCCGCGCCGACCTGCCGCGTCCATGCGGCGTCCAGGACCGGGCCCGCCCCGGGCCCGCCGTCCCGAAGGCGTAGAGACGGCCTGTCCGTCTTCGTGCCGGGCCGATCGCCCAGGGGGAGGGTCGAGAGGCACCCCGAGGCCAGGAGCTCGGCACGGGGCCCCAGGATCGCCCAGCGGGCCTCCCCGCCGAGGCCGGGACCCTGGCCCCGCACCCGCCACGCGAGGACCCACCGATTCCGGCCGACGTGCTCGAGCGTCGGGTCCTGCCCCCCGCCGAGGGACGCGCTCCCGGTCCGCCGGCCCCTCGCGTCGTAGGAGGCCGCCCGGACCCGCCACCCGCCGGCCGGGTCGGTCTCCTGCCACGCGAGGAGGAGCCCGCCTCGAGAGCCCGCCCGCAGGATCGGCCACGTCTGGTCGCCCGGGTCCTCCCACGGCTCGAGCCACGGGAAGGGCTGCCCGACCGGGGCCATCGTGTCGGGGTCGACGCGTCGGCCCCACAAGTTCGGGCCGCCCGCTCCGGCGTGGCGACGGAAGGCCGTCCAGATGCCGACGCGGTTCCTGCAGACGGTCGTCCAGTTGTGCGAGTTACCGTCCGGCGAGCTCAGGACGACGACGTCGCCCTCGCGCCCGCCCGGCCCGACGGCTGCGAGCACCGCGCACTCGCCCCACCCCATCGTCGCGCCGACAAGCCCGTCGTTGAGGTCCGGCTGCCAGTCGGTGTCGACGTGCTCCGGGAAGACGTCGAACGCCGGCAGGGAGAGGTCGGCCGCGCGCGCGTAGACCCTCATCCCGTTGTTCGGCTGGTAGCGCCACGACCACGACGCGAGCTCGCCGCGCGCGACGACGTCGTCCTCGATGATCCCGCCGCCGGCGCCGGCGTACTGGCGGGTCGAGCCGAGGGCGAGGGTCCCGTCGGGGCGCGGCGACATCGGCTGGAGCCACGTCCGGTTCGAGCCGCTGTAGTAGAGGCCGGCGTCGCTCCACGCGGGGCAGAGGTCGCCGGTGTGCGCGGGCGTCGCGCTGGACTCGGGGCCGAGGGGAACGAGCGCGGCCTGCGCCGCGATGAGGAGGGCGAGCGAGAAGTTCGTCGTGATCATGGACGCCGACGCTATCGAAGGGCGGCAGGTCGCGCCAGTCGCGACGGGAAAGCTAGACGCCGTCCTCCCCCGCGCGGATGGTGTCGGCGAGGCACCGTGAATGCACGTTGCCACGCGACCCCCTCGGGACGACGTGGTGGCCGCCCTCTACGGGATACCCGTACCGACATCCCTGGCACTCACCATGCTCTTCGTGAAGGTATCGGTCGAGATCCCCGATCGTTGCTAGGTAGCTCGCCCCCTTCGATTCACACCACGCTCGGAACCGCTCCCGCTCCTCCTGGCGGGCGCGGGCGAGGGCGTGTCGAATGTGATCCTCAAGCAGCATCGGCGGGTCGTCGCTGTGCTCGATGGTCTCGCGCAGGAAGTTCTCGCGCTCACCTACGGCCTCTATCGCCACATCCCGCAGCGCGGCGGCGACGGCAGGGCGGCGTTCGGCGGGGCACCCGGGATTGTGGAGGCCGCGAGGATTCGCCACCTCCGACTCGTAGCAGAACACGTTGCTGCACGGCAGCAGGTCGGCGGCCTTCTCGGTGTAGTCGGTCATGGCTTCTCCCCGAACTCGAACACTTCCTGTGCAAGCCGCTTCGCCGCGATCTCGCAGTAGCGCTCCTCGATTTCGATGCCGATGGCTTTGCGGCCGAGATCCTTGGCGGCGCGGAGGGTTGTACCGGAGCCCATGAAGGGGTCGAGGATGGTATCCGAGTCCTTGCTCGTCAGCCGTACGAGCCACTCCATCCATGGGAGGGGCTTGGGGCAGGGGTGGTCTACCCGCGCAGCCAGAGCCACGCTCTGGATCGCCGTTGGGGTCGTCGCGCCGAGGTGAAGATTAGGCGCCGAACCGTAAAGCAGGACGGGCAGGAAGTTCTTGAACCCCCAGGACGTGCGGCCAGCGGCTGCTGGGCAGAACACGCCGCCGATAGCGTCGGGCTTTTCCTGCTCGTGAATGTGCGGACCGGAGAAGATGCCAGCCCGCGCCGTCATTCGCGTCGCCGTGCGGATGATCGGCAGGACGTGCGACACGAAGTTCTGGTATGTGTCGTCGAATGATGCATAGCCATCCCGGACCAGTCCGTGCGAGCCCCCCGAGCCCTTGGTCGCCCCCAGATTCACGCCGTAGGGGGGGTCCGTTACGAGTACGGCATCCTCGCGCCCTCGCTCATACCAACCGAAGCCACAGAGAACCTCGGCGGCGTCCCCGTGATAGATCGTCACCCCTGCGTGTTCGTAGTACGGCTCGGGCCCGCTCATCCTCGCTCCTCCGTGGCGGCCCGGCGGGCGGCGCGATACCCGGTCCACCGACACCGGGGGCACTTCGGCATCGACAGCGGCTCGCCGCAGACAGGGCAGAGCCGAAAACCGTATCTCATCACTCCCCCTCCCGGCCCGCGAGGGCGCGCAGCCGCGCGACGACACCGGACCACACGCGCACCCTCTCCATGTCGCCAGTGACGCTCGGGTGCAGCGCGAGGCATTCAGCGGCCAATCCGCGCGCCTCGGATAGCGCCCCGCGCACGCGCTCCAGCTCGGCGCGGGCTTCGTCGCGCTCGGCCTCCGCGCGCGCCAGCTCGTCGCGGATCTTGCGCGATGTAGGAAAGTCCTCGCCGGGCTCGCCCGCGTACCCGCAGTCGCCGCAGCGCATCGAGCCGAAGTCGTCCTCGTAGCTGATCTCCTGTGCGTTGTACGACTTGCACTCGGGGCAAACGTACTCGTCGTCGAAGGCGGCGAGGTCGGACCGCACGCGCTCCAGCTCGTCAGTCAGCCAGCGGAGGTCCGCAGGGGCGTGGGCGATCAGCTCTCGGTCAAGTGGGGCCCTGGGGGCGCAGACGGAGTGGCCGTCACGATCGTAGATCTTCCCGTCGACGACGGTCCACTCATCATCGGGCTCCAAGTACTCCAGCCGCTCGCGGATCTCCGCGATGCGGGCGGCGGGGTTGGGGGGGGTCATGCCTGGATCCTCCCGTGCGCCAAGATCGAATCGACCATCCAGTCGTACCCGCAGAACCCGGCCGACACCCGCCGTAGCTTCCGGGCTGCTTCGCCAGTGACGGTGAACGTGCGGACGCGCGCGCCCCAACCGTCCCCGAAGTCATAGTAGAAGCTCGTGTCCGCGATCTCCTCCTTGCGGGTGCGACGGACCAAGACGTACCGCTTGTCCTCGCCGCTCCACTTGCCGTTCCAGGAGTTGCGGGAAGGCATCGACAGCTCGAAGGCGACGAGCCGGTACTTGGGTTTGGTTGCAGTCATCACCGATTCCTCCGTCTCGCGGCCTTCGCCACGTTGTTGCACAGCGCGTCCATGAGTGTTTTCGGCTTGGGGTCCTCCCCCGCGCCGCTCGCGCGGGCCGCGTACTCTTCTGGCGTCATAGTAGGCGGCAACCCAAACACCTCGCGGAAGTCCTTGAGCGTGCCCCAGGGGTCGATGCCGATAGAGCTGACCACGTCTTCGCTCAACCCTCCGCCATCGAACGGGAGTCGTAGCAACATCGAGTCCAGGTGCTCGGCCGCCGCCCGCAGCCGCTCCACTTCGGCCTGGAGGCGATCCGTGTCATCCCGGACCCGGCGGCTGGTCGGGAAGTCCTCCCCGGGCTCGCCTGCGTAGTCGCAGTCCAGACAGCGCATCGACCCGAAGTCGTCCTCGTACGCGATGTCCACGACGTCGTAGGACTTGCACTCGGGACAGACAAACTCCTCGTCGAATTGCGCGAGGTCTCGCTCCGCACGCTCCGCCTGCTCACGCGCCTCGTCCCGCTCCCGCTCCAGCCGCTCGCGCTCGTCGAGCAGTCCGGACAGCGCGTCCGCCTCGTAGCACCAATCCTCGGGCGTGTTCCCGCCCCAGGTTGCGCGGATCCGATCCATCGAGCGGGCCTCCATCGCCTTGCCAAGCTGGGCTAGGCCGCGGCGAAGGATCCTCTCGGTTACCTTCACGCGCTCACGCTCCAGGCGCAGATCCTCCAGCTCGGCGCGGACGGCGGCGAACACCTGGGGGACCCACTGGAATTTCGGCGGGCCCTCCACGAGCTTGTCCAGCCACGTCTCATACCCCTCCGGCGGCGCGGGGCGGTCAGTGGGCATCGGGGGCCTCCCCCTCCACTTCGTCGCCGGCGTACCCGTACACCGGACGAACGGCGTACAACCCCTCGTCCCCGAGCCGTCGAAACCCGTCGACCGTGAACATCTCCCGGCCGAGACGGAGCGCCTCGGCCTCCGCGCCCCGGATCGTCCGCCAGTCCGGCCCCCGAGGACCCACGACGACCCACGCGATCGGGGACGCGCTGCACTCGTTCTTCTCGCTCTTCGCTTCCATGCCCGAACCCTACCCCGCCCCCTGCGATCCCGCGACCCTACCGATTCCCGAAATATCGGGCCGGGGCCCTGGCGGGCTCCGCGGGGGAGGGAGTACGATTTCGTGCGATGCCGATGGCGGAACTCTCGCCAGGGTTCGGGGCGGCCGCCCCCATGCCTGGGGTC